>Ga0116176_10000900_pt1 | contig 23853 bp, 21 predicted proteins | sample AD_STIC08_MetaG_FD_89803 | JGI IMG/M metagenome (GOLD analysis project Ga0116176, IMG submission 89803) | Active sludge microbial communities of municipal wastewater-treating anaerobic digesters from USA - AD_STIC08_MetaG | ecosystem: Engineered > Bioreactor > Anaerobic > Digestate | place: USA...
CTTACGTGGTCGTCGGCCTGCTGTTCGGCGGCTTGTTGCCGTTCCTCTTCGGCGGCATGTCGATGATGGCGGTGGGTCGCGCAGCTCAAGCGGTGGTCGAAGAAGTCCGCCGTCAGTTCCGCGAAATCAAAGGCATCATGGACTACTCGGCCAAGCCGGATTACGGCCGCGCCGTGGACATGCTGACCAAGGCGGCGATCAAGGAAATGATCATCCCGTCGCTGTTGCCGGTGCTATCGCCCATCGTCCTGTTCTTCGTGATCTGGGGCATCGGCGGCTTCGCTGACGAGTACAAAGGCCACGCCCTCTCGGCCGTCGGCGCCATGCTGCTCGGCGTGATCGTCACAGGTCTCTTCGTCGCTATCTCGATGACCTCGGGCGGCGGCGCCTGGGACAACGCCAAGAAGTCGTTCGAAGACGGCTTCCGCGACAAGGACGGCGTCGTTCACAAGAAGGGTTCGGACGCCCACAAGGCCTCCGTCACCGGCGACACCGTCGGCGACCCCTACAAGGATACGGCTGGCCCCGCCGTGAACCCGATGATCAAGATCACCAACATCGTCGCGCTGCTCATGCTCGCGGCCATGGCGGGCGGCCACTAGCCGCAAGCTGATCTGAAAACTGAACGGGCCGCGGAGCAATCCGCGGCCCGTTTGTTTTGGCGGCCTAGCCCGGTGGGGGAAGGGCGGCGGCCGAGGCCATGTGATCGCCCAGATAGAAGGGCCACACGAAGATGCCCGCCAGCCCGCCCCAGAAGTTCAGCTTCGCGTACCCGATGCTGAACAACCAGCCTATGAGCCAGACCAGGCCCAGTCCGCTGTGTTGTTCGATATGTATCTTCCTCGGCATGTCAGACATCGAAGATCTCCTCCGTTCGAAACTCCTGCAATCATCGTGGGTTTCCGTCATTGACGCGCGTCAATCGCTCTCGCATCGCCGAAAGCGCGGAGCGTTGCTGACACCTCCCTGTCAGCACGATCATGCAAAGGTGCAGATGCAGGCAAGCGGAGGCCAGCATGCATCTCGTCCGCTACCACGTTGCCGTCAGCCTCGACGGCTTCATCGCGCCTATCGATGGCTCGACAGCCTGGCTTGATCCCTATGGCAAGGTCGCCATGGGTTTCATCGGCCCATGGATGAAACAGATTGGCGGCATCATTGTCGGCCGCGTCACCTACGACCAGTCGATCGGCATGGGCGGCTGGATGTGGGGCAAAACGCCAGCTCTCGTCTTGACGTCCCGCCCGATCGAACAAGGCCCACAAACCATCCACGTCCACAGCGGTGATCCCGGTGAAGGCCTGACCAAACTCCGCCAGCGCATGAGCGAGCAGGATCTCGATACGGATATCTGGCTTTTCGGCGGCGGAGTGACGGCTGGCCTGTTCCTGAGACGCAACCTGATCGATCTCGTCGAACTGGCAGTCGTCCCGGTTGCACTGGGCGAAGGGCGGCCACTGTTCTCCGGCGCTTCAACGCAACTCACATTCGAACACGCATCATCCCAGCCCATCGGCATGGGATGCGTCGTCAATTCGTACAGGCGGGTCGTCAGAAAGGCAGTGGTCAAACGCTAAGCCGCACTCACCAGTCAGGTGATGGCGCTATTCCACGCCGTGCAGAACATCATTGCGCACTGCATAGCCGGTGATGGCAAAGTCGGTGAAGAACCCGTCGATCCCCAGTGCAAAAAACTCTTTCATCGACGTTGCGATCGGTTTGCCGCCGATCGGCTGGTCATCGCGGAACGTCCAGGGATGCACCGGAATGCCCTTGGCGTGCGCTGCCTCGATCACGCCGGTCGATTTGCCATCGGCGTCACGCAGCATGCCGATATTGGGGCCTAGGCCCTGCCAGAAGGGGGCGCCAGGCATGGCCATCGCCGCATCAAGTCCCGCCTTGTCCGCCACCAGCATGACGACGGGCAGGCCGGTCATCGCGTCGATCTTCTTGACGAAATCCGGCTCGAACGACTGGATGAACACCCGCGATCCCGCGCCGTCCATGCCGTGCTTTTTGAGGCTGGCGAGAATCTTCTCCGCCATGTCCGCATGCCCGATCCCGGCGTGATACGCGGGCGACTTCGCTTCGGGGTAAACGCACACGGGCTCGCTCGTCACCGTCACGCGCGACTTCGCCAGTTCCAGCACCTCGTCGAAAGTCGGGATCTGGTAAAGCCCGTCGAACGTCTTGGGCCGGCCTTTGAATGATTGTATCGCGCGCAGCGTCTTCAGCTCAGCCAGCGTGAAATCCGCTGCCCACCAATCTTCCTTGTCGCTGAATTCCGGATCCGGCGACTTGCGCTTGCGGCTTGCGAACTCTGGCCTCGAGGCCACGTCGGTTGTGGTCGACAGGAAAGTGTCATGGCGAACCACCAACACGCCATCCTTGCTGAACACCAGGTCCGGCTCGATGCAGTCTGCGCCGTCGTTCAGCGCGCGCTGGTATCCCTCCAGCGTATGCTCCGGCAGATGCCCCGATGCGCCCCGATGCGCGATCAGCAGCGGGGTCTTGTTGCCAAGCGAGGCATAGGGCCACTCGCCCTTTGCATTCGATCCGCCGGGAAGCGTGTCGCAACCTATCAGGGCGAGGGGAAGGGCGAGAAATCCAAGAATCTTCATGCGCATCATGGCAGGGAGCATGCTCATGTGACGCCGGTATGTCGAGCCGCCAGCGATCGGTTGGCGCGCCTCTTTACGCCTCTCACGCCTCATGTTCATGTGAGCAAACACTCACAGCAGGGAAACGCAGCCATGACCGCAGAACAGCAAGCTCCCTTCGGTTCCGGCTTCGGCTATCGGTCCACGGCGGCCGATGTCCTCAAGGGTATTGATCTCAGCGGCAAGAACGTCATCGTCACCGGCGGCTATTCCGGCATTGGCATTGAAGCTGTGAAAGCGCTCGTCAACGCTGGCGCTTCCGTCACGGTCCCCGCCCGCCGGCCCGACAAGGCGCGCGAGGAACTCGCCGGCATCGGCGCTGAAGTCGCCGAACTGGATCTCGCAGACCTCAAGTCGGTCAAGAAATTTGCCGACAGCTATGTCGCCACCGGCAAGCCATTGCACATTCTGATCAACAACGCCGCCGTCATGGCCAATCCTGAAACGCGCGTTGGGCCCAACTGGGAATCGCAATTCGCCACCAACCATCTTGGCCACTTCGCGCTGGTCGCTGGTCTTGTTCCAGCATTGAAAGCGGCCAATGGCGCCCGCGTGGTAAGCGTGTCTTCAACCGGCCACAAATTGTCATCTGTCGTTTTCGACGACATCCACTTCAATTCGCGCCCGTATCACAAATGGCAGGCTTACGGTCAGGCGAAGACCGCCAACTCACTCTTCGCTGTCGAGCTTGATCGCCGTGGCCAGGCCCATGGCGTTCGCGCCTTCGCTATCCATCCCGGCGGCATCATGACGCCGCTTCAACGCCATCTGCCGAAGGAAGAAATGATCGCTGCCGGCTGGATGGACGCGGAAGGCAACGTCAACGAACGCTTCAAGACGGTGGAGCAGGGCGCTGCCACCGAAACCTGGGCCGCCACTTCGCCGTCGCTCAACGGCAAAGGGGGGCTCTACTGCGAAGATTGCGACGTCGCGCAGCTTACACAACCGGGCACATCGCGCACCTCAGGCGTCGATCCGCACGCAGTTGATTCCGAAGCCGCACAGAAGCTCTGGCAGGTTTCTGTCGAACACACCGGCCTTGATGCGTTCTGATTTATAGTCGCCGCCTGTCATTCCCGCTCTCGCCGGGCTTGGTCGTGACACCAGGCTTCAATGCTTCTGCCGCGAACTCGCACGCATGTTCGCCGTCAGCGTATTTACGCGTGGCGTCTTTGGCGGCGGCGCTTTTGCCTTGTTGCGCGCCTGTGTCAGCCGCAGGCGATAGGTGCGCGGCGCTTCGCCGAACCAGCGGCGGCAACTGCGTGAGAAGGCGGAGCTGTCGGCGTAGTCAAGCATCTGTGCAATCTGCGACAGCGACACGGACGGTTGGACAAGCAGCGATTCCGCCCACTCGCGGCGGACATCATCCTTGATCTTCTCGAAGCTGGTTCCTTCATCCTTGAGGCGCCGTTGCAACGTGCGCGCATGAACGCCCAGTGCCTTTGCCGCTTGTTCGGGCGTGCATTCCCGCCCTTTCAGCAGGCTGCGGGCCATCGTCGTGACGCGCTTGGTAAAGACCTTTTCGCGCATGGGTGTCTGCGCCTGCAGGTAGGTCTCGGCGATCTCACGCATGTGCGAAGATCCCCCGGGCCGCCACGTATCCAGCACCGACCGCTCGATTGCGATCCCCATCGCAGGCCGACCAAAACTCGGGGTCATCCCGAACACCTTGCGATAGACCGATAGCGGCGAGATCGGCTCGTGCATGAACCAGACCTCATGAGGCTTGTAGTCGGCGCCACCCATCAACCCCAGCGATCGGTGGAACGAGGCGATGATCCGTTCGTCGTTCTGCTCGCGACGTTTCTGGTTCCGCAGGTCAAGCGACGCGGACAGGAAGTCGCGTGACGTTCGAGGCATCGGCGTCAGCGTCATGGTGAGGGCAGGGTTGTGCACGTGCATGAACTTCGCAGCGATATCGATGCCTTCGCGCGCCGTGGATGAGTTGATGATGGCGATCGAAAGCGCGCCCAGCGCCGACATGTTCTGCATCTGGCCGAACTGCAGCCCGAAATCGGGCCGATCCAGCCGCTCTGCCGCTATCGCCAACGTATCCAAGAAAGCCCGAAGCGGCACATAGCGCTCTGGTTCCGATAGCGAGGACTGTGAGACCTGGGCCGCTGCGAGAATCACATCGGCGTCGCCGCCCAGCTCGATCACCAGCTCGCGAAAGCCGTTCCAGGCACTGGCTCGGATGATTTCCCTCATGTTCGTGGGGTCTGCGTCAGGATGCCACCGGAATTCTCGAAAAAGTGTCGCGAAAAGACAAGTCTTTGTCGGCCAGAGAAAAGCGCCGAATCCGCCGACGCTTTCTTCCGGCCGCTCGTCGTCCTGCGGTTATTGTCGTTTCGGCGTTGCTCGACGAAACACTGGCCGATCGTCGCCCGGAGCTTCGGGCTGCGGCTGCTCTGCTGGCCAAACCCGTCCAGCCAGCCGATCTTCTGAAGTCCATCGGCAAGGTGATCGGCAAGCGTGCTTGCGGATAGGGTCTGGCGCCGGCGATTCTTGACGACCCCGGCCCAAGGGCGCATTTGGGCCCCCGAATGAATAAAATAGCCGCCTTCCTCAACAATATGGACGCCCGCGCCTGGCGCACCATCTGGGTGTCGCTTGCCCTGCTTGGCGGCGTTGGCGTGTTGATGATCCTCGGCAAGTCCGGCGCTTTCGGCTTCGCGGATCACATCGATGAGCAGCTTGCCGGCCTGCGCAACAGCCCGTGGGGCCTTCCCGCCACCATCGCGGTCTTCGTCCTCACGGCTTTCGTCGCCGCCCCGCAATTCGTCCTGATGGCGGGCTGCATCGTCGCTTTCGGGCCTTGGCTTGGCAGCGTGTATGCGATGGCTGGCCAGATGGCTTCGGCTTGGTTGCATTTCTACATGGGTCGTTTCGGCGGCCGTGAACTGGTTGAGCGCTATGGCGGCAACACGGTGAACCGCCTGTCGCGCTTCATCGGCCGGAATGACTTCCTCGCTTCGATGATTGTCCGCTCAGTCCCCACCGCGCCCGCCATCGTCGTGAACATGGCTTTCGGCGCCTCGAAGGCGAAGTTCGGACGCTTCATGGTTGGCTGCTTCATCGGCACGATCCCGAAGACGTTGATCGTCGCCCTGCTTGGCCAGTCGGTGATGTCGGCCATGGGCGGCGGCATCGTTCTCGCCGTGGGCGGAGTTGTCGCCGTGGTCTCGATCTGGATCGTCGTGGCGCTCGCCGCTCGCCGGGCAGTGCAGGGCGAACCCGACCTTAAACCGTCGGAGGATGCTGCGCCGGCCCCCAATGAAACGGTCGCCAAAAGCTGATCGCCGGGTGCGATCTGCCTCGTTATGCCCTCCGATGAGGCTCAATTTTCCGACACTTGACCTGCCACTACAGGCCAATCATAGAACAATAATGCGCAACCGGGGTCTCACCCTTTTCCTCACCCTGCCGGGGCTGCTTAGCAGCCCCTGGGCGCGTTCGTGATCCGGGCAGGAAGCTGCGGGTCGCGCGTCCAGGGGATTTGAAGCCCTCTCGAGACAAAGCCCTGACAGGACCGCCCACATGACAATCCGCACCATGAAGCCCGCTGGCCCGACCGTATCCGGCAAGGACCGCGTCCTCATATTCGACACCACCATGCGCGATGGCGAACAGTCGCCAGGCGCTTCCATGACCGTCCGCGAGAAACTCGAACTCGCCGAGCTCCTTCAGGAAATGAAGGTCGACGTATGCGAAGCTGGCTTCGCCGCATCGTCCGAGGGCGACTTCCAGTCCGTGTCGCAAATCGCCGAACTCGCGAAGGACATGTCGATCTGCACGCTCGCCCGCTCCACGCTCACCGACATCGATAGGGCAGGCGAGGCGCTGAAGAAGGCAAAGAACCCGCGCATCCATACCTTCATCTCGACCAGCCCGGTCCACATGAAGCACAAGCTCAAAATAAGCCCGAACGCCGTGCTTGAAGCCGTGGGCGCGTCCGTTACCCATAGCCGCAAATTCGTGGGCGACGTCGAATGGTCGGCCGAAGACGCAACCCGCACCGAGTTCGACTTCCTCTGCAAATGCATCGACGTGGCGATCCAGTCCGGCGCCACCGTCATCAACGTGCCCGACACGGTCGGCTATTCGCACCCCGCTGAATACGGTGAGCTGATCCGCCGCCTGATCGAGAACATTCCGGACTCGGATAAAGTCATCTGGTCCACGCACTGCCACAACGACCTCGGCCTTGCCGTCGCCAACTCGCTGGCCGGGGTCATGAACGGCGCTCGCCAGATCGAATGCACCATCAACGGCATCGGTGAACGCGCCGGCAACGCCGCGCTGGAAGAGGCCGTCATGGCGTTGAAAGTACGTGGCGACTCGCTGCCCTTCTACACCGAGATCGTCACGCCGAAGCTCTCACGCGCCTCCAAGATGGTCTCGTCCATCACCGGCTTCCCGGTGCAGTACAACAAGGCCATCGTTGGCAAGAACGCCTTCGCGCACGAGTCTGGCATCCACCAGGATGGCATGCTGAAGAACCGCGAGACCTACGAGATCATGAAGCCCGAGGATGTGGGCGTACCCTCTACCTCGCTCATGCTGGGCAAGCTGTCGGGCCGCAACGCATTCCGCGACAAGCTGGAATCGCTGGGCTACGTCCTCGAGCAGGACACGCTCAACGACGCCTTCAAGCGCTTCAAGGATCTGGCCGACAAGAAGAAGCATGTTTTCGATGAAGACATCATCGCTCTCGTCGACGACCAGATGGCTGGCAAGCAGGAACGCATCTCGCTGACGCGCCTGAAAGTCGTCGCCGGCACGGATGGCCCGCAGACCGCCGACCTCGAACTCACCATCGACGGCGAAGTCCGCTCCACGAGTGCGACGGGCAACGGCCCCGTCGACGCCGTTTTCAACTGCATCCGCCAGCTCGTGCCGCACACTGCCGTGCTCGAACTCTATCAGGTGAGTGCGGTAACCGAAGGCACGGACGCACAGGCCACAGTCTCCGTGCGTCTCGCGGAACAGGGCCTCGTCGCCACCGGCAAGGCCTCCGACCCCGACACCCTCGTCGCGTCGGCCCGCGCCTACGTCCATGCCCTCAACAAGCTCGAAGTACGCCGCGCCAAGGCAACGGGCGCTGCGGCCTAGTAATATGCCCTCATCCTTCGGGGCGCCGCCGCGCGGCTCCTCAGGATGAGGGCTGCTCTTCGTCCAGCAGTTCAGCTCTCATCCTGAGAAGGCCCAACGAGCCGTCTCGAAGAACGAGGGCGCGCTCACCGGCCTGTGTCATACGCCCATGCCCCCACCGGTCATCTCGATCCGCAACGTCACAGTCCTCCGCGATGGCGCAGCGCTTGTCTCTAACCTCTCTCTCACTATCGCTTCCGGCCAGAACGCCGTCATCCTCGGCCGCAACGGTTCAGGCAAATCCACGCTGGTGAAGCTCATCACGCGACAGCTTTTCCCGACGACGGGTGAGCCGGTGGAAATCTTCGGCCGTGACGCATTGAACGTTACCGAACTGCGTTCACGCCTTGGCGTTGTCTCGTCCTCTGTGCAGCTCGACATGGCGCGAGATGAAAACCTCGAAGTGTTCGAAGTCGCTATCTCCGGCTTCTTCGCCTCGTCAGGCGTCTGGGCGCACCACGTCGTCACCAATGCGATGAAGGACGCCGCCGAAGAAGCGCTTGCTCTCATGGGCGTGGATCATCTCAACGGTCGCCGTCTCGGCACGCTATCGACAGGAGAGGCGCGCCGCGTACTCATTGCTCGCGCGCTGGTACATCGCCCGGAGGCGCTGCTGCTCGATGAACCATGCGCGGGTCTTGATCCTACGACCCGCCGACATTTTCTCGAAAGCCTTCGCGGCCTTGCCCAGCGTGGAACGACGCTGCTGCTGGTCACTCACCACGTCGAAGAAATCATTCCGGAGATCAGCCAGGCCATCATGATGAAGGGCGGCCGCATCATGCATGACGGACCCAAGCTGGCGCTCATGACCGACGCCATCCTCTCCGACATCTTCGAGGCCCCCACGGTCCTCGACCAGCGCAACGGGTGGTTCTTCACCCGGCCTGATGTGTGAACCTGCGCCGAGATTGACTTTCCGCGCTTCAGACATCACATAACGCGCACACAAGGAGACCGACGGACATGAAACTCTAGAAGCCTCGCCGCTCGCGCGTTGTTTCCATCTGGGTCTTCGGTGTCTCCATGGCTGCAGTCAACAAATCCGCACTCCTGACGCTTGATCGTGTTTCGGCTTCAACGCCGGAAGGCCGCGTGCTGTTCGAGAATCTATCCCTAGCCATCGGCGCGGAACGCGTCGGGCTTGTCGGCCGCAATGGCTCAGGCAAGTCCACGCTGCTTAGCCTGATCGCGGGCAGGGGTGAGCCCGCTTCCGGTGCGGTCAGTGTCGGCGGCCGTGTCGGCGAACTCGCCCAGCGCTGGCCAGACGACACGATCTCCCTGGCCGAAGCTCTCGGCGTCGCTGACGGTCTGGCTCGCCTTGAGCGCCTCGCTCGCGGCGAAGGCGATGAAGAAGACATGGCCGAAGCCGACTGGACACTTGAGCATCGCATCGCCGAAACGCTCGCGAATGTGGACCTTCCGGAACGCGACCTCAGCCGCATCATTAAAGGCTTCAGCGGCGGCGAACGCACGCGCATTGCCGTCGCTCGCCTGTGGCTGGAAGCGCCCGACATTCTCCTGCTCGACGAGCCAACCAACAATCTTGATGGGCCGGGCAGGGCCGCAATCCTCAAGCTGATCGACGAGTGGCGCGGCGCCGCTTTTGTCGCCAGCCACGACCGCGACCTGCTCGAGCATGTCGACCGCATCATCGAGTTGACGCCTGTGGGTGTTACTGTTTTTGGCGGCGGCTGGTCTGAATTCGCTCAAATGCGCGAACAGCGCCGAGCTGCTGCAGTCGATGCGCTCGACAGGGCGGAGACCGATCTGCGCCGCGTGAAGGATCAGGTGCAGCTTCAGCGGGAGATGAAGCAGCGCAAGGATTCCGCTGGAAAGGCGGGCCGCTTCACAGCCGGCCAAAGCAAGATGTTGCTCGACTTCAAGCAGGATCGCGCCGAGGCCTCCCAAGGAGCAGCCAACCGCTTGGCCGATCGCCAGCTGTCGGAAGCCAACGAAGCGCTGGACGACGCAAAGGCGAAGTTTGAAATCCTGATCCCGCTGAACGTCGTCGCGCCGAGCGTGAACCTGCCATCGCAGAAACTTGTTCTGCAGTTCGAGGATGTTATAGCCGACGCTGGCGGACGCACGTTGTTCGGACCGCTTACCTTCAAGGTGACGGGACCCGAGCGCATTCACGTTGCCGGCGGCAATGGCGCAGGAAAATCCACCCTGCTGCACCTGATCATCGGCGACCGCCAACCCGCATCGGGCTCAATTCGCCGCCTCAATGGCCGCATCGCCATGCTCGATCAGCACGCAGACACGCTCGATAGCTCTCGCACCCTGCTCGAGAACATGCGCGCGGCAAACCCGGAGCTGGATGACAACGCGGCCTATGCAGGGCTTGCCCGCTTCGCCTTCCGCAACAAGAAGGCGCATCAGGTGGTCGGCACGCTCTCCGGGGGCGAGCGCCTGCGCGCCTCGATGGCTTGCCTGTTGGCCGCGAGCGAACCGCCCCAGCTCATGCTGCTCGACGAGCCGACCAATCATCTCGACATCGACTCGATCGAAGTCATCGAGGATGCGATGCGCAGTTATGATGGAGCGCTCATAGTCGTGAGCCATGATCCCGCCTTCATCGCCAACATCGGCTGCGCGCGAGAGATCAGGCTTTAACGCCGCCCAGCTTGCAGATGTGTTTCCACTCCGCATCCGTCACGGGCTGTACGGACAAGCGCGAGTTGTTGATCAGCACCATGTCCTTCAGCGCGGCGTCGACCTTTGCATCGGCCAGCGAGACAGGCTTTTTCAGCGGTTCAAGCGCGCGGATGTCCGGCGACACCCAGGGGCCGCTTTCCGCTGTCGGATCGGGATAGGCTGTCTTCACCACTTCGCCGATGCCGACCACGGCCTTGTCGGCGTTCGAGTGATAATAGAACACGCGTTCCCCCGGCTTCATCGCCATCAGGTGCAGCTTCGCGCCATGATTGCGCACGCCTGTCCATGGCGTGCCCTTCTTCCCGGCCTTGACCAGATCGTCCCACGAAAAGACATCCGGCTCCGACTTCACCAGCCAATAGGCCATGTACATCTCCCAGCTCGCAGCGGAGTCATAACGCATGCGAAAGGCAGGGCTAGAGGCGCCCAGCTAGTGCTGGACGTCTTTCCCATCGAGCCTGCGCGCGTTGCGCAGCGTCGGGAACATCCATGCCCAGATACCTGCGACCGCAATCGCGCCGACACCGCCGATCACCACAGCAGGGACCGCGCCGATCGCCGCGGGGCCGATAGCGTGGGCCATGGTGCCGGCTCGGAACTCGCCCAGCTCGTTGGAGGCGGAAACGAAGACCGAGTTCACGGCGTTGACCCGGCCGCGCACTTCGTCCGGCGTCCAAAGCTGCAACAATGTCTCGCGCACGACGACGCTCACCATGTCGGCGGCGCCGAGACAGATCAGGGCTGTAATCGATAGCCATGCCGTGGTCGAAAGCCCGAACACCACAGTAAAAATACCGAACAGCGCGACGCAGACGAACATGATCCGGCCGGCATGATCCTTGATCGGGAATGCCGCGATCACACCCGCCATCGCGATCGCGCCAATTGCCGGAGCGGCACGCAGCCAGCCAAGGCCTTCAGGCCCCAGCTTCAAAATGTCTTCCGCGTAGATCGGGAGAAGCGCCACCACCCCGCCCATAAGGACGGCGAACAGGTCGAGCGAGATCGCGCCGAGAATGATCTTCTGCTTCCAGATGAAGCGGAAACCCTCAAGCATGTTGGACAGGGTGGGGCGTTCCTTCGGCGGCGCCTTGGGCGGTTTCGGGATCGCGAAGACCAGCAGAGCGCCAAGCAGCATGAAAACCAGGGCAGTCGTATAGGCGATTTCCGGCCCGTGGCCGTCGAGAAAGCCCGCGACCTGCGGCTGTCCCGCTCTGGCCAGCCAGTTCGTGAACGGCCGCTCGCCGAGGCCGAGCAGCAGTCCGCCCGCCGCGGGGCCAACAATCGTTGCCGCCTGCCATGCGGAGGAGTTCCACGTCACGGCGTTCGCGAAATCCTTGCCCGGAACCAGCGAGACGACCAGCGAGGAAGACGCCGGGCCGAGGAAGGCGCGCGCGACGCCGAACACGACAAGGATGCTCAGCATCAGGACCGCTGAGATCATTCCGAGGCCGGTAAAGATCGCCATCGCCGCAGCGCAGGCCGCAGCCAGCACGATGGAGAGCCCCATGATCATTCTGCGGCCGAACTGATCCGCCGCCGTACCGGTAACGAGCACCAGCAGGGCCAGGGGCAGGAACTGAACTAAGCCTACCAGCCCGGTATAGAGCGCGGATTTGGTCAGCGCGTAGATGTGCCAGATGACGGCGACAGACAGCACTTGCGCGCCGAAGGTCGTGAAGACCCGCGCCAGGAAGTAGAGCACGAACGAGCCATGCCGGAAGGCGGCAAACCTGCCGACCTCTGGCTCGTCTGGGGAGCTTTCCGCAGGGGTGTCTGTCATTGCCGGACGGGGAGGGGCGGGGACGTAATCATGGTTCTTGGCGCTCATAGGCAGGGCCGGGACTGGTATGGCAAGGGGGCGCCCGAAAGATCATCAGATTCATTGGGTGTACGGACCGTCCCATTTGGGGCGCCTTCAAATCCGGCGTCTGGAGGCCGGATGGAGCTTCGTATCGCGTCATATGACGACCCTGGTCTGCCGCGAAACCGTGCGAAACGCTCCGTTCCATCTGGAGCGCCTATTATTGGCAGCGGGCTATTGCGTTAGCGAATTCGAAACGCGAGACAGGGTACGGGGAGCGATTGAATCTGCGCGTGCTGAGTCGCGCGATCTGGAGCCCCGTGCCCATGTTCGGCAAACTGTTCAGCCTCATGTCCACCGACATGGCGATCGACCTCGGGACGGCGAACACGCTCGTCTATGTGAAGGGTCACGGGGTCCAGCTCGATGAGCCATCAGTCGTTGCCTATGTGAACCAGAACGGCCGCAAGGTCGTTCACGCGGTCGGCAAGGAAGCCAAGATGATGCTTGGCAAGACCCCGATCTACATGGAAGCCGTCCGCCCGATGCGCGATGGCGTCATCGCCGACTTCGAAGTCGCCGAGGAAATGATCAAGCGCTTCATCCAGAAGGTGCAGGTCCGCCGCTCCTTCATCGCGCCGGTCATCATCATTTGCGTGCCCGCCGGCGCCACCCCGGTCGAACGCCGCGCCATTCACCAGTCGGCCCAGATGGCCGGCGCCCGCGCTGTCCACCTGATCTACGAACCCATGGCCGCCGCCATTGGCGCCGGCCTGCCGATCGACGAACCGTCGGGCTCGATGGTCGTTGATATCGGTGGCGGAACGACCGAGGTCGCCGTGCTCTCTCTCGGCGGTCTGGTCTATTCGCGTTCGGTCCGCGTCGGCGGCGACAAGATGGACGACGCCATCGTCAATTACCTGCGCCGGGAAGAGAACCTGCTGATCGGCGAAGCTTCGGCCGAGCGCATCAAGAAAGAGATCGGCACCGCGAAAGCCCCGGAAAACGGCAAGGGCATGTCGCTCGACATTCGCGGCCGCGACTTGATGAACGGCGTTCCCAAGGAAATCGAAATCACGGAAGCGATGGTTTCGCGCGCTCTTGCCGAGCCGGTCACGCAGATCGTGGATTCGGTCAAAACGGCGCTGGAAGCCATGCCTCCCGAGCTGGCGGCCGATATCGTCGACAAGGGTATCGTTCTCACGGGCGGCGGCGCGCTGCTGCGCAATCTTGACGTCGTGCTGCGCGAGCGTACCGGTTTGCCGGTGACGGTTGCGGAGGATCCGCTTAAGTGCGTCGTGCTCGGGTCGGGCAAGGTGCTCGAGAACCTCGAAAAGATGAAGGGCGTGCTCGCGCCGGAGGTCTAGGCTTCCGCGTCTGACGCGCCCGGCGGAATTGTCGGCAAGGAGCGACGATGGCCTGGTATGGTCGAAGACGATCGGGAGAGCCGCGCGTAGGCGCACGCGCTGTCGTCGTCGGCCTTGGCATCTCCATGGTCGGCGTCCTGGCAATCCAGACATCCAGCGCCGTGCGCGGGGGGATCGACGCTTCTCGCGAGTCGATGGATGGCGTCGCCGCCAATCTTGCCAGCTTCTCGTCCGGCATCACCGGCTGGTCATTCGGCTTTGGCCGCAATGCCGAGGATGAAGCCAAGATCGCGGAACTCGAAGCCCGCGTGCGTGACCTGCAGCGCTGGAAAGATCTCGCTGAAACCATGGCGCTTCGGATGGAGCGCTACGAAAAGCTGCTCGATCTGGTCGGCGAAACCCAAGGACAATCGGTAACCGCCCGCGTCGTGGCCGAGGAAAACGGCCCCTTTGCCGCCACCCGCATCGCCAACGCAGGCGCGGCCAATGGCGTGCGCGAAGGCTTTGCGGTCGTGAACGAAAACGGCCTCGTTGGCCGGGTGATCCGCGTCGGCGAATATACCTCGCGCATCCTTCTGCTGACAGATTTCTCCAGCCGAATCCCGGTGATGGGCACCCTGTCAGGGGACCGTGCGCTGCTCGTTGGCGACAGCGGGGCAGGGGCTCAGCTGCTTGAGCCAGAGACGCCGGACAAGATCGTGGCTGGCGAAATCTGGGTCACGTCGGGCGACGATGGAAAGCTTCCGCTCGGCGTTCGCGTCGGCACGGCCCGCAAGGACGGTGCGAACTGGCGCATCGACCTCGCCATGGAAAGCGCACCTGTCGATTTCGTCCGCCTGGTTCCGCCGCCAGACTTTGCCTCGCCGGAAACCGCCCCCGCACTCGGCGGCGTCGAGCGCAACACGGATGAGTCGTTGAAGACCGTTTCGGCCCCGCTCGCGGCAACGACAACGAGCACGACAACGCCAGCTACTCCGGCGCTGCGTCCGCAGACGGGCACGACCCGTCCCGCCGCCACTCAACCGGCTCAGCCGGCACAAACCCAACCCGCTCAGCCCGCCCAGCCGGGCGGTCAGGGGGGCGGTCAGTGACGCTGCCCTGGCGCCTCTGGGTTCTCCTGCTCTCCGTTCTGGCCGGGCTCACCTCGGCGTTCGGAATGCAGGTCGGCATGGCTGGCGCGTGGTGGCCAATCGCGGGTCTGTGGCTTGCGGCGGGGCTCGCCTCGTTCGGTCTTTCCGTTTGGGTCGCGGGTTGCCTGATCTTGCTTGGCGTCGCGATGGACTTCATGGGCGAAGCGCCGATCGGCGCGTGGCCGCTGGCGCTGCTGGCTGCGTATGGCGTCGCGCTGGTCGCGTGGGACCGGCAACCGCCGATCCCGGTTATCGGCGCAGAGATCATCGCCCTCGTCGGGGGATTCATCGCCGCAAGCGTGGCGCTGGGTATTGCGGGAAGCGTTGCCGGCCATCCGGGCTTTGCGCGCGGACCTTTGATGGCTGATTTCCTGATGACGGCCATGCTCTATCCGCTGGTCCGTTTTGTTATCGTGCCCGCGAGCATCAGGGTGTCCAGACGATGAGCAGGGACTGGAGAAATCAGTTTCCATCGCGCCGGAACATGTTTCTGGTCGGCGGCGGCGTCGTCTTCCTGGGCCTTACCGCCCGGCTCGCCGAGTTGCAGCTTTTCCGTCAGGCCGAATTCGAAACCAAGGCGCGCGAGACCCGCATCCGGCTCGAGCCGGCGCCGCCGCACCGTGGAACTATCTATGACCGGACCGGCCGCGTGCTCGCGGGGTCGAAGCGGAACTTCTACGTCACGCTGCGCCCTGAGCTTGCGGGCGACCGCGCTCAGATCATCGACGTCATCGAACGCCTGTCGCGCATCGTCCCGCTCAGCGAAAGCCGCAAGCGCTCCGTCACCCAGGAAGCCACCACCGGCCCGCGTTTCCGCGACCTGCTCGTGGCTGACGACCTGACTTGGGAAGAGTTTGCGCAGGTCAACGTGATGTCGCCAGAGTTGAGCGGCGTCAGCGCCGAAGTTGGCGAGCTGCGTTCCTATCCGCTGCAGGCGGCCTTCTACCACACGATTGGCTACGTGCAGAAAGCCAACGAAGCCGACATCACGCGGATGACGGAAATCGAACTCAAGAGCGCGAACGAAAGCCTCGACTCCCCGGCGGGCAAGGCGCGCGCTGCCGCTGTTCGCAGGCTTTATCGCCACCCCGCCATGCGCGTCGGCAAGTCGGGCATCGAGGCCTATGGCGAGCTCGAGCTGAAGGGTGATCCCGGCAAGATCCGGATGCTCCAGAATGCCGGCGGCCGCGTGATCGATCGTCTGCCCAGCGATGACCTCGCGGGCAAGCCGGGCGCCGAAGTCGTGCTCTCGATTGACGCGGAACTCCAGAACTACGCCATCTCGCGCTTCGGCCAGGAAGCTGGCAGCGCCGTGGTGATCGATGTCGCGACCGGCGACGTTGTCTGCATGATGTCGACGCCAGCGCCCGATCCGAACGCGTTCGTCAGCGGCATCGGCTCGACCTTGTTCAAATCGCTGCAGTCGGACGAACGCAATCCGCTTTATCACAAGTCGTACGACGGCGTTTACCCGCCGGGCTCAACCTTCAAGATCGTTGTCGCCGCTGCTGCGCTGGAGTCCGGCGCGATGAAGCCTGAGGACACCGTCGCGTGCCCCGGCAAGGCCTGGTACTATAACCGTTTCTACAACTGCTGGCGTCCCGAAGGGCACGGCACGGTCAACCTGCACACCGGCATCCAGAAGTCATGCGACTGCTACTTCTATCGGGCGGCGGAACGCACCGGCATTGAAGCAATCGCTGACGTAGCCAAGCGCTTCGGCCTCGGCCACCGCTATGAGCTTGGCCTCACCGGCGGCAAGTCGGGCTCGGTTCCGAACGACGCGTGGAAGCGCAAGGTCATCGGCGAGCAATGGTATGCTGGCGACACGATCAGCGCAGGCATCGGGCAGGGCTATGTGACTGCGACGCCGTTCCAGCTCGCCGTCATGTGCGCGCGCATCGCTGGCGGCGACAAGACGCCAGATCCGCATGTCATCATCAGCGGCATGAAAGTGCCAGACAACACGATCACGCCGATGGGCCAGTTCAAGCCCTGCGTGCTTGAAGCTGTCCGCTCAGGCATGTTCGCGGTGACGTCCGAAGGCGGCGGCACGGCCATCCGTTATGGCGCGCTCGACGAGAAAAACGAGTTGCCCGCGCCCTACACCGGCGCTCGCATGGCCGGAAAATCGGGCTCCGCCCAGGTCCGTGTCATCAGCGCGGCGGAGCGCGACTCGCGCGGTCGCGCCATCGCGAACGACAAGCTTCCCTGGAAACTGCGTGACCACGCGCTCTTCGTGGCCTACGCGCCGACTGACAAACCGCGCTACGCCTGCGCAGTGGTGGTCGAGCATGGCGGCTCCGGCTCCAGTGTTGCGGCGCCGTTCGCGCGCGACATCCTTGCCCACGCGCTGAAATACGATACCGGCGCCCGCAAGGCCTTCGTGCCGCAGCAGAAAGAAGTCGCCGGCAGCGAGGCGACGCCCACATGATCCGCAAGGACTCGCTGCTCTACAAGCTTACGCAGCTCCACTGGTTCCTGCTGCTGACCATCATCGCGCTGGCCTTCTTTGGCACGCTGGTGCTGTTTTCAGCGGGCTCCAGCGCTCACGACCTTGCGACGGGCTTGCTGCATATCGACGCCACCTACGCCATCGCGCACGCCGTGCGCTTCCTGCTGATGCTTGGCGTCGCGCTCATCGTTGCGCTGTTTCCGCTCCGTCTATGGGCAGCGGTCGCTTATCCTGGCTATGCCATCGGCGTCGTGATGCTCATCATGGTCGATTTTGGCGGCGTCGTTGTGAACGGCGCCGAGCGCTGGCTCCAGATCCTGCCCGGCTTCCGCCTGCAGCCTTCCGAGCTGATGAAGATTGCCGTGCCGCTGGCTCTGGCGCGCTATTACCATCAGTCGTTCTCGGCTGGCCGCAACGGCATCTGGGTTCACATCATCGCCTTCCTGATGGTCGCGGTGCCTGTTGCGCTTGTACTGCGTCAGCCAGACCTTGGAACGGCGCTGATGATCCTCGGCACGGGCTGCGCCGTTATCTTCTTCGCCGGCATCAGTCTTCGCATCGTGGGCGCGATCGTGTTGCTAGTCGCGTGCATGGTGCCGGTCGTCTATTTCTTTGCGCTGCACGATTACCAGCGCCAGCGTATCGAGACGATGTTCAACCCGGAAGCCGACCCTCTCGGCGCGGGCTACCAGCTGCAGCAGGGCCTGATCGCCATCGGTTCGGGCGGGGCGGCTGGCAAGGGCTTCATGGAAGGCGCCCAGAAGGAGCTCGACTACATCCCCGAGCAGCATACCGACTTCATCTTCACCATCGTGGCCGAAGAGTTCGGCTTCGTCGGCGCTGTCGTGATGCTGGTGGCGTGGGGTGTGGCCCTGATCCAGGGCATGCAGATCGCCGGCAATTCGCGAAGTACCTTCGGGGGGCTGGCCGCCGCCGGGTTCGTATCGACCCTGTTGCTCTACGTCGTGATCAATATCGGCATGGTTATCGGCCTCCTGCCGGTCGTGGGCATACCTTTGCCGCTAATTTCGTATGGCGGCACGGTTGTTGTCACGGTTATGATAGGTTTCGGGTTGTTGATGGCTGTACACCTCAACCGCGCGAACGATATGACCCTTAGCGGCATGTTCTGATTCCGGCTCGCCGCCGGGCGGAAGCCGGGCAGTCAGTACGGACAGAGCAGGGGGCCTCATGACCATTGCAGGGCGCGTCGACCGCAAGAGCGAAACCTGGTCCTCCCGGTTCGGCTTCATCATGGCTGCGGTCGGTTCATCCGTCGGCCTCGGCAATATCTGGCGCTTTACCTACACAACCGGCGAGAATGGCGGCGGCGCTTTTGTCATCGCCTATCTTGTCTGTCTCGCGCTGATCGCTTTCCCGTTGCTGGCCGCCGAATACGCCATTGGCCGGCGTTCGGGGCATTCCGCCGTGGAGAGCGTCCAGGCGTTGGCGCGCGCCTCAGGCAAGAGCGAATTGTGGGGCGGCGTAGCCTGGCTCGGTATGCTGGCGGCGTTCTTCATCCTGACCTTCTACTGCGTCGTATCGGCCTGGTTCATGGCGTACATCCCGTTCGCCATCTCCGGCACGTTCGCCAATGACGTTGGCCTTATCGAGCAGTCACTGAAGCGTTTCGACGATGTGACATCGAAGCAGAACCTGCCGCTCCTGCTGGGCTATCTCGCCATCTTCATCGGGCTCGCCGTTGCGGTGGTCGGGCGGGGCGTCAAGCGTGGTATCGAGCGTGCATCCACGCTGCTGATGCCGATATTCATCATCGTGCTGCTGATCCTGTTGGGCTTTGGCATTGCGAACGGGGCGTTCGGGGAAGCGCTGTCCTTCCTCACGCGCGTGCGTGTCGAGGATTTCAGCTTCTCGATGCTGCTTGATGCGCTGGCGCAATCCTTCTTTGCAACCGGCGTAGGTGCGGCCGTGATGATCACCTATGGCGCATACCTGAAGGGCGACGCCGATGTGCCCCGCTCGTCGGCCATCGTCGCGCTATCCGACACTGCCGTGGCGCTCGTTGCGGCGGTCGTCGTGTTCTCGCTCGTCTTTGCTGTCGGCAGCGAGCCCAATGCGGGATTCAGCCTGCTGTTCGTGAACCTGCCGATCGGTCTCGCGCAGATGCCTTTCGGTGCAGTCATCGGCGGCGCATTCTTCCTGCTTGCGCTGTTCGCGGCGCTGGCGTCGTCGATCTCGCTGATGGAAGTCGCCGTGTCGTGGCTAGACGAACGCACAGGCGTGACCCGCTGGGGCGCGGCGCTTGGCGTCGGCTTCACCGTGTTCGTGATCGGAGCCGGTTATGTTTACTCGCGCGAGTACATTGGCTTTGTCGATTTCGTGGCGTCGTCATTGCTGATGCCGCTGGGCGGCTTCCTGATCGCCATCTTCTCCGGCTGGATCATCGAGAAGAAGATGATGCAGGCCGAGTTCGGGATGCCTTTCTTCCGCGTCTGGCAGCCGCTGGTTCGCTGGGTCATCCCCATCGCGATCGGCGTCATCCTCGTGGTGGGCGTGCGCGAGAAAATGAGTGAGGCCGGCTTCGGCGAAATGGTCGAAGGCGCGCTGACGTCGACGGACTAGGCGTTGTTACGCAGCTAGCCCAGCTTCTCGGCGAGCATGTCGCTCGCCTTGATCAGCTCACTGACTATTCCAGGTTCGAGCGACGAATGGCCCGCGTCCGGAACGATCTTCAGTTGTGATTTCGGCCATGCCTTGTGAAGCGCCCACGCCGACGACAATGGGGTCACGACGTCATAGCGACCGTGCACGATCACGCCGGGCAGGTCGCCGAACTTCTCTGCCTGGTCGAGCAGCCAGCCATCGGAATCGAAGAAGCCCTTGTTGTAGAAATAGTGGCACTCGATCCGTGCGAATGCGTCGAGGAAGTCAGCTTCGTCGAAACGGGCAGGGCGTTGTTTCGGCCCCTGGATCGACAGCGTCTCGCCTTCCCAGCGCGCCCACGCGGCAGCTGCCTCGGCGCGCGCTGATGCATTCTTGCCGGTCAATCGTTTGTAGAATGCCTTCAGCAGATCGTTGCGCTCGTTCTCGGGGATGGGGGCGATGTAACGGTCGAACGCATCCGGGAAGATGTTGCTGGCGCCGTCCTGATAGAACCAGCGGATCTCGCTCTCCTTGAGCAGGAACACGCCGCGCAACAACAGGCCCATTACCTGCTTGCGATGCATCGCCGTGTAAGCGAGCGCGAGCGTCGATCCCCACGAGCCGCCGAACACGATCCACTTCTTGATGCCGAGGTGCGACCGCAGCGTCTCAATGTCGCGCACCAGATCCCAGGTTGTGTTCTCGCGGAGTTCCGAGTGCGGCGAGGAGCGTCCGCAGCCGCGTTGATCGAACAGGATGATGCGATAGCGGCGGGGGTCGAAGAAGCGGCGCATCTCCGGGCTCGAACCGCCGCCAGGCCCGCCATGCAACGCAACTACGGGCAATCCGTCAGGATGGCCGCTCTCCTCCCAGTAGAGTTCGTGCAGGGAACTGACGGCCAGACGGCCCGTCTTCCGGGGCTCGAGCGACGGGTAAAGCGTGCGGCGGGGGCGGTCTTCGTTCATTGTTGCTTCATCTACCGGGCATCAGTCTGGCGTCAAACCAATTCAGCCGGACGCTCGCTTTTTGCCTACGATGCACCTATAACAAACTGACTTGCCACGAACTTTTGGGATTGGGTTCGGTGTCACGACCGCTTGTGTTTCTTGCGTTGATTGCCCTGGGCCCGCTGGCCGGCTGTGCGACCGTTTCGGTCTATGAGCCCGTTGAGGCCGAGATTTCCCTCACTGAAGACCAGTCAGCCCTGCGCAAGGCGGCGGACGCCTATTGCAAGGATGCCCGGGAAAAGGGTCTGGCGACCGGCGAGGCGAGCCTGACGGCGCTGGCCGACATGCTGACGGGCAAGGAATCCACTGAAGGATCGTACTGGAAGCGGATCGGCGCCGATCGCAGCGCGCCAGCTTCGGTGGTGTCGCGCGTGCGTGCCGACATGAGCTTGTCCGCCAAGGGCCTTTCCGATCTTGAGACGATGGCGCGGTCTCTGATGACGTCGAGCAAGCCGACGCGCTCTGACGTTTCCGAGTTCGAGCGTGCCTTGATCCACGCCCGCCAGGCGCGGGATTCCTATTCGGATGCCCTCGCCCAGGTGAACAAGCGATCGGATCGCGAATATCAGATCATGCTCGAGCTAACGCCGCTCGATAGCGTGTTGAGCAAGGCACGCGGCACGGCTGATGAGCTGGCGGCTGCGCGCGCTCAGGATCTGACTGCCGGCGTCGCCGCCAGCTAGTCCTGCGTATCGGCAACATCGCGCGACTGCCTCGGCGCCATCGCGGCCGAAAGGCCCAGCAACAACCATCCAACGATGAACGCCACGCCGCCGACCGGAATAAGGAAGGTCAGGCTGTCCAGCGGCGTCGGCGCGCCGGGGATTCCGGCCATCATGATCTTCCCGATCTGCACGCCAGAGAACAGCGTCACGCTGAGCACGAATGCCCATCCGCTCGCGATCTTTAACCAACTGCGGAATGGCAGCGTCGCCGCCGCTATCGCCGCGAGTGTGTGAACGAAACCGTAGAGCAGGGCGCTCTGCCATTGGCGATTGGCGTCGACCGGAACGGTATGCGCGCCCGCCGCGCCGGCAGCGACCAGCAGCAGACCTAGTAGCGCCGCAGCAACAATGATCGAACGCATGACCGCTCCACGTGGAACCGGCGCCTTTCTAGCAGGTAAAGACGGCAATGCGCGAGGAACAGAAGCCGGATTTGACCCATCATATGTTGCAACCGGGAAGCGAACTTCGTCGCCGAGCAGTCATGTTTGGTATTTGCTACACGTTTGTACTGTAAATCTTGAAGATGACCGGCATTTCAACACGATTTCAGGTGGATACGACCGAAGGCGGAAAGCAGGTTCTTTCCGTCGCGGGCGATTGGACCATCTGGACGGTCGCTCAGATCGAAGAAAAGCTCCGGAACACCAAAATTGCCTATGATGCGATCCTGGACGTTTCGCAGCTTGAGAAGATCGATACGTCTGGCGCCTATCTGATCGATCGCGCGCTGGGTGCGCTTGAAGGCATCGACGACAAGATCCCGATCCGGGGTGAGCACCCCACCATCGAGCGGCTGCTCGGCAAGGTTCGCAAGGCCAGCCCTGCCGCGCCGCCAGACCCCATCCATCCGCCCGGCTTCATCGCCTTGCTTGATCGCGCAGGTCACGGTGCGGTCAACGCGTGGCAAGAGTTCCTCGGCCTGCTTGGCTTTATCGGCGAGACGGCTGCAACGGTCGGGCGGCTGATCGCGAATCCGAGCCGCATCCGCTGGAAGTCGGTTGTGGCGATCATGGAAGAAGCGGGACTCGATGCCCTGCCGATCGTCTGCTTCCTTTCATTCTTCATCGGCCTGGTTATCGCTTTCATCGGCGCAAACCTTCTGGCGATGTTCAACGCGTCGGTGTTCACGGTTGAACTCGTCGGCATCGGCATGCTGCGTGAATTCGGGGCCGTGCTGACAGCCATCCTGCTGGCGGGTCGAACCGATAGCGCGTTCACCGCCCAGATCGGCGCGATGAAGATGCGTCAGGAGATCGATGCGATGCGCACCATCGGGCTTGACCCGATGGAGGCGCTGGTTGCGCCGCGGCTACTTGCTCTGCTCCTGATGACGCCGCTGCTGACGTTCGCCGCGACGATCGCGGGCATTGGCGGTGGTCTGGTTGCTGCGTGGACTGCGATGGATATCTCGCCGCAGATGTTCATCTCGCGCTTCCAGGAAGTCGTGCCGCCGCAGCATTTCTGGGTCGGTATCGCCAAGGCGCCGGTGTTCGCGCTCGTGGTTGCGATGGTTGGCTGCCGGCAGGGCCTGCTGGTGGAAGGCGATGTGGTTTCGCTTGGACGCCGCACCACATCCGCCGTTGTGCAGGCAATCTTCCTGGTGATCGCGCTCGATGCGCTGTTTGCCGTCCTCTACTACATGTTGAACGTATGAGCTTTGACACCACCACGGCACACGGCAAGGCCGCCCCCGCCGGCGAGGGCGAAGTCATCATTCGCGTGCGCGGACTGACCAATCGCTTCGGTTCCAAGACCGTCCATGAAGACCTCGACCTGGATGTGATGAAGGGCGAGGTGCTGGGAGTCATCGGTGGATCGGGCACGGGCAAGTCCGTGCTGATGCGCTCGATTGTCGGGCTGCACACGCCGAATGCCGGCGAGGTCGAAGTTTTCGGCCAGCGCTTGGGCAAGCTTTCGCGCGACGAGCGAATAAAGGTCGAGCGTCGTTGGGGTGTGATGTTTCAGGATGGCGCCCTTTTCTCGACCATGACGGTACGCGAGAACGTGATGGCGCCCATGGTGGAACACACGAAGATTCCGCCGGCGCTGATGAGCGAGCTGGCTGATCTGAAGCTGCGGCTCGCGGGGCTCGAACTGGAGGCGGCTCCCAAGCGGCCGGCTGACCTTTCGGGCGGCATGCGCAAGCGGGCAGCCCTCGCGCGGGCCCTTTCACTCGACCCCGAGCTGGTTTTTCTGGACGAGCCCACGGCGGGTCTGGATCCGATCGGCGCGGCCAAGTTTGACGAATTAGTGCGTTCACTGAGCAACGCGCTGGGATTAACCGTA
>Ga0116176_10000901_pt1 | contig 23830 bp, 18 predicted proteins | sample AD_STIC08_MetaG_FD_89803 | JGI IMG/M metagenome (GOLD analysis project Ga0116176, IMG submission 89803) | Active sludge microbial communities of municipal wastewater-treating anaerobic digesters from USA - AD_STIC08_MetaG | ecosystem: Engineered > Bioreactor > Anaerobic > Digestate | place: USA...
CCGTCCGTCTCATTGGTCACCGCGCCCAGGGGACTCACCGCTATGACCCCGTCAAGGCCGATGTAGGCGTTCGCCGCCGCCGGAACCGGAAAGCCCGCCGTCGTGTAGGTCGCCACATTCAGCGTTATGTTCTGGTCGTCGACAGCGCCTATGACCAGCGGATCCAGGACCGGCGCAGACGGCCCCGTGGTCTGCGTTATCTGGCGGATCGACACGCCCGAGGCGTTCGTGCTCACCACGATGATCCGGTACGGCGTGTTCGGCGTCAGGCCTCCGAATGTATGAGGAAGGGTGTCGACATCGAAGGGTCCGAACAGGGAGCCGCCCACGGCCCCCAGGGGCGTCACCGTTATGGTCCCGTCCAGCCCGATCCAGGCATTCGCGGCAGCGGGTATCGGAAAGCCCGGCGTCGTGTAGGTCGCCACATTCAGAGTTATGTTCTGGTCATCGACAGCGCCTATGACCAGCGGATCCAGGACCGGCGCAGACGGCCCCGTGGTCTGCGTTATCTGGCGGATCGACACGCCAGATGTATTCGAGCTCACCACAATGATCCGGTATGGCGTATTCGGCGTCAGGCCCGGAAAAGTATAGTTTCCCGCAATGACATCATGGGGACCATCAGTAGAACCACTTACCACGCCCAGGGGTGTCACCGCTATGGTCCCGTCAAGACCTATGTAGGCATCGGCCGTCGCCGGCAACGGATTCCCAGCGGTAATATAATTTACCATTGCCACTTCAATATTCTGATCATCAACTGAATTGATAACGAGATTGTCCAGTACCGGCGCAATGCCCCCCGTGCTATCGGTGATCGTCGCGACAGAATAGCCCGAACTGTTCTGCGCCACAACATAAATGCGGTATACGGTATTCCCCGCAAGACCATTGAATGTATATGGCCCCGCTGATACGTCCACCGGTCCTTCCGTGATCGCGCCGCCCACCGTCGAACCGGTAATCGTAATTAAACCGTCAGGACCGATATAGGCCTGTATCGTCGGGAACGGATTCCCCGACGTGAAGAGTGTCGGCTGCGCCAGGGTTATCGAAGTTGAACTGACGGCGGTTATGCCCAGGGGATTCAGGGCCGGCGTTGTGGTGAAAAAGAGCCCGTATACCAGCTGCGACAGGCTGTTTGATTTCATGTAGCCGCTGCAGCCGGTTGCGGTCACCGCAAAGGCTGTTATCACGGCAATGATATAGTTTTTTATATTCACGTTAATTGTTTTCATCTCCGTGAACCCCCTTCCCATTGTTCGTCTTTTCCAGCTTCTCTTCCTTTTCCTGCTGGATATTTTTCTTTATGACCTTCTGAAGCTCTTCAAGCTCTTTGACCTTTTTGCCGACATCCTTGTAATAAATATTATACCTGCGCGCCGACCTGAATTCTTCAACGGCGGAATCAATATCATTCGAAAGGAATTGCGACATCCCCTTCCAGTAATGCTCTTCCGCTTTTTTTCTCATGGCCGCCGCGACCGGATAGAACGAGAACGTGACGCCGACTGATACGGACCATTCGTCCCTCGACAATGTCTGACTCCAGCCATGGGCGTAAACAAACGGGCTCCCCAGAAGGATCGATTCAAGCACATCTGTTCTGCTTTGATGGAGCCTGTTGAAGATCGAGTAGGAACCACCCACCGAAACAGTCAGAAAATCCCACGGCCTCAGGGAACATCCCGCCCCGACCGTATGACTCGAGAGAAGATCGTCATATTCCGTCAGCTTATCTTTGCGCAGACCGAAATCGTTGTATGAATAACCCGCGCTGATCGAAGCCCATGTGGCGACGCTCCACTCGATGCCCTGGCCCAGCCGGTATCCCACAGCGTTCCAGTTGCGCTCCCGCCCGTCCAGGTCCCTTGCCCGGGGAAAGGTGAGGTCGGCGGATGTATCGATCTTCAGCACCGGAATGATACGCCATGACAGCCCCAGTGACAATGATATCGGATAGGTGGCCTTGACCTTGTTGCCGATGTTCTTGACGGTCCGTGGATCCATCAGGGCCATGTTGAATATATTGCCTACGCCGCCGGCGTTGAGGCGGTCATTCATGACCAGGGGCCAGATTCCATCGCAGAATTCATTTAACTGTCCCGATTGGGCCAGGACCGGGTTGGCCATGAATTTATTGGTTTTCTTGTTCAGCACCATTGGCGGATAATATTCAAGTCGGCTCGAGAGGTTCAGGTTGTCCAGCGGTTTATAATCTATTCCCAGGATGAGACCCATGCCGTTCCCGGACAGATCGGTATCAATGTTCATCGGAACCTGGTACTGGTTAAGGGTTCCGCCGCCGGTAACCTGGACGTAATACGGATTCTGCGTAATTCTGGTATTTGCCTTCACGTTGATATAACGCACAGATAACGAGCCTGAAAGCTGATCAAGGAAGGCATATGATCCTCCGACTATAGCGCCGATATGGAACTCCTGCCGCTTCATGGAGCTTGTGCTGTACACGCTCACCAGCTCCTGGGAAAAGCGGGAGGCAAGAAGGGTGTTGTACGCGACTAAAAGCCGCTCCAGCGATGAAGCTCCCTGCATATAAGTCACCCCGGGCTGCCCCCGTAGCGCCGACACATCGGCGAACACAGCCCAGTTCTCCCGCTTGAAGATAAAGCTCAAGTTTGTCGGTGCGGCAGTCGCTATCGATGAAAGGTATTTGTTATTTGACTGATATGTACTCGGCAGTGGGGAAATCAGCCTGCTGAATGCGTCATTTCCCTGGGTGCCCCACATGCGGATAGAATCTCCTTTCCGGGTATAGAGATTAACTGAGTTTATCATCAGGTAGATACCCCCAGCCTGGAGAAAAGAGAGGCCCGCGGGATTATAGTTCACCGCGTCAGCCTCGGTGGAAGCGTTCCTGCTCTGGGTGCGGACATACTCAGCGCTGCGGGTCGGTGATATGCCTTCCTCTGAAAGTATCATGGATGCGGAAGCGCCTGCGGCAAAGGACATCAGCAAGATCAGGACATGCGTTAATTGGATAAGGAAACCCCGTACCTTATTCCGCATAACATCCTGCATGATATTATTAAAATGTGATTTCAACATATTCCCGAATCCACCGGCAATTTCGGATTAATAGTCAGTCGCCGGAACCATATCGAACAATAATAATATATCGTTATTATTCAGCCCCCTTATACTCTGAACAACCGATTAAATATAATCATCGGCAACAGGAATAGCAAAATTTTTTCAGCCCGGTTGGGTTTTTTTCATTGAACATTTATATTTTTATGAATAATTATTTATCTTATAGATAAATAATCGAGTTATTAATATTAATTATCGACCACCCCGATAAGCATGATCCGATTTATTGCCATAACAAACAAATAAAAAAATGAAACAGAAAGAGGATTAATAAGCATTAGATATATACTTATTATAATCTATTATGTGTAACTTTATTATTAAACAAGTTACTTCTAATTGGACATATATTGAAAATTGTCTAGTTATATAAATATATTACTACTTTATTGACAAACATGATTATTTGCTGTTATGGTTAATCAATTATCAACCAAGGAGATACCGATGAGCGCACTGGCAGATCTTACGATATTCCCACTGGACAAGGGAGAGAGCGTCAGCTCTTATGTGGCGGAAGCCGTGAAAGTGATCAAAACAAGCGGACTGGACTACCAGATGGGCCCCATGGGCACCTGTTTTGAGGGTGACTGGGACGAGGTAATACGCGTCGCGAAGGAAAGCATGGACGCGATGAAGAACCACAGCAGCCGGGTCTACATGGTGCTCAAGGTCGATTACCGCGAAGGAATGGACAACCGGATGAAGAGCAAGGTCGATTCGCTGAAAAAGATAATGGGAGCCGAATAGAAACGACCGGGCCGCCTAACATGGCGGCCTTCATTTTCATTATAATAAATATTTGGGGTAAGGGGTCAGAGCTACTCGATTCAATTGCTTTAAACGGGGGCCAGAGTAAGCTACTAAGCCTGTATAGCTGCCGATAACTATCGGTTATAGTTGAAGAAACAGGTGTCAGAGTAAAATTCTTTACTGCGGTATCGAAATATTTAAAAACATGAACAATAAATCCTACTTGTTTATCCTAACCGCATCAATCAATGCCCGCGCCTTCTCTCTCAGCTCCAGGGCAACAGCATCTCCTGCCTGAATCCCTGCTTCAACCGCATCCAGCAGATCATAGTACAGGTCCCAGCCGCTCTTTTCCCGTTCATAGATTCCCTTCAGCGGATTCTCTCCCTCCTTGTAATATTCCACAAGGGGAGAAAGCCTCATTACGCCGTCGTTAAAAAAGCGCAACGCCTCAGGATCACCGACGGCAAGCATGCGCGCAGCTTTCAAGGCGAAGCGAAGATACACGATAGTTATCGGCAGGGCTGACACGAAGCACCCGGTAAAGGGATCCACCGCGTCCTTTATGCGGTCAAAGCCCCAGGGCAGGGCCCGGGCATAGCCGGAAAAGAGCAGGATGCGCACGTAGTCGCCGAGGGTCTTGCCGGTCCGCGCGGCATCGGCCGTGTCCGCAAAAAGGTCCGCGTCGTGGCGCATCACCAGGCCCGGCTCGTGGACATAGCGGAGAAAGCCGCGCTCACCGGGCCGGTACAGCGCGGAGAGTATATAGGCCTGGTCCTCGGCCCTCCCGACGCAGGACGGCGTGAAGGGGCGGTAACGCTTCAGGGCTTCCACCAGAATGCCGGTAGTGCCGCCGGTTACATGGACCCGCTGTATGCACGAAGTCCTGCCGTCATGGCCCAGCCCTTCCCCGTACCGCGTCATCATCTCCGCCTCGGTCGAAAGGGCCTGGGGCACGGCGCTCCGGAACACGACCTCGTCCCCGCCGGGAGCCGAAGGGGGAAACGGAACATCGGGGGTGAAGATCGAAGCGCCGATATCCTTCCGGTTCACCAGGGCCCCGGCTATCGCGCCGAGGTATACGGCCTCGCCCCCGCTGTCGGTGCCCCGGGCGCCCCAGAGGGGGGTGCACAGGTGACCGAAGGCGGAGGTCCCTGTCCCGGCGACAAGCTCCTCCTGGGGAAAGGCCTGGTCCAGGTCTATCTTGAAGGTCGCCCTGATCTCCGGGGAAATGAAAACGTTCCAGAACCGCGCAATGGCCTTTAAGAAATTATAATGCCGCCCGTACTCGCCGTCAACGCCGAAGACTTCCCGAAGGGACATGTCGTTTGATCCGCGGGCATAATGCCGCGCCGCCGGGATAAGAATATCATCGAGAAGTTGCGCCGTGTCCTCTTCCGTGAAAGCATGGAGCCTGATGCCGCGCGCAGCCTCACCGCCTTGAAGCAGCGATTCCAGCCATGGCCTGGCGATACCCCGCAGACCGCGATGCGTAACCGAAACCGATATCACGCACTCGATATCCCGGTCCGGGTCCTTGTTTCCGGCCAATTCCTCGAAGCGCGCGGCCTCGGAAAGGCAGCGCAGGCCGTGGACCAGCTCGTTACGCCCGGCCGGCGTCCCCACCGGCACCGGATGATCGAACCAGTGGAGCTGTTCCTCCTTCAGCGCGGCTTCAGCGGCCGCGCGCATGCTCCCCTCAAGGGCGTCCAAACAGGACTTCGACGCAGGCACCGTGAGGAGCGCATTGGCCGTGAACAGGACCTCCCTGCCGGGGGCGCGGACCGGCTCCGGGTTCAGCCCGGTGATACGGATAGTCCGCTTCTCCCTCAGGGACGATACTGCCGCCAACCGGTCGTCGCCGACAACACCCTCGGGGAAAAAAACGCCCCAGACCAGATCGGTGATGCTGCGGTTCTGCCTTCCGCCGCTGACAGCGTCATGGAGGGCGTCAAAATGGCCGCGGAAACGCTCATCATTTATATAACGTGATTCGATTTCGCCCACTGCCAGGGAAGCGCCATCAAGGAGAAACCTCGAAGCCCCATCCCATGCCGTTCCCTTCATTCCCTCCAGGAAGCGCAGTCCCTGATCATGACCCGTGCCGTCCGGACCGGACAGCACCGCGAGAAATGACGCGATCAGGTTCCCCGCCATGGACAGATCATCGGCTTCGCCGGGCCTCAGGAGCCCGGCCGCGTCTATGCCCGAAACGGCCATTTCACCGTCCCCCGGCCATGCCAGGAATCTGACGATATCCCCGAATTTTTTTTTAATGGACAAATCCCGCGTTACCCCTGTACTATCAGCAGCAAGAATTCTAACCTGGCCCGTGATGGACCGGCGCCAGCGGCCGGCCCCTGACGCGACCAATACTATCGGGCGCGATAAATGTTTTTGTCAAATCATAATCATGTCCGATATTAATAGAGCCGGCCATCAGACACAGATCAAACAGAAAATCCGGGTGTACGCCATGAAAACAATGACCTATTTCCTGCTGATACCGATCCTGGCAGCCTTCGCGGTCCGCCCCGCTCTGCGCGCCGCCGAAATCAAAACAGCCGTAACGACCAAAACCACGGCGACGCGCTCGGTTGAAAAAAAGACCGTTGCCGAAAAACCCTCAGCCAGGGATTCGAAGAAAACGCCTGACAGCAAGGCGGCAGATAAGGACCCCAAACAGAGCGATGAAAAAAAGGCCGAGTGGATAGAGCAGACCCTGGACTACGGCATCCAGGAAGAGCGCCTTTCCGCGGTCAGCAAGATACAACAGATAAAAGACCAGGCCATCCGGGGCAGGCTCGTCAAAAAGCTCCTCGACATGACGAAGGACGAGGATGACCCGGAGCTGCTGATCAAGTCCATCGCCGTCCTGGGCGAGATGAAAGAGACCTCCGCAATCCCGATGATAACGGAAAAGATCGACCACCGCTCCGAAGACGTGGGCACCGCGGCGGTGTACGCCCTCAAGAACATGAAGGCCGCGGTTGCGAAGGAAAAGCTGATCCAGAAGCTGAAATCGCGGGACCTGGAAAACAACTCCAACTTTACCGCCGCACTCATCCAGACCCTGGGCGAATTCAAGGCGGTGGAACTGCTGCCCTTTGTCAGGGAATCGCTGGAAAGCCCCAAGACAACCAAGGGAATCAAGGAGGAGATGGTCATATTCATGGGAAGCGCACCGGCGGCGGAGTCAAAGGACATCCTTCTTAAAATATTCAAGGACGAGGAGGAAGACGTCGCCCTGAGGTCCTACGCGGTCAATTCCCTCTCCAAGCTCGGGGCCAGAGAGGTGACGGCCGACATCAAGGAAACCATCAAGATGATTGATTCCTACGACGTCAAGAAGAGGAAAAAATACTACAACCTGTACCTTTATTCCATCGCATCCCTGGCGAAGCTGGGGGACCAGGAGGCCATTCCGAAACTCATGAACGCCCTCAGGAGCAACAGCTCGCAGGTACGTTTGAAGGCCATCAGCCTCATAAAAGACTTCAAGGATAAAAGAACAATTGACATTTTAAAATACAAAATGAATTATGATCAGAATCAAAAGGTACAGTCCGCGGCGCGGAAGGCCCTGAAGGAAATGGGCGTCGACGTGGGCGAAGAAAAAAAAGAAGAAAAGAAAGCGGTAAAAAAGAAGGAAGAAAACAAGCCGGGCACGAAAAAGTCGAAGTGACCGGCGCGTCACCGCGGCGGACCGACAGGAAGCCTCATGATACGGCCGCCTGATTATAGAAACCGGCAGGGACTATTGATGTACAACGGCAACCTCTATGAAAAAATGAAGCTCCGCGACCGGTTCAGGGAAATCACCACCCTTGCACTGTTCACCCTGACCGTTGCCGTCATTTCGGTGATCGTCATGAACATCCTGATTTACCCGGTGACCATATTCGCGGTGAAGCATAAAAACGCCTTCAACTTCATCGTGAAGGACCTGTCCATATTCGGACTGGCGGCCATCTTCGCGGCCTTCCTGGGCGTGCGGATCCACCGCCTCAGGAAGGAGGGCCTCGCGACGCGGGACATCATCATCTACCTCGCCCGCAAGCCCCTCTATTATATATCGATCTTCTTCTTTTTTGTAATCACCTCGGCGGTGCTCATATTCCTGCTCTACGTGCTCCTCAGCAATAACTATTATCTATTATACAAACTGACCAACAATTAAACAAGATGCCTCTAAGCAATTTCGACAAATATTTCCTGAACCTTCCGCCGCAGGACAAAAAAAATGACTTTGACCAGTTCTGGGAAAAAGCCATCGCGGAGATAAAGAAGATACCCCTCGAAACCGAGCTGGTTAAAAACGGGAAGAGGACGACACACCGTTTCGCCTCCTATGACGTATCATACAAGGGCTTCACAAGAACAACCGTGACGGGAGAGCTCCTGATACCCCGGGGAACGCCGAAGCCGAAAGTCATCATTTATGTCCATGACTACAACAGCGAAGTCCAATTCTCGCAGCAGACTCTCGACGATTCGGTCTCATATTTCTTCATAAACCTCCGGGGACATACCGAGATCGTGAGGCATGCTGATACCGAGAAAGAGCCCGCGTCCCCCGGCTACATGGTGGAGAATATCCTCGACCGCGACACCTACTACGTCAAGGCGGTGTATCTCGATCTTTACCGCTCCATTGACATGCTGCGCCTCATCCCGGACATCAACTGCAGCGCCATCGGCATTATCGGCAAGGGCTTCGGGGCCGCGGCGGCGGTCTTCACCACCGCCTTTTCAGACCGGGTCGCGGCGCTGGTCATGGAAACGCCGGCCTTCTGCCATCTGTCCCTGAGCCAGAACATCTCCGAAAGCGACGCGTCAAACGAGATAAATGAATTCGTGTCCACGGTCAAGGCCAAGAAAAAGCAGATCAAGGAAAACCTGACCTACTTCGACGCCCTTAACTTCGCCGACAGGATCGGCTGCCCGGTCCTCGCCACGGTAGGATTCAAGGACACCCTGTCCCCGCCGGAATGCGTCTTCAGCCTTTTTAACCATATCCGGAGCGAAAAGGTGATCGAGGTTTACCCCGAGGAGGGCAATACCGCGGGGGGGAACGCGCAGTTCAAGAAATCGATCCAGTGGCTGGTGAAGCAGATCAACCAGTGACAGGGCCTAGTACTGCAGTAGAAACTTCAATTTCCCCCTGAAGAGTTCCATCAATTTATCCCTGCCGGGGAAATCCCTTATCAGCAAAACGATGAAGATGACATAGGATAAGGCATTTGCCCAGTAATAAGGGTTCTGATACATCACGCGGTTCACAACCGCGATGAAGCACGTGACAAGCCCGAAGAATACCGCAGCTTCAATGATCGCCGCCTCTATTATTTTCGCGGTACGGATAACCGCCAGGTACCCGCAGGCGGCGCCGGGGCCGTCGCCAGGCTTGATCCTGCCCATCATTGAGCCGATCCTGTCTTCCCGGAGGAACCTGTTATACACGACATTGGAAAGGATCAATGCCCCGGCAAAAAGAGCGCCATGGATAAGGCTGAACCTGTTCACCGCTTCCATGGCTTCTTCGCTCGCCGCCCCGGTCCCGGGGCCCTGCATATACATGAAAATAATGATCAGGAAGAAAGCGGAAACTCCCATGATGATGCTGAAATAAATTATCTGCAATACCCTGATATAATTCGGCGTCAGCGCGTTTTCAATATCCGTCAAGGAAACTTTTATTACCATATCCCCCCTCCAGCCGATACCCGGTTTATTGATGCCGGATGATTATCAACCTGATGTACGGATTATAATGCAGCGGCCATGCAGAAAAAGTCAAGAAGTTAAGCCCCCTGGCAGCAGGGAGGGGTTTGCCACCCACTCCCGCAGCAGGCGCTTATCTCAAATCAAATGTCAGGTCCCGTCCTGTTACCGTGCTCCCGGTCGTGAGTCCCGCAAGGGACAGGGCCGTTGCGCCCAGGTCTGATATCCTGACCGCGCGGCCGTTAACGGCCGGCCTTCCTCCCGGCACTGAAATGGCCGCCATGATGGGCAGGGTGTCCACGGACCCATGCCCGCCGTTGTACACGCGCCAGGGCGGCGCCCACGTGGGCACGTTGATGCCCACGTTCGGTATGTGCCCGTTATAGACCGGTATCTGCCACCCGTTCCTGGCAAGCACGACCAGATCGGGCCAGATCATGTTCCGCTCTCGGTCCACATCAACGTAATAGCTATGATAGAGCTCGCCGGGAAGGCTGATGCCGGGGACCCCGCTCCGCATATCCCTGCGGTCCAGGACCCACCAGGGACACTCGATCGCGCCGGTCTGAGGATTCTTTGCGCGGTGCGCGAGGAGCGCCGCCCGGGCCTTCGATATCTCCCTCTTGCGCCCGTGCCAGTATACCACCCCGTAACTGCTGACGCTGAAGGCGTACACGCCCCGGGTATCTATGCCGCGCGACTCCAGTATTCCCATGACATCCGTATCGATGAATGCTTCCGTCGAGAGATGGTTTATCGCCGAATGGTCGCTGAGAAGAATGATACGGGCATCGCCGGCGATACCCTGCTCTGCCAGACCCCGCATGAGACGGCCGAACTGGCGGTCCACGTCGCGTATGCAGTCCAGTACCGCTTCCCTGACGATCATGCGGTTGCGCGCGCTCACCAGGTTGTAATCCTTTTTCCCCGCGCACCTGTTGCCGACGATTTCCGGATCGCCGGGAATGAATTCCGAGGGATCATGGGCGGTACCGATGCAGTGCCCGCCGTCATCGCACTGGGCAAGAAGTATGTAGGCGAGGCCGGGATCATGGCGGCGAAACAGCTCCAGCGCCGAATCCGCCACCCATGAGTCGTGGGGGAACCGCTCCGGGAACCCTTCCATCTGGGCTGTCAGGAGGCTCCGCTGTCCCGTGTAGAGACGCGTCATCACATTTGACGGGCTCATGTGCTTCCGCATGTTCCCCCACCGCATATGCTTGAAATCGAAAAAGCCCATCCTCCCCGATTCCGGGTCGCAGGCGGCATCGGAATCCCCGGAGGGATCCGCGAAGCCTTCTTTCCGCGGCGGATTCAGGTATGAGGGACGGTCCTTGCCGGTCACCAGGAGGTCCACCGCCGGCGCACCGCCATTCCGGAACATCTCCGCCACCCATTCCTTGCCGCTGATCAGCATGGTTTTCGATTCCGGCCAGCGCCTCTTCCAAGCGTGAAATATCGTGTCCACCGGCCGCCCCCTGTCGTCCCTGGCAAAGGAAAGATGGGAGCGTTTCAGGACGGCCTCGTCGCCCTCCCATGACGCCGGCTGGGCCCACACGCCTATGATTCCCGTCTGAGCCGAACAGGTCCCGGCCATGGCATTGAGGTGGTTCATGTCCGTGGCGGCCGGCAGGTGCGCCAGGGCATTGGGGTACCAGAGGGACCGGTCCAGGAATGACCGGATGTTCGGCATAAGCCAGTTCCCCGGAGTTCCGCCCGCATTGCCCCGCGAATCAAGGAAGGCATAGGCGGGATGCAGCGCGTCGATGGCGATATAGATCATTTTCCGCGGCCTTTCGCCTTTCTTGACGATTCCCGGGAAGGCCCGTACCGCGGACCCGGCAGCCCCCAGGGCCATTGCGCCCGCAAGGGCCCCGGCGCCCTGCAGCAGCCTCCTGCGGCTCATCAATTTTTTCGCCATATCACCATCCATGGGGAGCCCCTCCTTTAAAGTGCAGTCATTTAACTACATTTTGTATACGGCTGACTACATGTCAATGCAATTTTCAGGATTTTCCTGCCATCTCACGGCTGCCTGTTATTCCGGACCCTCCCGCCCCACCAGGAGCGACATCGCCGAGGCCAGGATCGCGTCCCTGACCTTTTCGGGCTTCATGCCGTCAAGGCCCGCGGCCGCAAGGATAAAAGGCTCGAACATGATGAATCCGCACGAAAAGGAGAACATGGCGGCAACGACCATCCGCGGGTCCAGATCGCCCCGGAGGGCCCCCTCCTTCATCGCCGCCTTCACCCGCTCTATCAGGTGCCGGGCTATGGGAAAGCTCCGGTGCAGGTCCCCGGTGCCGTAGCCGTCCAGGATGGTGCGCGCCAGAATGCGCCAGAAGTGCTCGTGTTCGGAAAGGGACCTGAAGGCAAGGCGGGAGATCTCCTGCAGGGTGCCGGCTCCCCGCACGTCGGCAAGCATGGCGTCGGCCATCCGCTGGAGGGTCTGACGGCGAAGGTTTTCCTTTGAGCCGAAATGACGGTGGATCAGGCCGTGGTTGACGCCGGCTTTTTTCGCGATGTCCCGCACGGAAACGCCGTTAAAGCCGCGGCGGGAGAAAAGCTCGCCCGCGGCTCCGATGACAGCCGCCACCACGTCGTCCCGGCCGAAGGGACGGCCGGTTTTTTTTGACCGGGTTGAGGTTTTCTTTATGCTATCGCTGCCGGGCATCGCCATTCATCTTCTGTATAACATCGCCGATAAAGAAATGTCACTATCAGCCGCCCCTGTCCACTATTTTTTATCATGACTGCCGGTTCCGCAGTTTATAAAAATAAACTATTGACAGTAACCATGACGCGCATTCTGTGTCTCACTATCTGTTGCTGCAGCGCCGGTCATGGCGCAATTTTTCAATTTTGAGGGTTTACCGATGAACCGAAAACGAATCGCCCTTGTGGCGCATGACAACAAGAAGAAAGACCTTATCGAATGGGCCGAATGGAACTGGCATGTCCTCGCCGGGCACGACCTCGTCTGTACCGGCACAACGGGCAGGCTGATCGAGGAAGCGCTCCTGAAAAAAACGGAGCATAACGGCGCAGGCGTCAGCGTAGAAAAGCTGAAATCCGGCCCCCTGGGAGGAGACCAGCAGATGGGCGCCCTCATCGCCGAGGGAAAGATCGACATGATGATTTTCCTGTGGGACCCGATGCAGCCCCAGCCACATGACGTCGACGTCAAGGCCCTTCTCAGGATCTGCGTCCTCTACAACGTGCCCACGGCGTGCAACCGGGCCACGGCCGACTACCTGATATCATCGTCGCTGCTGAACCAGGAATACACCCCGCTGCAGTCAGACTTCACCTCATACACGGGAAGGAAGGTAAGCAGGATGTGACCCTCATTGAGTTTTTGATAAAAATGTATTGATAAATACCGCCGCCTTGTGGATGTGTAATTTATCTACCCTGCGTGTCGTTAACCGTAACCCAGATCCCGGAGGAGGAGGCATGAATCGCCATGACCGCACCCAGAGCGCTTAACCCGGCAACCGGAGGCCGCCCATGAATGTGTCCGGCACCATGAAAGGAAAAACATGCCTCATCACCGGGTCAACCAGCGGACACGGCCTTGCCGTTGCCGAGGCGCTCCATGCTATGGGCGCGGACATTATCTTACACGGACCCACCCGTGATGCCTGCGAGTCAGTCAGGAACAGGTTTCGTTCCCTTGCCGGCACGCTGGTGTGCGATTTCTCTTCACGGCGGGACATCGCCCGGGGCGCCGGGGAAGTCCTTTCATGGAAGCGTCCCATCCACGTCCTCGTGAACAACGCGGGAATGGTGAACCGGAAGCGCCGTCTTACCGTGGACGGCGTTGAGGAGACCTTCGCGGTGAATTATCTTGCCATGTTCCAGTTCACCCTGCAGATCCTGCCCGGTATTCTCGGCGCGGCTCCGTCGAGGATCGTGAACGTGGGGTCCGACGCGCACATGATTTCCATGATCGATCCCGATGACATCGACGGCAGCAAAAAAAGCTATTCCGTCATGGGCTCGTACGGAAGGTCGAAGCTGGGGGTTGCCTATTTTACCCAGGAACTGGCGCGCAGGCTCAGCGGCACCGGAGTAACGGTAAACGCCCTTGACCCGGGTCCCATGGCGTCCAGCATCGCCAAAAAGCCCGGCCTCCTCCCCCGTATCGCGGACGCCATCATCCAGCTTACCTTTCCCACCCCGGCCAGGGCGGCCCGCACCGCCATATATCTGGCTTCATCCCCCGAGGTTGAGGGGGTGACCGGCAAATACTTCCGCTTCATGAACATGAAGGAGCCGAAGCTCAAGTCAGGCTCCGATTTCCACGGGCAATTATGGGAAATAAGCGCCCGCATAACCGGGGTGGATTACCGCGGATAAAGCCGCAGGCATAAGCCTGAAATAAAACGGACATTTTCTTGTTTTTTCCCCATGGCCGCTGTACTATACTAATAAGCATCAATTTCCTGCACAACAATAATCACGGGAGGTGTGTAATGAGGCGGCTATACATCTGCGGTATTATTACTCTTTCATTCATGATTCTCATGTGCTCATCAGGCGCAACGATCCGGACCGAACAGCCGGCGTCGCCGAACCTCAAAAACTACAAGAAAGTCTATATCGGATGGCTCGATTTCGGCGAAGGTAACTGGAAAAAATACGGCTTCAAAGCGCCGAAGGATTGGTCAGATGCGATCAGGGAACTGAATGTCAATGCCCTCCAGGATTACTGCCGTTCCGAGCTCTCCGGAAGGACCGTCACCGGGTCCAGGGGCGCCGATGCGCCGGCAAAAAACGACCTGTACGTCAAGCTGCATTTAAAGAAACACGAGATCGGAACAGGAATGAACCGGATCCAGTACCTTTACCTGGACATACGGTTCACCGACATGGCCACCGGTCAGACAAGGTACTATGGGGACGTGATGATAGATACCTCAGGTTTCGGCATAGGCAACTTCACCATGGAAGGTCAGCTGAATTTCGCCATGACGAATCTGGCGAAATTCATCGGATCGAAATTCTGAGCGTCAGCACCACGGGCGGGTAAAAGCGGCGTCCGCGCCGCAACTCGGCTGCTATGCCGTTTCTTCTATTATATACGGCACGAAGGTGGCTTCGCCGATATCCTCTTCTATGACGACACCGTTCTGCTTGACGATGAATTTCTTGATGCGGTGGCCGCGCCTGTTTCCGACGGGGATGACGAGCCTGCCCCCCGGGGCTATCTTGCCGAAAAGAGATACCGGCAGGATGTCGGCTCCGGCGGCGACGATGACCGCGTCAAAAAAGCCCTTAGCCTCGTTAAAGTCGCCGGAATGAAGAAAGGTGATATTGCGGTAGCCGAGCCCGAAAAGCACGCCCCGGGCCCGGTTGAAAAGCTCCTCGATACGCTCCATGGTCACCAGGGATCCGGCAAGGCGGGATATGACGGCGGACTGGTACCCGGAACCGGTCCCGATCTCGAGGACCCGCTCGTCGCCGGTCAGCCCGAGGGCCTGGACCATCTTCGCGATAACCGACGGCTTCGATATGGTCTGTCCGTTGCCGATGGGAAGGGAAATGTCGTCATAGGCGTGGAACCTCAGCGCTTCAGACACGAAGAGATGCCGGGGCACCGAGGCAATTGCCTCCAGAACGGACCCGGAGGAGATCCCCTTTTTTTTCAGGTCGGCAATCAGGCCCTGCTTGATGTACTGCATACGGCTGTGACGCTCCTATGGAACAAAATATCCGCCCCACTCGATGCCCTTCTGCCCCTTGTGGCTCACCTCGATCTTAACATCGGACCACCACCCTGCGAAGGACCTGAGCTTGAAGGTGGAGTACACCAGGACGTACCGGTATTCCTCTGAATTCTTGATCCGCGAATAGATGGACCTGAGGCCGTCCACGTCGCGCGGCCTGAACACCGCGCCGCCCGTTTCGGAGGCTATGCTCCGGAGGAGCTCATGGGGCTCCTTGAAGGATATGATGTATATCGGGATGTAATGGGACCGGGCGAACCGTATGATGTTTGTCGGCGTGTAGTTCCTGAAGGAATTTTCATCAACGCTGCCGTCGGTCACCAGTACCACGCCGCGGCGGTTCAGACGAGGCACCAGGTCGCCGATGGCGCTGTAGAGGGCCTTGCCGATATTTTTTCCATCCGCGTAATCGCGCTCTTTGAGAGCCCTGAGGGCCCTCCTTCTGCTCCAATCGAACTTGTTGCCGATCCACGTTTCGCTGTTGAAGTTCAGCACCTCGAGGGAATCGTTCTTTCTCATTTTCTGCAGAATGAATTCGGCCGTCCAGGGCAGGTCGCCGCGGTAATCCTCCGCCCTGCTGGAGCGGTCCACGCACAGTGCTATGGACACCGAGGGCGCGAGCCGTTTCAGGTAGTCGGTATAGAGGTTCGTGATAAGGGCGCTGTCCTCGGTGATGGTGAAGTTCGTTTTATCAAGACCGTAGAGAGGACTGCCGTCCCTGTTGCGGACATTGACATAAAAGGCCACCACGGGAAAGCTCCCCAGGTCCACCGATGTGATCTCAAGACTTACGTTTGAATACTGTTTACGCGCTGGCGAAAAGAGGACAACCGCCTGCCTGCTGTAATCGAGGCAGTAAAGGTACCCGTCCCGGTCTGACACGGCCGCCATGAGCTTCGAAAGGCTGTTCCCCTTCGCGTCGGCGCTGAGCCGGGACGAGGATCCGTTCGAGGGGTTAAACCAGAGAAGGCCTCCCTTCTCGTCTGACACCATGAGGGTCTCCCCGGACTTCACGATGCCGCGGGGTGATTCAACGCCGTCGACGGTGATGTTCTCAATGAAATTTCCCGAATCGTCAAAGCACGCGATCCGCCTGTTGCCGGTGTCGGTGACATATACCCTGTCCCGGAATACGGCCACGTCCGTGGGCCTGGACAGCTCGCCCTCATATTCGCCCTTTTTCCCGAACTGCAGGATGAATTTGCCGGCGTCATCGAACTTCTGGACCCGGCTGTTTCCCGAATCGACCACGTAGAGCTCGCCCCTGCTGTTGAAGCAGAGGCCCTCCGGCCCGTGGAACTCCCCTTCGTTATTGCCGGTCGTGCCGAAGCGGCTCTGGACCTCGCCGTTCCGGTTCATGATATACACACGGTCTTTCTTGAAGTCCGTGACGGCGAGCTTGCCGGCCCGGCAATCGATGCCGTATAGCCTGCTGTCGATTGAGGTCCTTATCGAGAAAACACCCTTGCCGTTTGAATCAATCTTGACCAGGGACCCGTCATAAAAGGAAGTGATGTAAATGTTCTTTTCATTGTCTACGGCAATGTCGACGGGATTGTTGAAACGGAAACGGTTAAAATCGGATGATTTATAGGTTTCATACAGGACATACTCGGGGCTTTCGTCGGCCCGGTCCAGCAGGGTGTCCTGGAAGCGGAGGTTTTCAATCTTGCTGGTGACGGCCGCGTTGTCAGGGGTCATCTCCGAAAGGTTTTCCCATTCCTTCAGGGCTGAATCGGTAAAACCGGCCAGTTTGTATGCCCGGGCCATATGGTCCCGCGCCGTATAGTAGTCCGGGTACTCCTTGACTGCCTTACGGAAAAATTCGGCCGCGGCCAGATAGCGCATCCTGTTGAAATAGGTGTTGCCCTGGCGGAAATATTTCTTGGCGATCTCGAATTTCACCATGTCCCCCATTTCGGAAAACGCCAGCGGGGGATACAGGCAGATAAGCGCGGCGATAAGAGCCGGCGCCCATGAGCGCTTGATGAAGTTTGAACGTATAGATGCCATATTATTTATATTATCGTCCCAAACAGGACCGCATTTCTTAACTTTTTAATATGAACAGGCGCCCACGCATAGTGCTGCATATCTACCATTAAATGAGACATAATGCAAGTTTTTTTTCCATGACTTTGAAAAACTCGGTTTTTCCGATACCATGGTCCCCGCGGATCAAATCATCATGGGAATGAAGTCAGCAATGCTTCTTTTCCGTCACACATACGGTTTTCCTGCTTCATCAGTCCCTGCGAAGGATGGCTGTGATGATGAAAATATCCTTGACGATGTCCCGGATATGCATTACCATTCTTGGCAGCATTATATCTCATGGCAAGGGAGATAGTTACCATGATCCATAACCTGCAGCGGATCCTGCTCCTCTTACTGATAATTCTCGCCGCCGGGTGCATGAAATCGGCACGGCAGGCGGATCCCATAACCGTATCCGCCATTCTCGGGAGCGTCAGCCTCAACCGGCCCGGGAGCGCCCTGCGTCCCGGCGACGCGGTGAAGGCCGGTGACAGGATCATTACCGGCGAGAAATCCATGGCCACGCTGCTCCTGCCTGACAAATCCCTGGTGAGGATATTCGAAAAATCGTTATTCTCGTTAACCAGCCAGGTTGCCGCCGGAGAAGACAGGGAAGCTGACACGGTCCTCAGCCTTGACAGGGGAAGGACCATGCTCATAGTGCAAAAACTGGCAAAGGGGGACAGGCTGAGCGTTAAAACGCCAACCGCCGTCGCTGCGGTGCGGGGTACGACCTTTGATGTATCCGTCAGGGAGACACCGGTAAAGGGAAAAAGCGGCGTCACCGATGTCAGGGTCCTCACCGGTACGGTCTACGTCGAGGCAAAGGACAAACCGCAGGTCAACACCATGGTCCGGGATGGAGAAATGATCGCCCTTTCAAATGAATCGATAGTGGAAGACAAAAAGACCATTCCGGGAAAAGCGCTGAAGGAGCTTCAGGAAGAGGAAAAGGATCTTGGGAAAGCCATTGCCGGTCAACAGGCAGCGGACATGAAGAAAGAGCAAACTCCCGCCCAGGCAGGGTCAACGCCCCCGGTGCTTGAAACCGAAGCGGCCATCAAGGAATACTATCATAAACTTGAAGAGGTTAATCTCGATGACGGCACCACCCTGGTAGGCGCGGTCATATATCAGAATGCCTCAGTGGCGAGAATTCATACCGCCAGCGGCGTCATCCAGGTGCCCACCAGCAGCATCAAAACCATCCGGATGAGGTAGCCCGCGCAGAACGGGCCGACCTCCCCTGTATATAGCAGTTTGCTGAAAAACAGCAAACTGCTAAGCGATACATGAATGTATCGCCATTTTTCGAGGCGTTAGCCGAGAAAAATGTGAGGTTTTACGAATTCACTTCGTAAAACCGTCCCTGAAAAACTCCATGGAAGGAGTTTTTCAGGAAACTGATAGAACCTGCCTGATATCAAGTGCGAGCGTGCCTGCCCCGTGGCCGGGCTTCACTTGTATTTCATCTCGCTGATCTTGCTTTTTTCTATGGTCATCGTGTTATACTTGGTCTTTACCGTTACGGTCGTCCTCGTCTGTGAGATTATGGCGCCCACGATCCTGCTCCCGTCATTGAGGAGAATGATCTGGTTTGCATCATCCTTGTCGGGAGTTTCCACCGGCTTTCTTTCAATCGCGTACCGGTTGGCGCCCTTGCCCCCGAGGAGGTCCATGATCTCAACGAAATTATATTTTTCCGCTATGGAGAACGCGGTCTCTCCCTGGCGGTTTTCCGCATTTTTATCGGCGCCGAACCTGAGCAGCAGGCGCGCTATGCCGGTGTTCCCGTAGTACGACGCTATCATGAGGGGAGTGCTGTCCTTTGCTATTGAGCTGTAATCGTTCATTGAGCGCAGGTTTGGATTGGCCTTGTTTTCCAGCATGTATTTTACGATATCGTAGTAATTATAATAAATGGCCCACATGATCGGCGTCCACCCCCACCGGTCATACTGGTTGATATCGGCGCCTTTTTCGAGGTGCTTTTTAACGCCCTCAAGGTCGCCGCGGTATGCCGACCGCGACAGTGAACCGCAGCCGGCAAAGAGAGCAATGACAAGCATCATTATAATTGCGATAATAGTCCGTTTCATAACGCCACCCCGAAATTATTTTCCTTGTTTAAAGCAAACTATCCCCCAATGATCCGTGCAGCATTGAAAAATGGCCGATTGTTTTGCACAACATTATTGGATTTGGATAAATAGACAAGCATTTTTTGCCGCGGGCCTGCTGCCGCGCGGTCCGGATTAAGCCCTGGCAGGATGTATCACCGGCCCAGCAGGATGACGCTGCCGCCGCCCCTGATGGCTTCATATACCTTTTTCTCACCGTACTTTAGGATATCTTCCATCGCCTTCCGCGACGCTGCCGCGTCTCCGCGGGTAAGGGCCCCGAGGAGCTTCCTGTTAAGCTTCAGCGACGCTTCCGGAGCACCCTTGATGGAATAGAAAAATTCGGTGAAGAAGGAATATACCGGCTTGAAGGATTGAAAAACAAGACGGCTGATAATGTTACCGGAAATTCCGATAATTGCGGAATGAAAATCGAAGTCGCATTCGGTGAGCACGGGGATATTGTCCAGATGCAACTTTTTCCGTTCAAGGTTTTTCCGTAAAAATCCGGCTTCGTCATGCGTGATTCTGAGGGCCGCCTCCCCGGCCGCGGTCGTTTCGGTAATTAGCCTGAAACTCAACAATGATTCGAGGGTCTGCCGGTCAATGGCCCGCCTGACGCGGAGCACCTGCACAAGGGTCTCAAGGGAGCCGTCCCTGAAAAAGTCCCTGACAAAGGTCCCGCTCTGGGGATGCGTTTCAACGAAGCCGCCCTGCGCAAGAACAGCTATGGCCTCGCGGACCGCGAACCGGCTTGCCTTGTATTTCAGCGAAAGCTCCCTCTCGGACGGGAGCCTGCTGCCGATGGGGTATTCCTCCCGAATGATATCGTTCCGCATATCGTCTAAAATTCTGCCCGAAAGGCCTGTTTTCATGGCATGGATCCTCTTTTCGGTCATAGCGCAATTCGTCCTGGGTCATCGGAATCATTCAGCGTCTCCGCGGAATGCCGGCAAGTAAAAAACTTGACATCTGGTTATACCAGTTTATTAATTGGTATAACCAATCCTACAAACGCGCGGGAGGAATTGCAATGAAAATTTCAAGGATAGAGCTGTTTCACGTTTCGATCCCCCTCAGGGAAACCTTCTGGCCCACCTGGATACCGGGCTATCCCCAGACGCACAACAGGTTCACCCTCATCAAGCTCGTGACGGATGAAGGCATCGAGGGCTACAGCGCGGGCTCCGCCATGGGGAAGGAGCGCGAAGGCCTCGGCGACCTCCTGGGCGGATACCTGATGGGGGCGGATCCGACCGACATCGGCAGGGTGCAGGACCTCCTGAAGCAGGCGGGTATCCTGGGATGGAGGAACTTCTGGATAGAGCCCGCATGCTGGGACATCATCGGCAAGAAAGCGGGCAAGCCCGTGTACGAGGTCCTCGGGGGCAGGGCGCGGCCCGTTGAAGTGTACTGCTCTACCGGGGAGATGCATGATCCAGACCGGCGCGCGGAGGAGATCATGGCGGTTAAAGAGATGGGTTACCGCTGCGCGAAGCTGCGGGTCAAGAGCATTGAGCTGAAGGACGACATCCGGCAGATCGAGACCGTCAGGAAAAAAATCGGGAAGGACTTCATGCTGGGAGTCGACGCCAACCAGGGGTGGCTTGTCACGATCGTGGATAAGGTCCCGGCATGGGACCTCGCCCGTGCGAAAAAATTCGCCGACGCCTGCCACCGGAACGGGATAGAATGGCTCGAAGAGCCCCTTGATTCGCGCGACTACAGCGGCAACGCGGCCCTTAAAAAATATTCGAAGGTGAAAATATCAGGCGCGGAGCTTAACTACGGGTGGGACGAAATCAAAATCATGTTCGAGAAGGACTGCTTTCACATCTACCAGCCGGACGCCACCTTCGCCGGCGGCATCGCGCAGGTAAAGAAGGTCATCGACACGTGCCGCGAGAAAAAACGCCTGTACACGCCCCACACCTGGACCAACGGCATCGGCTTTTACGTCAACTGGAACATGGTCCTCGCCGACCGGGACAATGGCCTGCCGCTGGAATATCCCTACGAACCGCCCTCATGGATACCGGAATTCAGGGAGGGCATCATCGACCCGATCCTGCCGGATAAGAACGCGATGCTCCAGCCCTTTACCGCGCCCGGGCTCGGTTTCACCATAAACAAGTCTATGCTTCGAAAATACGGGACGCGGTTCTTCAAGCTCACGGAGACCGGCCTCAAGCTCAAGGTCATCCGCGAGAAGGGGCTTAAAACGGCCCTTGAACTGAAGAAGAGAAAGGGGTAGCGTGTTTACCGGGGTCAGTCCTAAAAAGCCCCCTAAATCCCCCGGAGGGGGACTTTTTATAACTATACCGGGCCCCCCTTCAGGGGGGTGTGTTCTGAAACGGTTTCTTACCGTGCCCACTGCTGCTTCAGCATCCTCTTCAAAAACTGACCGGTGTAGGACTCCTTCACGCGCACCACATCCTCCGGCGTGCCCGCGGCCACCACGGTGCCGCCGGCGTCGCCCCCTTCCGGGCCCAGGTCGATGATCCAGTCGGCGGTCTTGATGACGTCGAGGTTATGTTCGATTACGATCACGGTATTCCCCTTGTCCACCAGGGACTGGAGCACGTCGATGAGCCGCTGGATATCGGCGAAATGGAGGCCCGTCGTCGGCTCGTCAAGAAGGTAGATGGTCCGCCCCGTGGCGCGCTTTGAGAGCTCCGCCGAAAGCTTGACCCGCTGGGCCTCTCCCCCGGACAGCGTGGTGGCCGGCTGGCCGAGCTTGATGTAGCCGAGCCCCACCCTGTTCAGCGTATCGAGCTTCCCGTGGATCGCCGGCACGGCGCTGAAGAAATCGAGGGCCTCCTCCACGGTCATTTCAAGGACCTCGTAGATGTTCTTGCCCTTATAGCGGATCTCAAGGGTCTCGTGGTTATATCTTCTTCCCTTGCACACGTCGCAGGTGATGTAGACATCGGGTAGGAAGTGCATCTCGATCTTGATAACGCCGTCGCCGAAACAAGACTCGCACCGTCCCCCGGGGACATTGAAGGAGAAGCGGCCCGGCTGGTAGCCCCGCATCTTTGAGTCCGGGAGCTTCGCGAAGAGGTCGCGTATCGGCGTGAAGAGCCCGGTGTAAGTTGCAGGATTGGACCGGGGGGTCCGCCCTATGGGGGACTGGTCGATGTCGATCACCTTGTCGATCTTCTCCACGCCGATGAATTTATCAAATTTCCCCGGGTGCTCCTTGGACTTCATGACCAGGGATGACAGGGCCTTATAAAGGATCTCGACCACCAGGGTCGACTTGCCCGAGCCGGACACGCCGGTCACGGCGCAGAACAGGCCCAGGGGGAATTTCACGTTGATGTTTTTTAAGTTGTTTTCTTTCGCGCCCCGGATCTCGATAAAATCGGCCGCCTCACGGCGCGACGCCGGGATCGGGATGAAGCTTTCGCCGGCCAGGTACCGGCCGGTGAGGGACTTGCCGTCCGCCTCGATCTCGGCGGGGGTGCCGCTGGCCACCACGCAGCCGCCGTGGAGCCCGGCGCCGGGGCCCAGATCCACCACGTAGTCCGCCTCCCGTATGGTGTCCTCGTCATGCTCGACCACGATGACGGTGTTCCCCAGGTCGCGGAGCCGCTTCAGCGTGGCCAGGAGCTTCCGGTTGTCGCGCTGGTGGAGGCCGATGCTCGGCTCGTCCAGCACGTACAGGACGCCGGTGAGGCTCGACCCGATCTGGGTGGCAAGGCGTATGCGCTGCGATTCGCCGCCGGAGAGGGTCCCCGCGGCGCGGTCCAGGGTGATGTAGTCGATCCCCACGTCGGTGAGGAACTTCAGGCGCACCCTGATCTCCTTCATGATCTGTTCGGCGATCTTCTTCTCGGTGTCCGAAAGGTCAAGGTCCTGGAAGAGGCGCCATGCCTCGCCGATGGAACATGCCGTGACCTGGTCAATGGTGTGCCCCGCCACCTTCACCGCGAGGCTCTCGGGCCGGAGCCGCTTCCCGCCGCACTCGGCGCAGAGGGTGTTGGACATGTAGCTCTCCATCCAGATGCGCATGTCTTCCGACTTGGTTTCCATGTAGCGGCGGTGGAGGTTCGGGATGACCCCCTCGAAGGCGCGGGTGAAGCGGTACTCGGCGTTCTCGCGCTTCACCCGGTAATCGATCTTCTTTCCCTCGGAGCCGTACAGTATGATGTCCTTTATCTTTTTCGGGAGCTTCTTCCACGGCGTGTGGGCGTCAAAGCCGAAGTTCTTTTCCAGGTTCTTGATCTGTTCGAGATACCAGTAGCTGGTGGTCTTTCCCCAGACCTCCAGCACACCGTCGTAAAGGGACCGGTCCGGGTCGGACACGATCAGGTCCGGGTCGAACTGCATGATAAAGCCCAGGCC
>Ga0116176_10000909_pt1 | contig 23641 bp, 18 predicted proteins | sample AD_STIC08_MetaG_FD_89803 | JGI IMG/M metagenome (GOLD analysis project Ga0116176, IMG submission 89803) | Active sludge microbial communities of municipal wastewater-treating anaerobic digesters from USA - AD_STIC08_MetaG | ecosystem: Engineered > Bioreactor > Anaerobic > Digestate | place: USA...
GGAGATGCCGAAACCATCACATTACGAAATCGTAATCTGGCAGTTCGCGATTCGACGAGGATGGACCCTTAAAGTCCGCGACGTGTTCGGTGCAAGGCGACGTCAAGTGGCTTATGCCGAACGCCACCTCTTACGTTGAACGAAGGAGTCTCGTCATGTCGAAAACCCGCACCACTGCCCTCTTTTCGCTTCTTGCTGCCGTCCTTGTCGTTCCTGCGGCTGCACAAGCCAGCTCGCTGTGGCATCCCGCTCCCGGCGAACAGGGGTTCACGTTTCATCCGGATCACTCCACGAGCACGAAAACCCGCGCCGAGGTGTTGCGCGAGCTCGAACAGGCAAAGGCCGATGGCAGCTATTCCTACCTGCAGCGTGGCCTCGCGGTGCCCTCGCGCGCTTCAGGACCCGGCAAGACTCGTGCAGAAGTCCTCAAGGAGTTGGTCGACATGACCCCGAAAGAGCGCGCGTACATGAATGAAATGTACAGTGCTCCTTAAGCCCTCTATCGGCGCGAAACGTCGGGCTGTCCAGGCGTTTCGCCCAGCGGGTTCTCGTAAAGCGCCGGTCGGTCTGCCCATTGGCACCACCGTTGTCGACGATAGCAAATCCTTATTGATAGAATCCGCGCAATGCGTCGTTGGCTTGCGATTTTCCTCTTGGTCCTGCTGCCTGCCCAACTGGGTTGGGCGGCGGTGGGCGTTTACTGCGCACACGAATCCGGTGCCGCAGCCGATCATTTTGGCCATCACGCGCATCGTCATACCGAAGACGACAAAGGCAAGGAACATGGCTAAAGTATAGGCAAGATGTAATCTTTTTTACGATCTCGCGATGGCTAGCAGGACCTAAGAAGACAAGCGCAGTTGCGCTTGTCTTTTTTTATTTTTGTCCTATCTTACCTTCAGGTCCTATACTTTTTGACAAATAATGCGCTTGATCTATGCGAAACAGAATTGTTTGCTACTGCACGCGGACGGGACGATCCACTACCCCTTCAGCAAGTATCTAACGGACAAGTTCGACAACCCCCACACGAGGGAGACGGCTTCGCAGGGGCTGCGCGTTCTCTACCGCTTCCTCAACGCTCACGGGATCGAGCTTGCAATTCGCGCCCTAGAAGGGCGCTGCCTGACTTTCGACGAGGTCAAGAGTCTTGCAGGACTCTGCTACAGACCGATGGAGGAGGTTGAAGCAGGGTCCAATGCCAAAATTGTGCTACTCACCAGCGCCAAAGCGGCTGCTGCACCACAGGAATGCCCCGATGCCGTTGCGCCGAACACAGCCCGTAAGCGCCTGACCAGCATCGCAGACTATCTGAGGTTCTACAGAGGAAACTTCCTCGACCCGCACCTCCGATCCAGCACCTTGCGCGCCGAACTGCTCGAAGCCTACAGGCGAACGTGCGAACAAGCAGTCGGGGAGATCCGAGGCACCAAGCAAAATCACCATCTGACGATACGGAGTCTTCCGTCGCGCAGGTTCCTCGAACTGATCCGCAAGTTGGTTCTGGAGCCGGAAGATTTGTTTCAGACGGATACTGGCAAACCATCGGGAACCTTGTGGCGAGACCGTGCAATCGCCTTGATCGCCTGCGAGGGTGTGCGCCCGGGAGCAATCGGAAACATCGCCAGGCAAGACTTTAAGGGGAAATACTTAGCCCTAAAGGATCATCGAATACTTCGCCACGGCCGCACCACGATTGGCACGCCGGTACTAAAACTCGGCGCGACGACCCGGACCAACTCGGCATCCGAGACGATGCTAACGCTCTATCCTTTCACGACTGATGCGATTAGCGAGTACATCGAACGTGAGCGCGAACCGATCCTAGCTAAGCGTATGAAGAATTGCAGCAGAGGCTTTCTCTTCCTGAACCAAAAGGGCGAACCGATTAAGCACCGCTCCTCCATCACGGCGATGTTCAATCGTCTAGGCGTTCGACTTGCGCAATTAGGCCTGCTCGACGTTGGAGATGACCCGTACTTCAGTAGCGAGACCAAATACGATTTCCATGCCTATGTTCTGCGCCATTCGGCCGCTAGCTTCTTCGTGGAGATGAAAGGCACACAGGATCGTGTCCGAGACGCCATGAAGACGCGCTTTGGATGGACCCTCAGAAGCAACCAACCCGAACGTTACGCCAACCGCGCATTGTCCGATCAGGCCGCCGTAGACCTTATCTCCTTCTACGAGCAACTGGTTGCCGAGATGACTGCTGCACGACAAAGGGAAAGGCAATGACACGGATGGAGCAAGTCGTCGCAAGTGCGGCGATCGAATGGGATGACGAAGAGCCCCTCGCGTGGGAGATCAAGGAAACCGCAGGCCCTCCGGACGACCGCCAAACAACCATACGAAAGTTCGACCTGACTGGTCTACGCGCGGGTTACAGCGACGCCCTCCTACTCACTCTAAAGGACTTGCTTGTCGAGAGAAGGAAACATATCGCACTTATCAGCATCCACTCTGAGTACAGTTCGCTTCGCTCGCTACTTCTAAAAGTATACGAATGCGGGTTACTCGACGGCAGAGTAATTGTGATCGATCAACCCTTCTTGCTCGCGCTCCGTACGATACTAGCCGACGTATCCACCGCTTCCTTATACACGCTTAAGAAATATTTCCACTTGAACCGGAAATCAGCGCTGTTCGCTTCCGATCTAGCCCTCAGCGACTTCCCGTTAAAGGCCCCAGCCAAGGGATTTCAGGGCGCGTTGATGTCTCGGATTCTAGCTAAAGCGCTCAACCGCGCCGCTTGTGTCCAAATCCTCGGTGCAGCAGAAGCTGCCTGGGAAGAAAAATTGATCAACCTGGGGCAGTTTTGTTTCCTTCAAATAGCTTTCCACCTGTATCTGCGCCCTTACAGCTACCGGCTACTCACGTTGAATGATCTGAAGATCGATGTCCACAGGGAGACTCAAGCAAAGAGGTATTTCCTACTGGCGTATCCCGCAAAGACCCGATCGCATACACCAAGGAAAATCGCTCTCCCCTTAAACTCTCAGGTTGGCGATCTGCTCGCACTACAGCGTGTGCATGTTATTAAGACATTTGGTCATTTGGTTGATGAGGAAAATATTGGAAAGCTCGCGCTATTTCCTCAGCAAAACCTTAACGATGACGGTCATTGGGAATCGGAAACTGCGCAAGCGCACTATGGTCGCTCGACGGACGACTCACTCCGAAGGCAGTACATAGACCCGATCATACGACTCCCGAAATCGCTCCCATTCACCTTCAATGGCCTACGCCATACAATTGGCACCCAACTCGCAGTCGCAGGATGCAACAGCAAAACCATCCAAGCGGTCCTGAAACATGCCAGCGACGGTACCTGCCAAGCTTATGTCGACATTGCCTTCCATGGATTGATCGATGAACTAAGCGACGCAATGGAACCCGCCTTCGCGACGCATTTCCCGCTCATCGAAAGATTCCGCTCCAAGCACGACCGACTTGCTCCCGAGAAGACAATCAAGAGCGTTGACCTGGATAGCGGACGCAGAGAACTGACTGGTGAATGTGGTCGCCAGATTGCGTGCCAATATGCGCCGATTTCTTGTTATGCATGCCCGCGGTTCATTCCATGCTACGACGCGGACCACAGCATGAACCTGGACCTTGTGGAAGCAGAGATAGATCGCTACATGGCAGCCGGACTGCCCTATCGGCATCTGCTAGAGAAGAGCAAAGAGGCGAGGCTACATATTCGCTTCATCATAGCCGCATCTGAACGTTATTGTAATGCGATCAAGATGCAGGAGGCGCCATGAGCCATCTTATAAATCTCGATCTGGTCCGCCAACGGCGAGCCCTGGACGCTTGGCACCGAGATTGCAAGCGCAGGTTCGCGCAGCGCTATCCAGCGATCGATTTCGAGTCGAACGAGTGGCCCCTGCGCACCCTGTACGGAACCGATATCACTGACTTCCATCTAGCTACCGCCCTAATGGACTTCAAAGGCAAGGACGCAAGCTTTTCAGATGCCCTACGCTGCCTCGCCGCCGAACGTGTATTGGAGGAAAAGAACAAGCTAATCAGCTCTGCGGTCCGGAGCTTCCGTCTCCTTCACACCGCTGATGTCCCGACTCTTTTCGATGTCGACCAAGTCTCCCTGCGCGCGATCGAGAACCAACTCCTGGATACTGCTCGCCATAAGCCGAGTTCTTCCAAGTTTGCACTCGAGTCTCTTCAAGATCTATGTCGCACAGTGGACTTACTTTCGTCGAAGGAAGTGCTTCCGAACGTGTCGTTCAACATTCAAAATGAAACCCGAAATGTATTGTTGGCGCTTAGAGATAGCGGCCGCAAACGGTGGCGAGAACGCAGAGCCTCCCTACTCGACGCCCGTATCGAAGCTCTCAGCGAGGCATTCAACGCTCTTTTTTCAGACGATGCGCGCCTGATGGCCGCCGATAGAGTTGCACTGGCCATGATGGGTCTCGAAATGTGCGCTCCATCCCGCGTCAATGAGATCCTCTGCATGTCTATCGATGATCACGTAACCATCGATGACTACGCACAACGTGCCGACCAAAAGGACACAGACTCCCTGCACGCGGTTCACCAGATGCTGCTAATCACGGTGAAAGGTAGCAAAGGAGCGCAATGGTCACCTAAGCCGGTACTGAGCTTCATGATCACTTTTTTTCATTACTGTATTGATGTTATAAAAGCACACGGCACGCGGTCCCGAATGCTTGTTAGTTGGTATCAGGAGCACCCAAATTCGCTCTATCTACCTCCCGAGTTAGAGCACCTCCGCGGGACAGATATTAGGCGGCGCGATCTCGTTAAGATCTTGTACCTCGACGCCTCAAAACGTGTGACTAGCAAGGGTTCAACTGGTGCCGGGGAGCTGGTCTTCGCGGCCCTGAAGCACACCATTCGTAAGGTTCCGAACCAAGGAGCCGGGACGAAAGCTCACAAGATGGCGGACGCCTTGCCTTGGAGTGCACTCGAAGAGTACCTGCTACACAAGGTACGGGCAGCGATGGCAAAGTGCCGCGCTGTCACGCAGTTGAATCACTACAAGGGCGATCTCTCGAAGATGTTATTCCTTTGTGATTACATGGATAACAGTTACCAGCCATATTTACCATCTGCAGCCAATTTCGTTCGCCTTGGGGCACGCTTAAAGCGAGCACCAAAATCCATAATTAAATCCCCAACTCTCTTTGCTCGGCTTGGCATTACCATGCCCGTAAATGGAACGATCCAAATCGCGGAGATCGATACGCATGATCCACGTCGCTGGCTGACGACAATGGCCTTGCGCTATGGCGAAAAGCTCTCCAACGTGCTGATCAACAAATGGGCCAACCGGCTCAGCCTCTCACAACTTGAAGCTTATAACTACCTTCCTCAGGAGGAGACGGCAGACGCTAGCGCGATGCCGGACGTCAACGAATTACAGGACCTAACCAAAGGGCTAGCCGCCACACAGCGCATAGCGGCTGCCACTGGCCTCACCCCTGAGATAGTGACAGTCCACGACGCGGGCATCAGCGTCACCAGCATGGAGGCGATCTGTAAAGCTGCTGAGAGCCGCCCGGTGGCACGCACCGCAGAGCAGATTATTGTTCTCTACCCATCATGGTTCGGAATCTGTACTCACCAGCACCATGAAACCCCGTGCCGTGCATACTCGTCGTGTATGCCCTGCGACAAGAACGCTGTGATCAAGGGGCATCTTCCCACGAACGACCGCGTCCGACAGCGCAGGGATACGCTGCACAGGGCGATTGTTTCAGAATTGGAGCACTTAATCGTCGCCCATAACCGCGGCATTGCGGACGACGACCAAAACCTCGGTCACCACATCTTGGCGCTGGCAGGCAAAGGCCTTGATCCGGATGAAATGGCGGATTGGCTGATTGACCGCTTTCACGAGATCAAAGACCATCTCCGGGACATCTGTTTCAAGAACCAGTTAGAGGAGGCCTTTGTCTCCAAAGGTTTCGCTTTACGACTGGATGACCCAACCGTACCCAACGGCGCGCACATCAAATACCACAACCCTTCGCGCCACGCGGCCCCCGGCCTTGAGCGCGCATTAGATGCCCATGGCGGGAGAGAAGCGGCCGAAAAAACGCTCGACGCGTACTTCAAGATATATCCCCAGTTCGCCCCGCAAAAGCTCGGTCTAAAGGATCAGAGAGAACTATTGCCATTGGATCACTCGATGGACGGAGAAGGAGCTGGAGACAGCGATGAATGAAACCGCTTCAAGACTAGGCCGTAAAGAGATTCTGACGGAGAGCCTAGCCCGCAAGATCTGCAAGATGATTGAGCAGTTCCCAGATTCTGGCATCCTCGTCACTTGGCAAAACGTCGTTATCCATACCGAGAAGCGCTTCGGACACCGATTTTCGCGCCAGATGTTAAGTCAGAAGGAGTGGAACGACCGAAAGTTGATCGGAGATGCGTTCAATGAGGCAAAATCTGTTCAGCAAAGATTGAAACAGGACTCAACCCCCAAATACTCAACAGCCGCACGGGCTGTTCTTCAAAAGCGGATTGCAGCGCTGGAGGCGAAGGTACTGACACTTCAAGAAGAACTGGAGGCAGAGCGGGCACGCCAGGTCCACGAGCTTGATATTTTCTTGAACACTCGTCTTGACCTTCGTGAGTTGATCAAGGAAACAGCACTGCAATCTCCTCCCTCATGATCGTCATTCGTAATTATTTTTATGAGCTTTTTTAAGAAGAAAATATGCGAGTCACTATCTTCGGTGGTGGTGGGCTGAACAACGACTTAACGGGGTGAGCAAATGAGCGCAAAGAAGGGCTCTAACGGCACCCAGGATGGCAAGCGTAATGCAGAAATATTTCTTAATTGGCTTGCAGATGTCGAGGACTTCAAGCCCTACATAAGTCAGGGCGTGCTGAGCATTTCTAGGGTCGCACGCGAGTGCGGACTGAACCGTGATGTCTTCTATACGAACTCAGAGATCCGCGACGTCCACTGGCCAGCGCTCAACAAAAGACTTGAAGAAGAAGGCGTGCTTAAGGCGCGCGTGGCGAACCCCACGGAAGTGGTTCGCACTCGCCCCCCTCAGAGCCGAGCCAGCAACGCGCGCATCAAACAGATTCAGGAAGAAAATGAGGCGCTCAAGACGGAGAATCGTGAGTTGCGAAAGCAACTCGAGAAGTTTAAGGCCATCAGCGATATCCTTCACACTACGGGGCGGCTGCCGTGGTAAATCGTCGGGCAATCCTAGTTCGAGTCCGACATGTCCGGACCCAGAACAAATATGGGGTGATCTTCCATGGAGAGAGGATCACGGATGGCGGGGAGATCATCGACACCCATAGCACGCTTACCGTGCGAATGTACGGTAAGGGCCTGTCGGGCGCTGTGATGCCTGGTCAATGGTGGAGCGTAGTTGGACGCGTCAAATCGCGTACCTTCGTCAACCGTGGCGGCTTCGAGATGACCGAGGACCAAATAGATGTCGAACGGGATCGTGCATCTCTCCACATGCCGTCAGGTGCCCATATCGTCGCTTACCTCGCCAGCAACCCCCGATTTGAGGGCATCGGAAAAGTGACTGCCGAACGCCTTTGGGAAGTCTTCGGCGACTCGCTGTTCGCTGTTCTCGATGACGGTGACACCCCCGCCCTCGCCGACGTAATTGGCCCTCAGCGTGCCGCCATGCTCACTCAAGGATGGCGTGAGGAGGGTCTCAGCAACACGCTACAGTGGCTACAGAGTCAAGGCATCGGGATTGCGATTGGCCACCGTATCGTAAACTACTTTGGGGCGACTGCGATCGATAAGATCGCCGAGAACCCCTATCGCTTGCTTAGTTTTGCTGCAGGCTGGTCGGAGGTCGACAATCTTGCCCTCTATCGCCTCGGAATAGAGCCAGACGACGATCGCCGGCTAGCAGCCGCCCTTGAGGAAACGGTGTATCGTCGGTTCAGCCGTGGGGATACGTTCGTTCCACGCGCCGAGTTGGTAATCGGACTCCGCTCGATTCTCATCGGGGACAAAATCCTCCGTGACATGGCAGAGAAGGTGGTTGTCCAAAGTGAGGTTAGCGGTCGGCTACAGTTTGACAGGGAGGGGAATGCCTACAGCCTCGGCGCCTCGATCCTCGAAAACAACGTCGTTGAGTGCATCACAGCCCGGCTAGGTCGTGGGAGTCGCCCTTGCGACGTCGACGCGATCATCAAAGCCTACGAAAGCCGCGAAGGCCATGGTTTTGCGCTCAACAAAGAACAGCGCGAAGCGGTATATCTGATCGCAGAAAACGATTTTGCCGTCGTGACAGGTGGCGCTGGGGTAGGCAAAACGACCGTGCTCAAGTGTATCTATGACGTGCTTGATTACCAAGGCTACGACATCGTGCAACTTGCGATTGCCGGCAAGGCGGCCAGGCGGATTATGGATGCAACGAACCGGCCAGCAAGCACGCTCGCCAGCTTCATCAAGAGGATGAAGGGCGCTGGCGAAGTCGTAACGAACGCGGGGGGTCGCCCCATGGCCATCGTGATCGACGAAGCATCCATGATTGACCTGATCAGTTTCAACGGCGCGACACGCCTCATCGAAGACAACACGAAGATCATCCTAGTGGGTGACCCGCATCAGCTACCACCTGTAGGCCCTGGCTTAATCCTTCACTGCTTGACCGATCGGCCCGAAATCCCGCACGTCGAGTTGAAAACAGCAAGGCGCTTTAACAGCACCATCGCCGGCATCGCCAATGCAGTGAAGGCCGGAACATTCCCTCCGAAGGATCATTTCGCGGATGAGATCCGCTTAATCGAAGCACCTGACTCGGAGCTTGCCCGTCTTGGCGCTGAAATCTATCTCGCTGACCCTGAGGATACTGTCGTCCTGTGCGCCACTCGCAAAATCTCCGAGACGGTAAACCAGTTGATACAGGAATCGTTAACGCCGGGCTGCAAGCCGCTTAAGCAATGGAATGTCGAATACGACACTTGGGAGTATACGGGCTTTTACCAAGGTGACCTCCTCATCTGCACCCGCAACCACTGGGATCTCGGCATTCAGAATGGATCGCTTGGACGCCTGGTAGAGGTGACCTCCCCTCTCGCCCCGGAACTCGCGGACGAAGGCTCTGAGGTATTGGGGTGGATTGAATGGGACGACGGCGAGACACGGCCATTGCATGAGAATCTGCTTGACGACCTAGCTCTAGGCTATGCGCTAACGGTACATAAGTCCCAGGGCTCTCAATGGCGACGAGTAGTGATCTGCTTGCCCACCGTCTCTCGCATCGTCGACCGAAGCTTGATTTACACGGCAATAACCAGAGCACAAAGCGAGATAGTCATTCTCGGTAACCATAAGCATCTTGTTCAATCTGTCGCACAGCAAAAGTCGGCCGATCGGCGCAAAGTAGGACTGCCAAGACGCCTGAACGCAGCGCTAGGAGGGAGGGATGCACTTCACTCCTGAATGCGGGCTCCCGTGGCTCATGGCATCGAGTCCGATCGATCTTGACCCGTTGGTCAGGTCAAATGATCACCCCGCCGGCTGAACCTGAACCAAACGGACGGTTAGCCAACAATCGCCTATGATCGCCTCACAGCCTAAAGCGGTCACCCACGAAGGTGGGGCAACTAACCGCCCCTGGTGTTCCGACCAAATAAAGTCGAAAACTCGGTTTCAGCGCTGACGCGGGCTCCAGCGCCACCCCGCGCAATGCAGGTCACGGCTAAAGTCGAAAACAAGAGCAAGAGGTGGAACGGTTTCGCGCGAGCCTTGCGCAATATAGTCGAAAACCACTCTGTCACCGGGTGCGCAACGGCTGACCGACCGACCCACCCAACCTGCCATCTTGCTGAGCGAGCCTACTACGGACTTCCGCTTCCGACCCAATCCTGTCGTTGAGCTTTTTTGAGAATTGTCGTTCAAGAGTCAGAGCCACCAGCCTTGTACCGCCCGTCGTGGAAGGCAGGTTCATTGTCGGGTTGCTCTTCACTTGGAACCTTGCCTCCTGAGGGCCTCTGTCAGACGTTCCTCAGAGCTACGTCGCGCATCTCTTAGAAGATGTGGAACCGGCCATCTCTCGACGTATTCACGCAGATAGTCGGTAAGAAATTGTTTGGCCTTCTCGGGCGAACCATTTGAACGCGACACCTGCCGCAGAAACTCGGGCAGGCGAATCGTATCTGCCTCCACGCACCCCATTAGCCTCTCAAATTCATCGATCGCAACATAGAAAATGTTTGAAAGGGGAACCAATTTCTCAGCTTCTGGGGTATCGAGCACGTGTTGACCGTCGGGGTATAGACGTTCCAATTGCTCTCCACCTCTGACGTACAGCTCCCGGTTCGTCACGACCAATAGAAAGTTCTCGGATGTAGCAGGGCAGCCTATGAATGCTTCAGGAGTCCGCGCCATCGCATCGATCACCTTAACCGCCTTCCTCGCTGCTTCCCTCAGCGCTTTCGTCTTAGCATGAACTGCTTCCTCGCTATCGGTATGAAGTACCTCTTCACCGAAAAGTCCTAACTTGGCCTCGACGAAAACTGTACACCCGTCGAATGGCAGTATGGCCTCTACCGCAGCGGAGGCGCGCCCGAACGCTTCCCACTGCTGAGCCTCGGTCACCATCCTGCACCTAGCTTGGGTCAACAATTCGACTACATATTGCTCGAAGAGCTTACTGAATTGCTCTGAATAGTTCGCTCCATGCGCTCCCAGCCGAAGATGGACGATCTCCTCCATACCCCGCACGAATACAGTGGGGTGCCAGCACTTAAGGCTCCCATCCCTCAATCGAACGATAGGAAAGCGCTTTAGGTAAGGAAACTCAACCAGTTCGTGCCGCCCCCGATTCTTCAAAGCTTGGTCAGACTGCAGTTCTGCGCGGAGAGCTAGAAGGTCCCGGGATACGGAGTCAAGAAAACGGTCTATAGCCGATCCATAGGCTCCGCGCAGCGGGCTAAACCACTCACGGCGAACCGACAACGGCTGGTCCAGAAACGCTCCGTGGAGCGCTAACCCTAGATCCGCGAAGTCTGCTGGTTCCACACCAAACTCCTCAGTAAAGAGTCGCCTCGCACGATGCCCCTGCGGCTGGCGCGCTAGCAAGGCTGGCCAGCGCAAAAACCCCCAAGTCCCAGGGCGCTGAAATTCAAGCTGAGCGGGTATTAGCCCCCGCATCATTAGAAAAACGTTTGAAATTGGTCTAGCACCGTATCCTGCGTCGTGCAAATCCCAAGTCAGCTGGAGCAAGTGCTCAAACTCTTGCTCTGAAATCCGGCGCCCTACCCGGATATTGATGTTTCCGTCCCGTAGCGCCCATTTCACGAGCAGTAGCGTTAACCAAGGAAAGCTCTTCAACTCGTCAACGAGCGAAGCGAAGGGCAAAGAGAGCCGACGCAGAGCAACTTCCACGACAGACGTAGCGCTATACATCCGAAGCTTTATGAAAATCGCCTTGAAATTATCGTTGTATCGGCCATCTCGTTCGAACCTGGCGATCTCAGCAAACTTCCAAGCTAATGGAGAGGAGGGGGAGGTCATTTAGTTTCTTCAATACGAGGTAGTACGGGGGAGTGAGCTCAGACCTTGCATTAGCTCATCTGTCACAGGCTGGACTCGACCCACTGCCGACATTCGTCCGTGCGGGAGTTCAAAGACAGGTTTCCGGCTAGAACCGTCATCCAACAATCCAACAACGTCCCCTTCTCGACCATCTGCGTCTCCGCAGTTCGCGGCAGCGGCAGCAGTAGCCCTACCTGCGGAGCAGGGACGATCCACACTGGTCTTGGGCCCTCTGCCTCATGGACCATTGACGCCGAGTCGGGTCTGGCACACTCGGTATGCACTGGCTGATGCCGTCGTTCCAAGTCGCGCGGCGTACTCACAGCATCCCGCCCAGCAATTGCTGGATCTCCGCGTCGTCAGGTCGACTCCGCCCCAAGCGCGTAACGAATCGATCGAGAGAACCGTGCCCATCGGCGTACAGAAACAGCTCGTGGACCTGCTGCCGCAATGGAGCGGCTAGGTCTGTTATTTCGTCGAGACGGACGTCGAAGGAATCGAGCGTCAGGAGCTCCATTTCCTTGTGCGTGAAGTCGCGGGCGACAACACTTTCCAGTGCGTCCAACTGTTGCCCGCTCAATCCGGCTACGCGAGTTGGTGATTGCGTGCCCGGAGAAGCGCTGACGGTCCGGCGCAGAGAGTCTTCCACCGACTGATTAAGTCGTTGCCTGAAGAAGTCCGGAAACAAAGGCACTAGCTCAGCGATTGTCTGGCCAATGCCGCGTGAAGTTACACCACGTTGAAGCCGCTCCAGCAAGTCGCGCTGATTGGAGTCGACTATCGCTTCGGAGCCCTGCGCGTGCCTACCCAGCGCCACCAGATCTTCGGGCTCGATGCCCAGCAGCGAAATCGCTTCGGCAAGAAGGCCGACGTTATCGCGGCCCAACTCGGCGGCAGTCTCGGCGAATAGAGCCGGCCGTGACCGAAGGGCTGCGCGCACGTTTTCGTTCTCGACAAGCGCAAGCAACTGGCTGCGGATTTCCTGCAGGAACGATTCGTGGGCGCGGCGCTCGACAATCAGTCCCAGTTGCCGCGTCGCATCCTCGCTCCCCCCCTCCACTTCGAGCTTTCTCGCCAAGCGCAGGACAGCTGCTCCGCTGCTGAGAAGCTCAAGCGGATCAAGCAGTTCCCCCGCGAGGCGCACGGCACCCACGGCGCGCGACCAGGCATGCGCCAAGTCACCCGTCGCCTCGTACAGGAACACCATGCGCAACACCAGCGGTAACATCGCGCCACGATCCCCAGCACGTTCTGCAACCGAGAGACCCACTTCGAGCGTGGTTTGCGCCTCATCCAGACGGCCCATAAGCTTCAAGGCGTCCGCTTCGAGCACATATAGGGAACTAGGTGCTTGCGAGCGTTCACGTTCACGCAACGCTGCAAGGGCCTCGCTTACGAATCCGCTCGACATCAATGTGCGGGCGCGTTGCTCTGTCTGGCGCTCCCATATCTCGAAGCTCGCCTGCGCGCGCAACCCTTCCTCCAACTCGATTCCCAGCTTGTCCCCAAGCCAGATCTTGGCTCGCGGCTTAAGCTCCTCATAGGCCCCGCGCAAATGTGTTTGTAGTTCGGGGCTCCACAATTTGTTGAGTTCAGGCGCATCTTCTCCAAGCCACAACCGGTGATAGATTTCCTCCGCTCGCTCGATCGCGCTTGGTCTCCCATGGTAGTAACGAGCTGCAGCTGCGTGGATCAACGTCGCAAGTTCGCCCAATATCCCCAACAGCTCGGGCAGCATGATCCTGCGCACTGCGGGTATGTGCCACAACGCACCGGGTTCCCGATACGGATCGACGAGGCCCACCTCGCGCCCAAGCTCATCGAACAGATTCTGGGCATGCTGGTCGTGCTGCAGATCTAGCCCACATGGACCGGCGAGCACCTGCTCGATGATCGCCGGCGTAATCCGACGAAGGACCAGGCCGGGATTGGCCACTCTTTCGAGAACCGGATCGTGCACCCGCACGTGATTGAGGATGCGGCGATAGAGCATCCCCTGCTGCTGTTCCGCCTTGATCCGTGAAAAAATCCGGCGACGGCTTACAGTATCGCGAAGACCTGCGACGCCCTCGTTCAGTACGACGTGCGCGGCGAGTGCCAGGCTCAAGGGCACAGTGCCGACGATCGAGACAATCTCCCGCGCATCGTCGATTGATATCGGACCGCCCGCCTGTTTCTCTGTGCGCCGTATGACGAACTGCTCGGCGGCATGTATGGGTAGCCCCACCAACTCGACCGGCTCTCGCTCCAAACCGGGAGGAAGCGCCGAACGGCCCGCAGTGATGATTCGGAGCCGGTCGACCCGCCGAAGCAGGTCGGCGAGTAGCCCCCATGTTACGAACAAGGCACTTCGCCCCTGATACTCCGCTTCCTCCAGCGTATCAAGCATGATCAGTACCGGCTGGTCGTTTCTTGTCGCGATCTCTTCGAGAAGCCGGCAGAAGCGCCGCACCAAGTTTTCGTAGCCCTCGTAGTGCCGGCCCTTCCCGAATTCCACCCCTTCCGTCTGTGCAACGTTCTCGCGCGCCTCGTCGCCCAGGCTCGCGAGCTCTGTACCGACGAAGGGGAAGGGAAACTGAATGAGCAGTTGCCGGATCGAATCCTCGAGAATCGTCTGCGGCTCCCGCGGATCGAGCACGGCACGATCGAAGTCGAGATAGACAAAAGGCAGCGGGTGCGGGTTGTCGCGGGGGTTCGTATGGTCGAGGATGAACCGCGCAAGCAGCGCCGACTTGCCGATACCTCCCGGGCCGAACAAGTGGAGCGGCGGTCGCTCATTAATCAAATACGCAACGTACTTGAAGCCGCGTCGAAGTCCCTGCCAAACGGTTCCCGATGGCAGGGTGCCGACGTAGTCGGCCAACTTGCTCAGATAATTCTCGCGGTCGACGAAACCTTCGCCCGCGACCTTGCGCATCGGAGCAAGCTGCCGCTCGCGCTCGATGCATGCCGCAAGGTCGGCCTTCGATGGCAGCGGCGTAATGATCCCTTCCAGCCAGCGCGCGGCCCGCTCAACGCCGAGCAACTGATCGAGCGACAGGTCGCTGAGATTGGGCGGATTCTCCGACTTGATTAGGAAGTCGATCCCCTCCTGGAGCGGATCGGCCGCGGGCGTCGGGTTGGCCGCGCGTGCGGCGCGCATTGCGCGGCGGTCGCCGAGACGTCGTAGCGCCACGTGCCGAAATGATTCTTGGATCTGCCAAGTGTCGAGTTGGGGGTCGCCTACCGCTCGACACCGGTTGGTCATCTCGATTAGAGCTTCGGTGCGCCCCGCCGCATCGTTCAATCCGACGGGTTGCAGCGAATCGAGCTTGAAAGTCGAAAGAACGGCTGCCGCATCCAGATAGGGCGCAACGGACCGGTCGGCTTCTCGATCGCTCGCGGCGCTCGCCAGCCACGCTAGTGCGTCGGATCGCTGCTGAGGGAATTCCGTAAAGTTAGTCATGGCACCGTGCCCTGAGCGATGCCACTACATTTTTGGGCAAGCATCTGGTGGAACGTGTCCCAGTTTGAGTGATCAGGCGCGGCTAACAAAACCGCGTCCAGCGTGTCCACCGCCTGTTCTAGCGCTCCGGGCAGCAACGGCTTGCCAACCGTGCCCGCAAACCACACGAGGTAGTCCTCGATGTCCTGACGTGACGGCCGCTGAACTTGGTCGACGGAAAGAAAAGGAGCGACGCGTGGACCGAGCCTTTTAGGATCCAGCCCGAAGAGGAACAACCACACCTGCGGGCATTCGTTGCCATCGACCGCCTGGCACAGCCGGCGTAGCAGTTCGATTGCCGTGTCGTCTAGGTTCACCAAGTCCAACTCATCAATGATAAGACAAGTGCGCTCCTGCAGTGCAGCGAGCCGCTGCACGATCACACTCGTCAAGTCCTTAGTCACGCGGTGCGGCTGGGCAAGACCGTCTTCAATGGACAAGCTCGAACTTCCCCACAATCGGGTTGCGATAAGACCGGCAAGGCGCGCTCCATCGACATTGACAACCTTGCCCGCGTTGGCGTCGACGCAGGCCAGCAACGCGAACTTGCGGATCGGATCACAGATGTGACTCACCGGCCAACGCGAGTAGGACTTGCCCACTCCGCCGTTGACGACGAGGACACGATTTCCGCCCACTCCATCGGCAAGTGCCACGAGGCGCTGCCAGAAAGTCGAGCGGTCCAACACCGGCCTCTGATTGACCATGTACGGGCGCGTTGGCACTCCGGGCTGCGGAATTGCAGCCATCGGCGTTGACATGAGTTCCCCAACGAATTTCCTGAAAGTAGGGTTCTCGTGATGCACGTCAATAGCCTGAAGGAAAGCCAGAAGACGGCCCTCCCGCTCGGCCCACAAGATCACGAGATGGCATTCCATGGGGAACTCTTTGCCGCTTGGAACGATACTTTCGAGCTTCTTGTCGAGCCAGTCCTGCAAGAACAGGTCAAGCGTCGTGGAGGTGAATGCGTTCTCCAACTGCTGCCGGAATTGCCGCCGTCTGTTGTTGTCGAGAAACATATCCGCTCACTGACTCTCAGAACCAGAATTTGGCGATGCCGCGCGCAGCCAGCCGCCTCAGTATCAGATGAATCGGGATCCCCTGGTTGAACTCGCCGAGCAGTTTCGAATAGTCAGGGTCGCCTCCGTGATGTAGGGCAACGACGTTCAAACCGGCATCGAGGCACGGCGATCCGGACGAACCGCGCTCAGTATTGGCGTCGTATCGCACGCGCGTCAGGTTGCCGTTGGCACCGATAACGGAACCTACAGCCAGCTTCAACGGCTCGAGACTCGGATGCTGGCCTATAAACAAAATGGCCTTTGCATCCGGCAGCACAGCGCTGTCCCGTAACCCAATCCAGCCGCGCGTGGCACCATCGACAATGTCATTCCCCACGGTTCTCTCCAGCCGCAACAACGCGTAGTCGAGATGGTCGACATCCGGCAGACCACCGACATCGCCGGGATCGTACGGGCTGTATCTACTGTAGTCAGTAAGCCAGCTTGCTGCGAGCTTGACCGGCGTGGGAGCCTCCGCGCCAACGGCAAAGTCGAAGCGGCAGGTGATTTGCGCCGGGTCCAGCACCTTTTTTTCGTGCTTTTCGATCACGTGATAGTTCGTGAGCACCAAATCTGGCGCCACAAGAAACCCTGTTCCTCCGCCCATCTTCAAGTCGACCGGATACTCAATCCTACAGATGCGTCGTCCAATCTCCGTCATCCGGGCGACCCACAAGCCCCAGTCGGAAAAGGCACCGTCTTTGCGCACTAGCCGCTCGAGCCCACCGCTCGCCGGGGAATGCACCTTCACGCGTTCGTCTACAGTGGCGATGTCGATTGAAGCGCTCGTCTCCAGTGTCTGACGAAGTGCCCGAATCCGGGGATTTTCCGAAGCAGTTTCGGCCGCTACGATCAGCTTTTCGGTCCAGCCGTTTTGCTTCGATGCGTTAATCAAGTCAAAAACCATTACCTCGAAATTCGCTGTGGGTACAATGTTCTGAAGCGGAGGCTTGTCAAGCTTGTCCTGAAGCAGCATGTTTAGACTATGTGCATCAAACGCAGCCACGAACGTGTCGCGGACGATCTTCCGCTGGGGGCCATTCAGTACATTCAAGTCAAGTGCCATGCTCTTGCCCTGCCTGATGTTGGCTATTCCTCAGGCCCAGGATATGCCCTCAATCGCGTCGAGCGACTCCCGCAACGCCGCCACCACATGCGCATAGTTCTCCACTCTGGGCCTGCCACCGAAGTGTACGCCGACTACCCGCTCGCCAGTCTCACCGAAATCCACCACGCAGGATCCTGAATTACCGCCGAGCGTACTGGCATCGTGGCTCATGATCCACTTTCGCGTATCGCCCGCGAGTTGCCCCGCGCCGGCCTCGACCAAACCGGGCGCCCAGCGCTTGCTGCCGAAACGGTTCTTATAGAGCTTCTCGAGTATTTCCTCGTATTCGTGCCCCGCCCGCGGTGCAGCATTTCCCGCCTTACCCGGCTCTAGCAGCGGCTGGGCTGGGAACCCGACGACATAGATTGGCGGCTGCCGGTCGTCGCGCACCGCCACCCGATCGACCGTACCCTCGAAGCTGAGCGGCGCAGGCAGGTTCGCGAGATCACCCGACACACGGATGACGGCAAGGTCGAGATTCGAGAAGTTGATCCGGCGGTTGATCGGATCGGGGCCGACGAACACCACCTCCCCTAGCGGGAAGCAACTCTCGCTCGGGCGTTGGTACTCGCCGCTGAAATCCACCTCTACGGCATATCTCCACTGCCATACGCCATTGACTAGCTGCGCAGCCTCCTCGAGCACGTGGCGGTTCGTAACGACTAGACCCGGAGCGATGACGAAGGCGGTGCCGAAGCGCTTGTTACCAAACGCGGGCAACTGTACCGCGCCGACCGACGCTGCGACTTTCTTAATGCCCCCAAGAAAGCGTGCGGCGTCGTATTTCCAGCGCGCCGAGAGGCTCCCCTGCAACTCTGGGGCATCCAGGTTGATGGAGCCGTCCTGCAGGAACAGCACCGGCCGGCTGCCATCGGATTCAATTACCGCCTCAAGCCCAAAGGCCTCACCTTTGGTAAGCACGGCATTCTCGCCGTCGTCGTCGAGTTTGCGCAGCGCCTCCTCGGCGTCTTGGATGATGCGGTCGACGGTCGCCTCATCGACATCCGAGGTGCCCGCCGCAAGATGGAGAAGCCGCCGACGCCCGACCTCGAGGCGGGACTGCGCATCGGCCATTGGCGCGGCGGCGGCAGCCTCCGGCAGGCCGAGGCCCTCGAGCGCTGAGTCCGGTGCTAGTGTCGTCAGGCGCTTCAGCAGGCGCCCGGCGGATGGTACGCCGTACGTTGCCACGTCATTTCCCCTCCCGCTGAAGTTCGTGCCGACCTCGTCGGGCTCAAGTCCTCCGCGCCGCCTTGATGAACGTGAGTGCCGAACTCTGCAGACGCTCGAGAAGCGGCTGTTCGAGCACCGCGAGCAGGTTGTTGTTCATGCTTATTGTGGTCGTTGCGCTCTCGAACTCGGCCGACGTATTGGTGATCTTGAAGAACAGAATGTTGGTCTTCTCGTCGACTACGGAGAGGCGCGCCGCGACATGCCGCATCCGGCTCTCGACGGTATTGGAGGCGACTGCGCCGAAATGAAGTTCTCGGGCTTTGAACTTCCGGCTCTCCTGATCGAACAAGGTGATCCAAGGCTCGTCCTTGTCGATCTCCTTCAGATTATCTAGCAATGCGAGGATTACTGGTCCCACGGCGACGCCACCGAGCGCAATCGTTAGAAAGGGGATTATTGCCTTGTGGACGGCGATATCCCGCTTCTTGAACCGCGAGGTTGTAAAAGCGCTCTGCGAGACAGTAAAGCCCAGCTGCATCAGATTCGACTTGTAAGCCGCAAACCAGTCGTCCTCGTCATCGCCCGGCCGCATCGCCGCAGTCGTGACTTGGCTGGCGAAGGTCATGGCGAGTGAGAGGCCGCCACGTACGCCCTCAGGTGCAGCCGAGAAGTCGATGAGCGTGTTGCTGGAGACTATACCCTGCGGCAACTTATTGAGATCGAGTGGAGGTGCCGCGTCGGGGCCTTCCGTGACGCCCGTTAATTCTAGACGCTCCGGCCCAAGATCTGCGCTTTCAACGAAGCGCAAGGCATTCCTGTCCATCGTATGTATCCCCCTTCATTCGGTTGTTTCCTACCCCTGGCATCAGGCCTTCCCGACCGCCCGGAAGAACCCTAAACTTGCCACCTCGCCTCGTCATCGTAGGCCGCCGTCGCCGACTGCACCGATACGTGGACATGCTTGTTGTGCGGGTTGCTGCCGCGGTAGTCGCGCCAAGCCCAGGCAGCGCTCCCGCCGATCGCGGCGGCGTTCGCGATACGGCGGTTCCAGATCACGTACTTCACGCGTCGGTCGCGGCTGGCTAGGATCATCTCCGCCAACTTGCCTGCGTCGCAGCCGCCTGCTGGGTCGTGGGTGATGTCGAGCGCCGTTACCACACCCATACCGCCATCGCGGACCCATGGGTTGTGGTCGGAGTTGCGGGTCGCGTGCGCTGCATCACCGATCGTCCCGTCGTTCGCCTTGCTACGGCGTGGCGCAAATGCATCCACCTGCCGGCGCAGCATCAGTAGAGCGCGCGCTACCCGCCAAAATGGGGGCGCCTCCGTGTCGCTCCCCGACGCGGCGCGATTGCCATAATCTCCGGCGTCCTCATCGTCCCCCCCATTTGGCGTCGGTCGCTCTGGCAGGAAAGCATCGATCAATTCAGTCCGCACAAGCCCGGCCCGGCCCGCTATCTCCTGGGCGCCCTCGCTGGCCCAAGCGTCGGACTCGCGCAGTGCGTCGCCAAAATCGAGCCCCGCGGCATCCTCGATTTCTGTCAGCGGAACTTGCAGTCTCCGGAAATTCTCGGGGACGGCGAACTCGAGATTGATGCCAGTGAGGTCCTGCTCGAGCACGAAGCCATATGCCGCGATGCCCTCGGCAGTTGCCGCGACAACAACTTTCCAGTAACGCGACGGGATTCGCACACGTAGCGTTCGCCCTGCGTCTATCCGGCCGACAAAGGTGTCGTCGGAGGAATCTAGGACTGGGCCAGCAAACACGCAGAGCCGCTCCTGCGCCGCCTCGCCAAGCACTAGGTTCTCAAGATCTCCCCAATTGTCGTCCCCTCGCACAGACTGGTTGAACTGCGCGACCTGCGGCGAGCAGTTCGTGACGTGGAAGGTGTCGCCGTTTGCCCGCACCACGCTGTCGTAATCGATTCCCCATGCGACGTCGTCGCGGCGGACGATGTGCCCTTTGTCAAAGGCGCCGTCGTCGCGCGTGAAAAACACGTCGGGTAGTTGGAATCGGCTGTCCAGGCGCGGATCTTCGAACCACCGCTCACTATCGTTCTTGCCGAGCCCGCCAAGCACCTTGCGGCCGTATCCACGCCCCGGCTCCGGCTGCCGCAACCGCATTTCACGAGTGACGTTCGACGCAGTGACCAATGCCAGCCGGCGCTCCGCATGCATCACAACTGAGAAATTCTGGTAGTCGAGGCGTACGCCACCCGCCTTCAACGGTGCCAAGACATCTGGATTTCGGGGTTTCGGCATGGGTACGCGAACATGCCCGAGGAAGTCGGCGTTGTAACCGCGGCGCCCTTGATAGTTGGTGTCATGCTGTGGCTCCACCATGCGCTCGGCGGTGTCGGCAGGAGCGGCGGCAACGAGAGGCTCTGCGCCGAGCTCCACCGTGATGCGAAGTGGCACCTCGAAAGTCACTTTCCCCGCGCCATTATGGAATCGCGTAATTCCGCCTACTGCCCCAACATCGTTACCGCTGCCACTACCGGACACATCGGTGGTGCCCTGAGCCGACCCGTTATCGGCGCTGTCGTGTGCTGTTTCCACGTTTTGCCAGGCACGGAGCCAAGCAGGCCCCTGACCGGCGGGAGCCACGTCGGCAAGCGTGACACCCGCGTCCACGACCCGCGGATCACACGCCATCTCGAATGAGGGAACGGCGTAGTTGGTGTCGAGGTAGCGGCCGCCGAAATGCAACCCCAGCACCTCCCCAGTCTCTAGATCGATCACCGCCGAGCCAGAATTTCCACCGAGCGTTGAGCAATCGTGGGTGGCAGCCTGGACGATCTTGCCAAAGCTCGCGGTCGGCTGACCACCAACGATTTCTCCCGGCTGTAGCCGCTTCACCTGGAATACCCTCTCGAACAGCTCATCTTGCACCGCGGGATCGTTGCGCAGCGGATCCCGCGCCGGGTAACCGATCACCGCAATCCGATTGCCGCCGAGGTCTCGCGCGTCTCGCACAGCCAAGCGCAGTGGGGTGAGAGTGGGTGCAAGGTCCGGAACCTCCAGCAGCGCCATGTCCCACCAAGGATGGATCATGCGCACCGCGCGCACCTCAAGGTCGGGGCCGTCCGGACGATCGCGCTCGGCTTTAAAGTCCACCGCAACATGCCAGCCGGTGCGGAAGCGAATGCGCCGGTCGCCGAGACCAGTCGCGAAGATCTCGGCGACATGCCGGTTGGTCATCAGCAGCCCGCGGCCTACGACGAAACCGGTGCCAGCATAGGGAATGCTTCGCTGACCTGGCAGTTCGATCCGCCCGACACACGGGATTGCGGCCCGCAAACGCGCATAGATCGCGGAGTCCGCCTTCAGGTCGTGCCAGAGTTCGTTGTCGGCGATGAAATCGCCATCCACGATGTCGAAGGCCGGCCGCTTGTCCGGGATGATTATTGCTTCGGTCGCTAGTAGTTCGATCGGCGTCAGGTCGCGCGCCCCCGAGGCCAGCTTCTCAGTCGCTGTCTTGACCGCCGCAGCAAGTTCAATGTTCGCCCGAACCTTCTGCCCTGTGGCACCGGGGTTGGCGGCTGCAGGCGCCGCGCTGCTCTCGATCACAACCGCTCTGGCCATGCGAACAGGCTCATGGCTCAGTCGTTCCAATCCCCCGCTGGAACGCATGATGCTCCCAACGTATCTGCGAAGCTGATCCTGGTCACGTATCGGCATGTTTGGCCTCGTTACTCTGTGAGCATCAATTCAACATAGCCCGAGACCATCAGGAATCAAGGGTCAGGTAGCGGTCCCCGGTCGCTTAGGTTGTTCACGGTGGCTGACGAAGAAGGAAGGATGCTGCTTGGAATGACTATCGCGGCCGACAACTGAGGTGTCCGGCCTTAGTCCGGTGCTGCACTCCTGGAGCTAGGATCTGCGGATGCAGCCGCATGTGCGCGCCACTAAGCACCTGAGGCGCGTTCGACGCCGAGGGCGGCTGGCGCATGTCGGGGTGTCGGTGCGCGGCCCGCGCTTCCTGTCTCCCTTGTGGGGAGCGTGACCGACACTACACTCCAAACGCTCGCTCGGCGCCCGATCCCGGCCAACTACGGCGCTGTTCTTAAACAACTCGCCGGAACCGAGTACCCGTTGATGACACCAAGTCTTGTCGTGCGCAACCGAATGTGGATGGCCCACGCGTAGAATCGCCAGCATCTCCGCCTGAGCGGCGGTTCAGCTCAAACAAAGCTAATCCCTCGCGGTATGCGCCCGAGCACAGAACGCCACACACGTGGCGCGAGAGATAAGCCCAGTCTGTTAGTGGAATGTGACTCATGCGAATTGTCTTCCTTGGCTTGTCTTCCATCCTGCTCTCAGGATGCGCGGGTATCCACTTCGACCGCACGCAGGAGGGCACCCTCAAAGGGAAACTACTTGTCGAATGGATTGATCCCGATCAGTTCATATTCACTCCCGACAGAGACTCTCCCTTGACGTTCACAAGAGAAAACGGGCAATCAATTACTCCTGGCACGATGTATACCGATGGAGGCTCCATCCCACGTTCCCTTTGGGCGATTCGGAGCTATTCACCCTGGGGCTATGCGCCTGCCTTCATCGTCCATGACTGGTTGTTCGAGGTTCGGCACTGTAAGTACCCCGGGTATGAGCTGCTGACCGTTGACGATGCGGCGCTTGTCATGTCCGAGATCATGAAAACGATGATGCTGGATCCGAAGCGGGGCTCAGTCGATAAGCTGACCATGTATGCCATGTACGAGGCGGTGAAATCTCCAATCGCGGTCCGTCAATGGAACGAAGGTAAGTGCGTGCCCCCACCGCGTGGATTCGATGAGGAGACACTGCCAAAGGTGAAAATGCGATATGTCATCGAATTCCCCTAACCATCAATCGACAGATTAGATGACCTTAAGACCGGCCGTTTGACGGGGCCTTACCACATGAGGTCGTTGTGGGCAATACTGCTGTCGTTCAGTCGTCGCAGGCTGACCGGCAGGTCATGCCGAGTTGCCCACGTAGGCCGTCAGGCAGTTTTCAGAGTCAAGCTGCCGGTCGAGTGCCCGCTATGCCGGATCAATGGCCGGCTGGTTGTGGCCGGTTCCGGTCACTGACTCGATTACCGCTCCAAGGCAGCGCCCTTTGGCTGACTGCTCCCGTGTTTTCGACTTTATTGCCATGTTTTCGACTTTAATGGCAAGGAACAACCGGATATCAAGTACTACGTCTTCACTCGACAGTGACCGACTTCGCGAGGTTGCGGGGCTTATCCACGTCCGTCCCCTTCACCAGCGCCGCGTGGTACGACAGCAGCTGCAGCGGGATCA
>Ga0116176_10000917_pt1 | contig 23530 bp, 16 predicted proteins | sample AD_STIC08_MetaG_FD_89803 | JGI IMG/M metagenome (GOLD analysis project Ga0116176, IMG submission 89803) | Active sludge microbial communities of municipal wastewater-treating anaerobic digesters from USA - AD_STIC08_MetaG | ecosystem: Engineered > Bioreactor > Anaerobic > Digestate | place: USA...
AAACCGAGATATGAAGACGCGCCGGGGCAGCTAGAACCCGGTGATATCGTGCTTCTTTATACCGACGGCATCATCGAGTCGCATAATGCCGAGGGGGTTGAGATGGGCTTTGACCGGTTCGCCGAGATGCTGCAGCAACAGTATGACCCTGACCTTGAAGCTTATTATCAGAAGATTTTTGCCGCTTACAAGCAGTGGTCCCCTGACGCCGACGATGACATAACCATGATTCTGATCAAATTTTTACCCGCCAGCGTGGAGACTACGGCATGACAAAATCCCGAAAAATCGCAGGCTGGCTTGCCTTCATGCTTTGCTTTATCGGTATTCCCGGGCTGCTAATGCTGCTTGGCATGCTGCATATTCAGAATCAGGATACGGAAAACCGTCTTGAAAGCCAACACCAGAGTTTGCGTGATTTTTACCTTGAATTGAGAAAGTTTGCTGACCCGCAATACTACTGGTGTACTACGCTGATGGAAAAACTGGCCCCCGATTCTGTGGCCAGCGAAGCGTCGGCCATAAAAGAACCGGGTGCGGACACCGGAGTAATCATCGCCCGGCTGAAAGATTTGCGGAGAAATCTGAAGTTTAACTACGTTGTTTACACCCCGACACGCGGGGTTTTGGCGTCTTCAATGCCGCTTGAGCCCCGTGATGTCTGGAAGTCCGGGTTGAGTTTTGCCTGGAAAGCGATTCTTTCGAGCAGATCACAGGTGACTCACGAAGAGCAGGTTGCCGGTGGCAAAATTTTCGGTCCGCAGCTTTACTGGGGGCATTTCGACAGTAATATTTCAATCGGAAATCTTTATCTTATCTGGGGCGACAGCACCTATAAGCGGCCTCTGGCATGGGGTAGGGTTATTCAGCGTCATCTGGTGCTGGCTTTTATTGATATTAAAGATCTTAACGGCAACGATGGGGTTTTGAATCTTTTGAACGAGTTCAGCCGTAACAGTGATCATCTGTGGCGGTTTTCGCTGCAGGACGACACGCAGGGTTTCAGACATGGCACAAATGATCGCAGCATTGCCAGTCAGGTCGTAGCTGCCGCGGCCGAGTATGGCAGATACAAGACGCAGAAGATCGAAACCGAAGATCTGATGGTTTACCCGTTTTTTCTGAGACCGGGTATTAAAATCTACGCTTTTATAGAAAAGAGCCGGTTTTCAAGCAGTCTGGTTCCAGATTATGGCTGGTCGATGGTCTTTATCTTCTTTGCCACGGCATATCTTTTGTCTGGTTATGCCTGGGACCTTTTTTTCGGAGAACGGCCCGACGAACTGTCATTGCGCTGGAAACTGCGTTTTCTTTTCTTTTTTGCCAACGGTCTGCCGCTGCTGGTGCTGTTTTTTATCGGTAATGACTATCTGGCGCAGAAGCGCAGTAATCTGATGCTTGAAGCGCACAGCCGGGGTATCAGCTTTATTCAGGATTTTGATGAAAAAATTGAAATCGAGTATGCACGTCGCCTTGTCGACAAGAAAAAAGCCCAGGAAAAAATGGTAGAAAAGCTTACGGTTAACATGAACGATGAGCGTGCGCTGCAGGAATTTGTCGATGCCCTTGGTTCTGGTGGCACCGAGCGATGGAAAATCGTTATGGTTGCAAGTCGCAGCAATATCATCGTTACAGAGAAGGGCGTTTATGACGAAAGCCGCAATCTCAGCCCGAAAGAGGATGAACAACGGGCTGAGCGCAGCCGTAACCAGAACGAACTGACGCGCAAGATCGGGCAGTTCTTTCTTGATAAAATAAATGGCGTCGAAGTCTCAAAAAAGGTGCAGACCGAACTTGAACTGCTTATTGAATCGACGACCCAGCAGCCGCTCGCCAACTTTCTTTTTGACCTGTTGCAGAAGCGTGGTTCATTCATTCAGTGGGGGTTCGGGCAGAACGTCAATCCGGCAATTTTTGATACCTTTTCTCTCAAAGACAGCAGTTCTCATGATCTTTTCTTTTTGTCGTCGTTCGGCGTTCACCTTTTTCAATATAATTATCTGCTGAAAGCCTTGCCTCAGGCTAATCGCAATAACCTTGGCCTGAAGCTGGTGGCCCTGATGAATGAGGAATACACAGTTCCGGCCGAGGCTTATAACAGTGCAGTTTTGCGCGAATTTGCCAACACGCTGACCTCTTATCCTGGCAAAGAAATCAAGATTGTCGATTATCAGGGTGAAAATTATCTGGCAATGGGTATAGCCGGCAGACATATCAAGGACTTCCGCCTGATCGGACTTTACCCGCTCGAAAAAATCGATAATCTCATCGATTCGCAGCGCCGACAGCTGCTGCTGTTCGCCTTGCTCAGCCTGTTCATGACCTGGGGCCTGTCACAGGTTCTGGCGCAAAGCTTCATTCTGCCCCTGCAGCAGATTACGGCCGGCGCTCACGCAATCGAAAACAAACATTTCAGCCATCGCCTGCCCGATCTGGGTCGTGACGAGTTCGGTGCTATGGGGCGGGTGTTCAACTCAGTCATGGTCGATCTCGAAGAGCTTTCGGTCGCCAGCGCCATTCAGGAACAGCTGCTGCCGCAGCAGCAGATCGAAACCGGCAATTTCAGTCTATTTGGCAAAAGTGTTTCGATGGGCGAACTTGGCGGTGACTATTTCGACCACATCGAGCTTGCTGACGGAAAATTTTCGGTACTGCTCGGCGACGTGGCGGGGCATGGCGTCGGCGCCGCCCTGATCATGGCCATGGCAAAAGCAGGCATCATTCAGTCAGAACATCTTCTCGATCAGCCTCTGGCGCTTGTTGCCAGGCTGCATGGCCTGATTTTTGCCTCCAAGACAAAAAAGCAGAAGAAAGTCATGACTTTTCAGTATTTGTGCCTCGATGGCACTGCCGGGCGCGGCATCTACTCGAATGCCGGGGCCTGTTCGCCAATGATTGTCAGAAAAAATGCGGGGCAGGTCGAGGAGCTGACTCTGACCGGTGCGGCTCTCGGTGCCTTTAAAAAAGCGAATTATTCTGAAACCGAAGTGGTTTTTAACCCGGGTGATGCGATTGTATTCTATACCGACGGTATTGTCGAAGCGCGTAACCGCAACGGCGAAGAATTGGGCTACGATCGTCTGAAGCAGCTTCTGCTCGAAACCTGGAATATCGATGCCGAGGTTTTTTATCACAACGTTTTCAATGCCTATCTCAGGCATATCGGCGACGAAGGGGCCCAGGACGACCTGACAATGGTCATTCTGGTATTCGATCCGCAGAGAACCAGGGGAAGCACCCCACCCGCCGCCGCCAGCCCGTCCAGCCACGAGGAGGCCGGCAATGGCTGAGATGTCAGAAAACCGGCCAGCTGAAGCTTCGAATCTCCGCTCTCTGAAAAATGCGGTGTCGTTGCTGGTTCTGGTCTTCTGTTTTCTGGCTTTTCCGCTTTTCATAATTTTTTCGGCACTGAACAATCTCTATCAGGTCAAGATTGGTAATTTGCGACAACAGAAACTTGATCAGATGCACGGGCGCCTCGAGTATCTCGAAAAATACAGCAATAATGGAAGATATCTGCATTTCCTGCTGCTGCGTCTTGCCGAGAACGCCGAAAAAGCAGCGGTGCCGGCGGATTTTCTCAAGGCTGCATTTGTAAATCTGCATCAACGCTACCCCGGTGATTTCGAATTCATTGCCTGGGATGCAAAAGGCGGGGTAATCAGAGAACTTACCGATCAGAAAGGTTTCAGCTACATTCTTGCACGCCTGTATGAGGTGCTGCGGGATGTTTCTGAAGCGGTCAGCAACGACAGCCAGGTTGATATCAGCAATATCAGATCGGTAAGCAAGAATCTCAACCTGGTCAGGCAGTTTCTTGGCAAGATTTTTATTCCTGAGTATCTTAAAAAGCCTTATCTGCAGGGCAATGATGCCGGTCCGTTGCTGACCGACTTTGCCGGCAGATTCTCTTCGGTGTGGTACCGGATGGGCAATCGCATCAGCTTTTTCTGCTTTATCAGCGAAAAACTGATGAAAAACAGTTCGGGGCTCTTGAAAATTTCTGATTCTCTCAATTCCCGTCAGGATGGCATCATATCTGGATTCAGCATCAGCCCTGACTTTTCGCTGCCGGCCAATCAAGTTGACGAGCGGTTTATGCCGGCGCTGAGCCTGGCCCTGTCACAGTTCGAAAATGTTTCTGAGCCGGTTTTCGAGAACGATCAGGCCCTTGTCTGCATGAGCATGCCTGAGCCCGGACTAAGAACTTTTTGTCTGCACCCAAAAGAACCGGCGCAGTGGTCGGTTGAATTGAACCGTGACATGGTGTTTGTCAGGGTTTCGGTTCTGCTGTTCGCCTTCTATCTGTTTTTATATATTTATTTTCGTTTCAAGCAGCAGTTTTTCTCAATCAGCTGGAAACTCACCGGCCTGTTTCTTTTTGCCAATCTGGCTCCCCTAAGTATTCTTGGTTTTATTGCGCATGACTACCTGATCAATCGCAAGCAGGCGCTGCGTAACGAGATTGCCTCAGATCTCAGCAAGCTGATGCGTGATTTCGACATGCGTTATGCTTCTCTCAAATATGATTTTGCGCGCGAGATTACCAGCAAGATCGAAAAGGTTGCGGCGGCGGGTATGAATGGCAGTTTGAGTTCAGCCGAAATTGCGGCCATTAAAGGGGCGATGCGCGAATTTGTACCGTCAGATGCATATATGATTGCCAGCGGTGGCATGGTGTTTGCCGACCATCTGGCAGGTGAAAAGGATAAGTCTGACTTTAACTTCATTGAACCGATGGGGCAGGCGATTCTTCAATTCTGTAATGGCACAATTCTGAAGCGAAACAAAGAAGATATGTTCAGTGCGATCATGTCGCCCGAAGATTCTGATTTTGTCAGAAAAATCTATCGTGACCAGCGCCAGGTAATTCCTCTCAATATGGCGAACATAAAAAAACTCAGTTACTGGCATATCTTTGGCGATCGACGCAATTACCAGAACAATTATTTCCTGATTCTCTTCTGGGATGAAGACCGATTTCAGGAGCTTTACATCAACCGTTATTTTGAAAGTCTGCAGGCAAATTCTTTCGGAGCCCCTCTTTTTGCCCGAAAAATCGATGGCAAAAAGACCTGGGCGCCAGCCGGAGCCTTTCCGGTCGAGCTGGCGCGGCAGATGGAAAGAACCACCGGTTTTCGCGAAAACCTTATCGGCAGCGTTATCATTGCCGATCAGCCACACCTTTTCGTCGGGCTGAAGGGGCGAAGTCTTAATTTTAACCTGCTGGCGGCTCTTTATGCCGACAGCAGGCTCGATGCAAGAATTGCGGCTCTGCGGTTCCGAATCATGACAGGAGCTTTTCTCAGTCTGCTGTTGACACTGATTATCGGTCAGGCGCTGTCGCGGCAGTTTCTCACTCCGATCCGCAACCTCGCGCAGGCAACCCTGGCGATTGGTGCCCACAATTTTGCCCATCGCATTCCGGTTGTCGACGAAGATGAGTTCGGGCATCTGAACCAGGTTTTTAATCGGGTAATCGAGGGACTTGGCGAGCTGGAAGTTGCCAAAATCGTTCAGGAAAGCCTTTTTCCGGGTAACAACTTTGCCGCCGGCCGATTTTCGATTTACGGGCGAAGTGTTGTAATGACGACACTCGGCGGCGATTATTACGACTGTCTGCAGATAAATAAAGACCATTGGGGTCTGGTTATCGGCGATGTCGCCGGTCACGGCGTTCCGGCCGGTCTGATGATGGCTATGGCCAAGGCAAGCGTTCTGATGGCGCCTGAAAATGAGAAAATGGATGCTGCCGTTCTTACCAGCAGGCTGCATCGCATGTTTTTTGCGATCAAGAATGATCGGCTGAAACGCATGATGACGTTTCAATATTATGTTCTGCGTCCTGCTGACGGGCATTTTTCGTTTGCCAATGCCGGGCACTGTTTCCCGGTGGTAGTTAAGCCGGCAGAGAAGAGCGCTGAGCTGATAGAGCACATTGCTACCCCTCTCGGAATCGGGCCTAGAGCCAGGTATAAAAACTTTGAGTTTACGATCGCGCCGGGTGAATCGCTGCTGCTCTATACCGACGGTATTGCCGAAGCCAAAAACAGCGAGGGCGAGGAGTTCGGTTATGAGCGTCTCAGACAGTTATGTCTCGACGCCTGGGACCGCGACCCGGAAACCTATTATCGCCGCATTTTTGCTGCTTATGAACAGTGGTCGGCCCGACCTGATGACGATCTTACGATAATCGTGGTGAATCATGATGCCTGAAAAAAACGAAAAGCAAGCATTGCAGCCGTTCGGTCGCTTTATGGGCTGGCTGCTGCTGGTTGCCTGTCTGGCCGGAATTCCGGCGATTCTGGTTTTCACGGCCGCCTCAAGATTCTACCAGGTTTCTGAAGACGAGCTCGCATTCAAACTTAAAATGCACATGCAGCAGGCAACCAACGAGGCAATGCGCAACACCAGCCAGGAAGAATTCTGGTGCCGGCATCTGCACCAGAAATTTGTCGAATTCATGGAAACGAATGCCTCTGCGGCAGTGGTAATCGAATGGCTGCATGATCAGCGGCGGCTTTTTCCGGAAGAGATTGACTTTATATTCTGGGATGGCAACGGCAATCAGCTGACGAAGACCTTTACAAGCGACTTCTCGGAGGCTGAGTGGCGTGAGGTGTTCTGGACTTTGAGCGATTTTGGGCCGTATCTTATGAATGTACCTTATCGCAATCCGCAACGTAGCAATATAGAGACGGCCCGCAGGGTTCTCGGGCCGCAGACGCTCGGGGCAATGTTTTCGAGCGTGACTGACCCGCGCGCTTATGCCCTGGCCTGGGTCGACAGTTCGCAGCTGCGGCCGCCGGTCGGGGCCTATTTTATCGGTTGCGGTGGAGCGGTTGTGCTGCTCGACCACCGACATTTTTCGAAATTTTCCGGGTTGAAGCATTCAATCAGGGCGCTTGCATCAGATACCGGCATGCCTTTTGGGGTTATCGACAGTTCTGGTGATACTGCGGTTATCTGGCGCACCGATGGTCTTGATACAACTGATGATCTGCGGCAGGCTTTTTCAGAATGTGAAAAGCGCAGCCTCAATTATTACGAGCTTGCGGAACAGCATCTTGGCTATCAGTATCTCAGCCCCGGTCTGCGGCTTTTTGTCGTTGTGCCGCGGCTTTATACATGGTCGGGTATCGTCTGGCGGTCGATGTTGGCAGCTTTTGCCTGTCTGGTTCTTCTCTGGCCATTTTTTCGCTATACCTGGCTGACGATGATCAGGCAGCAGCCTGGCAGTGCCTCGATCAGGAACAAGCTGGCGTTTCTTTTCCTGTTCGCTGCGGGCATACCGCTGCTGGCAATGGCTATTATTTCGCAGGAACATTATTTGCACAAGCGACACACTCTTATGGTTGCGGCACATCAGAATTCTGTAGAGCTGTTACTGAGCTTCGACCGGCGCTATTCGTCGTTTCTCAAAGATGTCGGGCTCGACCTCGACAGGTTTTTTGCCGGCTGGAGTCTTGAGGCCCGCAGCACGGAACTCGATGACCGGTTGACAAAGATGGTTGCAAGCTATCTGTTGAAGTTTGAGACCGAAAATTTCTTTGTGATAGCGAGTGAGAGCCGCGTTCTTGCGGCTCGTGACGGTTTTGTCGTGTATTCAGGTTCCATGGAAGACATCAAAATCAATCATGAGAATTCAAGGCTTAAGAAGAGTCTTTCTAAATATGCTGTAGCCGATATTCAGACGGCAAATCTGGTTGGCAAGAAGGTAATGAGCGATCTGAACCGTGTTGAAATCCCCGGGCAGATTCTCAGTAAAATCGAGCTTGTCGTTGAATCACTGCTGCAGAGAACATTTATCGAGATTACCCATTCTATTATCGACAATATCGGAAGCATCAATCAATGGGGATTTGGCTATCTCAAGGATCTGACCTATTTCAGATTTCTTTCTGTCGCCGGGCACGAAGTTACCGATTATCTGACCATGGTTTTCTGGAAACCGCATGTCATCCAGAGGGCATTTTTGCGCAGGGCCCTGCCTCTGGCGAACCGTAATTCGGACGGTTTTAAACTGCTGTCTTTCGATCGTCTGAAGGCAAGATTTGTCGATGAATCGCCTGGTTATGACAATGCTCTGGTTGAGTTTGCGCGTCGGGCAGGCCAGAAACCGACTGAAGAGATAGAAATTGTCAGGTTGAACGGTGAAGACTATCTGGCTGTCGGTTTCAGCGGGCGTTACCTCGAATTTTATCAGTTGATCGGGCTTTATCCGATGCGCAATATCGACCGTGTTATCAGCGGCCAGAAAACCGATCTGCTGTTGTTTGGCCTGTTCAGTATTCTTCTTGCGGCTGGTCTGGCGCAGTTGCTGGCCCGCGCCTTTGTCGAGCCTCTCGGTGTGCTGCGCGAGGGGGCTCTGGCGATCGAAAACCGCAATTTCAGCCACCGTATCCGAAATGCCGGGCGCGATGAATTTGGTGAGGTGGCCGGCATTTTTAATCACATCATGGTTGGATTCGAAGAGCTTGAGGTTGCCAGAATCGTCCAGGAAAGCCTGTTTCCGAAACCTGATTTTGAGATGAACCGGTTTCGTCTGTTTGGGCGCAGCGTTTCGATGGGCGAGCTGGGGGGAGATTATCTCGACTTTTTCAAAGTCGATGAAACCGGTTTTGTGGTTCTGATGGGCGATGTGGCCGGACATGGAGTTGGTGCGGCTCTGATCATGGCGATGGCCAAAGCCGGCATTCTCAGCAGTGGCGAGCAGCTGGCATCGCCAAAAATAATTCTGAACGGGCTGCATCAGATGGTGCTTGCCTCAAAGAGCAGTCGACAGAAGAAGGTAATGACCTTTCAGTATCTTTATATGAACAGTGTTACCGGTGCCGGGCTTTATGCCAATGCCGGCGCCTGTTCGCCACTGGTTTACCGACGTTCTGCGGGCATTGTCGAGGAACTCAAACTTACGGGTGGCGCACTTGGAGCTTTTAAAAAGGCTGTCTTCAATGAGATGCCGGTGCTGCTCGCCTCTGGCGATGCGGTTATTTTTTATACCGATGGCATCGTTGAATCGCGTGACCGCAGTGGCAGAGAGATTGGCTACGAGGGCCTGCAGCAGATGCTTGTAGAGAGTTACGATGCTGACCCGGCAGTTTATTATCAGAACATTTTTGCCCGTTATGCGAAACATATCGGCGGTCAGGAAGCGCAGGACGACCTGACTTTTATCATCATGACATGTTTGTGAAATTTTCGCTTGACGTTCGCTTTTTATTCGCCTATATTTAAGGTGTGAAAAGTTCGAACGGAGGCGAAACATGACCCCTGATCCATTGACCCCGAAGCAGCGCACCGTACTTGATTTTATTCGCCGTTTTTTTGCGGAGTGGGGTTATGCCCCGACCATAGCCGAAATTCGTGACGGTCTAGGTCTGGCTTCGACCGCCACGGTTCACAAACATCTGAAAACTCTCGTCGAAAAGGGGCATATCGATTCGCTTCCCGGTCGTTCGCGCGGTCTGTCAGTTAAACCTCATACCGTTGTGTCGGCCCGCAGTGTTGATGTGCCTCTTCTTGGCAGGGTTACGGCCGGGCAGCCGATTCAGATCAACGAAGTGCCCGAGACCATCAGCCTGCCCGAGTCGATGATCGGTCGCGGCGAAACCTTTGTACTTGAGGTGCGTGGCGAATCGATGATCGATGAAGCGATTAAAGACGGCGACCTTGTTATTGTCGAAAAGCGCAACAGCGCCAACAATGGCGATATGGTCATCGCCTGTATCGAGAACGAAGAAGTGACGCTCAAGCGCATTTACCGTGAAGGCGGTCGGGTGCGCCTGCAGCCTTCGAATCCGGTTATGCCGCCGATCATTGTCGAAAACTGCGATGTGACGGTTAAGGGCATTGTAATCGGTGTAATGCGCAAATACCGCCGTTTCTGAAGCACGAGCACTGATTGACGCGAACCACGTTAACACGCATAGACACCGATAAGTCATAAGACAACGGGTCAACGCAACGGGCAAATCTATACAGATTTCAGGCAGGTCGAAACATTGATTGATACAATAAGACAAAACCTCAATCTGATGGTGATCGAAGCAGCTGAGCTCAACCGACACCTGCTGCTCTGGCAGATTGGCAAGCTCGAAGACGAGCTGCTGCCCTGCGAACAGCAGCTTGAAGAATGTCTGCAGGCAATCAGGCATGGTGGGCAGGTTCCAGATCGGTCCGTGATCGACAGGGCAGCGCAGACTGCCGCCCGCCTGCGCCGTCTGCAGAACGAACTGCAGGCGACCGAACATTTGATGCAGATTGCCACAGGGGTAAACTGACGGCGGGCATGTTTTAACTGCCGGCTTTACCCATCTGCTGGTTTTGTTTATAAACTTTCGGCTGAGGGCTGCAAAATTGCGGCAAATCCGGTATACTTACCACACTGTATGAAACGGCTGAGTTGTTTCTGTCTGGCCGGGCGTGCGAGCCATATTGCCTTTGACGGCCAGAAGGGGACAGTTCAGGTATTCTGCAGGCGAGTTTATTCAGCAACCCTCAGGAAATCGCCATGAAAATTGTAATCTCTGACAGGAGCGGGCAAATTCTTTATGAAGGCAGCCCAAGCCTGAACGGAAACGGTGTAATAATCGGCAGTGGCAATGATTGTGATATTCAGCTCAACAAGATGGGTATTGCCCACAATCAGATTCAGTTGCGCTACAATGCCGACGGCCTTCTCACCCTCCAGGATCTCCAGAGCCCGTTTGGCACCATTGTCAATGGCAGCAAAGTGCAGCCTGGCTTTATTGCAATTATTAAACCGGGGGCTTTTATCGAGCTTTCTGATGATGTGTTTATCAGGCTGCAGCTTGAGGGCGGCGATATTCCGATTGCCAATGCAGAAGAAAAGCTGTTTCCGTTTTTTCTCAACAGCAACGAAACCTTTGTGCGTAAATGTTTCAGCCAGATAAAGAGTAAGATTCCCAGACAGCATTACAACGCCATTTCAGCCGCCGAGGGCGAAATGGTAACCAGAATAAAAGAACTGTCGGCGGTTCTCGAAGTAACCTATGCTCTTAACTCGATTGGCAGTTTTCCGAGACTGCTCGAGTTCACTCTCGAAATGGCGATTGCAGTAACCGGTGGCGAACGTGCTCTTCTGATGCTTTATAATGAAGAGTTGAACCGTCTTGAGACGGTCTCGATGCAGAATTTTTTACCCGGCGAGATCAATGACGATATGCAGGCAACTGCCGGTCTGGTAAGCCGCTGCTTTGAGACCGGCGAAACAATGATTGGCCCGTCTCATCGTTTTAAACAGCCGGGTCGGCGCGGCCGAAACCCCGAAGATGCCGGTATCGTTTCGGTAGCACTGGTTCCTCTTAAAGAAATGGCCACTAATATCGGAGTTTTATACATAGATACCAAGCACAGCGGCAACATCATGACGGCCCGCACCGACCAGATGCTGCGTATTTTTGCGGCGCAGGCAGCGGTTGCGATCAGCCGTACCCGCATGTTTCATTCGGCGACTACCGATTCGATCACCGGTATTGCCAACCAGAATCTTTTTATGCGTCGACTGGGTGAAGAATTCTGTCGGGCGCAGCGTCACCAGAAAGATATTTCGCTTATTCTGATGGATCTCGATCATTTCAAGGCTCTTAACGACACTCACGGCGAGGCCAATGGCAATCGGGTTCTAAAAGAAGTGGGCCGGATTTTCAGAAGTGCAACCCGTATTCATGATCTGGTGGCACGCTTTGGCGCTGATACCTTTGCAATGTTGTTGCCCGAAACGCCTTTTGCCGGCGCAAAGACGGTTGCGACCAAGCTCAAGGGCAACCTTTCAGATACCAAGATCAGAGCAGGCACGAGGTCGATTCAGGTGACCGGCAGCTTTGGTATTGCCAGCAGTTCGAAGGCGACCTCAAAACCGGCTGATCTGCTCAGAATGGCAGAAAAAGCCCTGAAAATGGCAAAAAAACGCGGCGGCAACCAGATTTCCTAAGACAGCAGAGGAACAGCAGATGATCAATCCCCTCGATGACCTCAATTTTTCGCGCAACCAGAAGAGTATCGAAGAGCTCGAAAAGCTGGCAGGCTTTTCCCCCAACCGGAGCGGCAGCAACAAGTTTACTGCTGTCGCTGACAGCCTGGTAAAGAAGACCGAGCGGCCAGCAGAACGTGGCAGCGAGCCAGAGATCGACAAATACTGGGATTTTCACAAATCATTTGTCAGTCTTTATGAACGCGCTGGGCGTTCGTTTGCCCTTTTTATCGGGGATCTCCTCGATATAATTCTTGGCGGGCCGGTTCAGACGCGTCTTGTTAACGATATGATCGAAGAGAAGATCAATCGTATGCGCAAGGCCAGAGAGGCAGCCGCTGAACCCTCGACTCAAAAACACAAAGTTCAGGCCCGGCGCAATTCAAAATATGACGTGGTCATTGGTGGCGAAAAGCGCGTTTTCTCACGGCATTTTCTGAAGCGCAAAGGCTTTCTCGCTGCCCTGTTTCTTGACAGTGACGAATACCCCTCGTTCAAGAAGCTTGTTCGCCAGATCGAGATCGTCTGCCGCGAAAGCCTTCAGGAAGACGCGGTGCCCGATTCCGAAGACGCCCGCCTTGCCGAACTGAAGAAAATTGTGGAAAATCTGCGCTATGAAATTTCGCAGGCAGAAGTCGTGCACGCCTGGGCTCTGCTTGAAGCTGACGGATTCAAACACCTTGAGTGGGCGTTCAACGAGACCCGCAGCCTGAATCTGGTGCGCCCTAACTTTTATGAAGATCTCGACAAGGCATATCGCGATGGCAAGAAACTTATCAAGCTTCTTATAGAAGATATTCAGACTGAATTTCCGCCAACCGAAGATAAACAGGATGCCTACGAAGATTACCTCAACAATATTCTCGAAATTTATACACACCACCACTTCGTTCTGAAATACTTCAATCAGACACGGCCAAGCATTTCGCTCAAAGATTTTGAAATGACGCGCGAAGAACTGCACGAAAAAATTCAGGACCTGCGCGAAGAGAGCGATGAGATGCGTCGGCGCATTAACCAGGTCAGTATCGAAAAAGACCAGGCCCTGGCCGAGGCCCGTGCCTTGCGCACCCAGAACGAAGAACTCAGGCAGAAACTTGCCAGACTCGATCCTGTCGAAGTGCAGAAACAGCTCCAGTCGGCCGAAGCCAAAGTTCGTGCCAGCCGCAAGGAACTCGAAGAAACCATAAAAGAAGAAGAGGAACTGCGCGAAGACATGCTCAAACTCGACCAGGAAAATCAGGAGCTGACCCGCAGACTGCAGGCTCTGCATGCGATTCCTGACGAAGATGCCTACTCGGTGGCAGGTTTGCTTCAGGGCAAGCGCGTGGTGATTTTTGGTGGTGTCGGCCGAGATCACTATCTGCCGATTCTTAAGGAGGCAGGTGTCGCTAATGAGGACTATGAATGGTATGAGGGTTATCATACCATCAGTCAGGCGAGAACTGCAGAAATTGTCGGCCGCTGCGACCTTGCTGTAGTCGTCACCAGTTACGCCGGGCACCTTTTGCTTTATCAGGTACGCCCGTGCATCAAAGAGCATCAGCATTTTTTCAAGATTCATAACAGCGGCGCCGGTTCTTTGCGCAAAGAAATCCTGAAAACTTTCAAAAAATAGCTAAATCTGTTGCGGTGGGTCGGCGTTTGCAATTATGGAAAACATGAAACCCGAAGAGTTATGGCAAAAAGCACTTACAGGCGATCAACAGGCCTGGCAGCGGCTTTATGAACTTTTCGCAAGCCGTGTTTATCAGTTCTTTCTCAGAAACACTCGAAATGCCGATCTGGCTGCCGACAAGACCCAGGAAGTATTTCTAAAAATCTTCAGAAACCGCGAAAACTTCAGGTATGGTTCGTTGAAAACCTGGATATTCAGAATTGCCCGCAACCTGCTTATTGATGAATGGCGGCGTGCCGGTCAGCGCGAAATACCGAGCGAAATTCTGCCTGATATTATCGATTCGGGAGTGCAGGTTGAAGAGAGCGTAATTGCAGCAATTGAACACCAGCAGATGGTTGTTTATATCGATGAATGCCTTGACCGCCTGGAAGAGCCGGATCGAATGGCGGTATGTCTGGTCTATATCGCTGGGTTGAGCATTCCTGAGTTCGCCGAGGTTATGGAAGTCCCTCTTGGAACGGCCAAAACCCGGGTTCGTCACGCCAGACTCAGGCTTGACCAAATGCTGAGCGAAAAGATTCAGTTGAAAAGGTTTGAAAAAAGTGTATGAACTGCGAAGAGAGCAAAAATTTAATTGTTGAGATGAATGAGGCTGATGAAGTCAGTTCTAATGCTGAGCTTTCGGCTCATCTTGCCGCTTGCTCGACCTGTCGCCAGTTTCTGAAATACGAGCTGAAGATGCGTGACGGGTTTGAAGAAATCGCTTCAGAGCCTTTGCCTGCCGAAGTTGCCCGAAAAATACTGGCGGTGCCGAGAATTGTGAGTAATGAGACTTCTGCAGCCAGCCCGGAATGGGTCAAGAGGCTGAGTGCCTTTATCAGTTCCATGACTTTCAAAATTGCACTTGCTTCGGGAATTACCGGTTTTGCCGCCGCCATAATTTTTCTTCGGGGTTTTACGCCCGGCTTCGACAGGCATTCTCACCCTGCGGCGGAAGATTTAAAACAGGTTAAAAGACTTGAGCGCCCGCTGTTCAACCGAGATAGCTCCTTTCCACAGCCGGCTTCGACAACTACTGTCGCTGCCGCGGGTGCTGCCGTAACTATCAACCCGGAGCTCAAAAAGAAACTGGAAACCAGATCCAGACTCACAGATGACCTTCTGGCGCTCAAAGCAGAAGAGGGCATCGGCGTGACCGCAGAGAGAAAGGCGGCGGTTTCAGAGCATATCCCGGGTGCTGTAAGCTTTTCTCTTGACGAAAATGCCGATGCTTCCGGCCGGTTTGCCATGGCGCCTGCTGCTGAAACCGGTGAGCTGGTTTTTGACGAGGCCAAACAGGTGAGCGCCGAAAGCGATGATAAGGCACAGGATACTATGGTGATGGCCTCAGCGCCCAAGCTCAAGGAAGTTCTGCGCAGCCTGCCAACTTCAGCGAAGTCTTCAGGTGTGACAAAGAGCGACATGGCCGACTCGTTCGCTGCGTCTGAGACTGAGGTTAGAAGCGACCCGCGCGCTGCCGCTATTTTAAAATTTCTTGAAAGCAATGGTCTGGTCTCTGAAGAAGGTTTTATTGACCTTGACGATCTTTTTATCAAGGGCTACATCGATAATTCTCAGCGACGCGAATGGCGGGCACCGGATGGCAATGACTGGTATCTGACCCGCACCGGCAATCGACCGGCCATAATTCTCAGGCGCAAACCCTGAAAAAATAAATTTTTTCCCTTTTTCTTTTTTCATTTGATTTACCTGCAGAGTGAAAATTCTGGAGGTAAAACATGCGTAATTTTCTGGCTGTTTTTTTGCTGTTATCTGTATTTTCTCTGTTAGCCGATCTTTTTGCCGAAGAACAGTTTGCCTTGTCGGACGCGGCGGTGCAAAAATCCCGCACTGAACTGATCGAACAGCTTTTTTTGCTCGATCTGCCCGCTATCTGCGCCGATGAAGAACGCCTGAGCGACCTCGGCGCCGGTTATGACCGGGATAACCGACAATATTTTCTTGAGCGTCCAGCCCATCCCGATGGTTTTTCTGACAGCGGCTATCTTATAACCATTGATTTTTCTGACGCCCGCAGCCTCATAATCACTGTTTTTGCGCCTCAGGATGTCTGCTACCAGTGGCTTCAGATTCGCCCCCGCATCTGCAATGGCAGATTGACCGGCCGGCCGGTTTTTCAACCGGATGGTTGTGCCGGCGATCTGCTCGACTTTGGCAGTGCCGGCTCCGATCAACCGTTTTTTCAGGTACGTCTGGCTGATGATAATTGATACTGTTGCGGTTGTATTTATGGCTGGTTGGGTGTATTCTTTTCGGGGTATGATAGCACACTGAAAGGGGATAATATGGCACTCGAACTTAACAGCAAAAACTTCAAATCCGAAGTTACCGAATTTCAGGGAGGCGTTCTTGTTGATTTCTGGGCTCCGTGGTGCGGTCCCTGTCGCATGATGGGTCCGATTATCGACAGCCTGGCCGGTAAATTTGCCGGCAAGGTGAAAATCGCCAAGCTGAATGTTGATGACGCTGCTGATATCGCTGCCTCGTTCAATGTTTCCACGATTCCGACCCTGATTTTTTTCAAAAATGGCAAAGCCGTGCACACTTTGGTTGGTGTAACTCCTGAACCAGAACTCGAAAATCAGATCAACAGCAAGCTTCTCTGACGACCATTTCGCACCCAGAACAGGAGTTATAAATGAATCAGATCATCAACAGTAGCGCCATTCAGGCTATTGTAAGAACCGATCATCACGACCCGTTTCAGATTCTTGGCGCCCATGTTGCCGAATTCAAAGGCAAAAAGTGCGTAGCAGTCAGAGCTTTTCTGCCTGATGCTGAAAAAGTCGAAGTAATTGATATTGCCAATGGCATGCCTTTTAAAATGAACCGGCTCGACGACGCCGGTTTTTTTGAAGCGGTAATTCTTGATCGAACCAGCGTTTTTGCCTATCGACTCAAGAGTTTCTATGACAACGGCGCCAGCGCCGAATTTTATGATTCTTATGCATTCATGCCGACTCTTGGCGAGACAGATCAGTATCTGTTCAATGAGGGCAACCACCATGAGCTTTATGAGAAGCTCGGCGCTCATATCCGCTATATGGACTATTATCAGGACAAACTTGGCGGCATTTCGTTTGCCGTCTGGGCGCCGAATGCAAAGCGCGTCAGCGTTGTCGGCGATTTTAACTGCTGGGATGGCCGCCGCCACGTGATGCGGTCCCTTGGCAATTCAGGTATCTGGGAAATCTTTGTTCCTGGCCTGCAGGCCGGCCAGAATTACAAGTTTGAAGTGAAAACACAGCAGGGGCATCTTCTCGAAAAGATTGACCCGTTTGCATTTTATGCTGAAGTTCGTCCGAAAACCGCCAGCAAGATCTATGATATCAGCGGTTACGACTGGAAAGATAACGACTGGATGAAGTCGCGCTCGCAGAAAGACTGGAAACGCGAGCCTGTCTCGATTTTTGAGTGCCACCTGGGTTCATTTATGCGCAACCTTGAAGAAGGTAATCGCTTTATGACCTACCGTGAACTGGCCCCATTGATCGCAGATTACGCAAAAAAGCTCGGCTATACCCATGTGGAGCTGCTGCCGATAACCGAGCACCCCCTCGACATGTCGTGGGGTTATCAGGTAACTGGTTATTTTGCACCTACCAGCCGCTTTGGCAGCCCGAAAGATTTTATGTATTTCGTCGATTATCTGCACCAGGAAGGCCTGGGCGTGTTGCTTGACTGGGTTCCGGCGCATTTCCCCAAAGATGCTCACGGGCTTGCCAAATTTGATGGCACCGCTCTTTATGAGCATTCTGATCCCCGTCAGGGCGAACATAAAGACTGGTCGACGCTGATTTTTAACTTTGGCCGCAATGAAGTTAAGAATTTCCTCATCAGCAGCGCTCTGTTCTGGATGGATAAATACCACATCGATGGTCTGCGCGTCGATGCGGTCGCTTCGATGCTTTATCTTGATTATTCACGCAAAGCCGGTGAATGGATTCCTAACCAGCATGGTGGCCGTGAAAATCTTGAAGCCATCGAATTTCTCAAATATCTCAACAGCATCTGCCAGGAAAAACACCCTGGCATCATGAATATTGCCGAAGAGTCGACCGCCTGGCCAGGGGTTTCGAAACCCTGCAGCGAAGGCGGGCTTGGCTTTACGTTCAAGTGGAATATGGGCTGGATGAACGATACGCTTTCGTATTTTCAGAAAGACCCGATCTATCGGCGCTATCACCATAACAATCTGACTTTCCCGCTGATCTATGCCTTTCATGAATACTTCATCTATGTTCTTTCACACGATGAAGTTGTGCATGGCAAGGGCAATATCATCAATAAAATGCCCGGCGATTTCTGGCAGAAATTTGCCAACGTCAGGCTGCTGTTCAGCATGATGTGGACAATGCCCGGCAAAAAGCTGCTGTTTCAGGGCACTGACTTTGGTCAGTGGAACGAATGGAACAGCAATCAGAGTCTCGACTGGCACCTGCTCGAATATGATTCGCACAAAGGCCTGCAGCGGCTGGTCAGCCATTTGAATCACCTTTATCGCAGCGAAGGCGCTCTTCATCTCAAAGACTGCGATTCAAGCGGTTTTGAATGGATCAATTTCGATGATGCAGATAACAGCATGATCAGCTGGGTCCGTAAAGGTGACAACCCTGACGACCTGATGGTATTTGTCGCCAACTTCACTCCGGTGCCGAGAAGCGGTTATCGTCTGGGTGTGCCTCGCGAAGGCTACTATCGCGAGATTCTCAACTCAGACAGTGAAATGTATTTTGGCTCGAACGTCGGCAATTTCGGTGGCCGCTGGAGCGAAAAGCATGGCTGGCACTATCGTGATCAGTCGATTGTTATCGATATTCCGCCTCTGGCGCTGGTTGGTTTCAAGCTGTCTGTGTAAATGTGTGATTAAAAAGGGGCTGTCTCGATGAGGCAGCCCCTTTTTTGCGAATTTTTCGGGTTTTTGCGCTGGCGGGTAGCGGGTTTTGGGATGTTGTTGAAAATTACGGCCGGTGGCGGGTTTTCAACCAGCTGGTAATGCGCTCTTTAATGCCTTCGGCATCAATTTTCAGCATGTGGCGAAGCTCTTCCTGGCTGCCGTGTGGCACGAATTCGTCAGGAAGGCCGATACGCAAAATGCCGGCTGTGTGACCGAGTTCCATGGCGTGTTCGGCTACCAGGCTGCCGAAGCCCCCAGGCAGTGCGTTTTCTTCGACGGTGACGATCGGCAGGTGGCGTCTGACAGAGTCGGCGAGAAGTTCGGTGTCGAAAGGCCGAATGAATCTCGGGTTGATCAGTCTGGCGCTGATGCCTTGTTTATCAAGTTCTTCGACGGCGCGGGCGGCCGTGCCGAGGGTGTGGCCGAGGGCCCATACTGAAATCTGGGAGCCTTCCTTGACCACTTCAGCCTTGCCTGACTGCAGCAGCGGGTGTCGTTGCCCCGACTCAAGACTGCAGGCGCTGGCGCCACGGGGATATCTGATCGCAACCGGGCCAGTTGCAGCCGCGGCATAGTGCAGCATTTTTTTTAATTCAGCTTCATCTGCCGGCGCTAGAAACTGCAGGTTGGGAATTGCTCGCAAAAACGAGATGTCGAAGGCGCCGTGATGGGTAGGGCCGTCTTCGCCGACCAGACCGGCCCGGTCGAGGCAGAAAACCACCGGCAGATTCATCAGAGCGACATCATGCACCACCTGATCAAAGGCTCTCTGCATGAAGGTCGAATAGATGGCAACAAAAGGTTTCAGGCCACCTCTCGCCATGCCGGCTGCCATTGTTACCGCGTGCTGTTCAGCGATGCCGACATCAAAGAAGCGCGCCGGGTGCTCGCTGGCAAAACGGTTAAGTCCGGTGCCTTCTTTCATGGCAGCGGTGATTGCCACGATTTTGCGGTTAGTCTGCGCAAGTTCGCAGATGGTTTCGCCAAAAACTTCGGTAAAGGTCGGTCTGGCTTCGCCCGACTTTTTAACTTTGCCGGTTTCGATTTCGAAAGGCCCGATGCCATGAAATTTGGGGCGCTGTTCCTGCGCCGGCTTATAACCGCGGCCTTTTTCGGTCAGAACATGAACCAGCACCGGGCCTTTACGGTCTCGGGCCCTGATAAGAGCTCTTTCAAGCGTTTCGAAATCGTAACCGTCGACTGGCCCGAAATATTTAAACCCAAATTCTTCAAAGAGCATACCAGGGGTCAGCAGGTATTTAAGGCTGCCTTCGAGCCGGCTGATAACATTGTAAAGTCTTGAGCCAAACCCCGGAATCTGCTTGAGGATATGGGCAAGGTAATCTTTCGGAGTGGTGTAGGCCGGTTCAAGCCTGAGTCGGTGCAGATACATCGAAAGGGCGCCGACGTTTGGCGAAATCGACATCTCGTTGTCATTCAGAATGACAACCACATCATTTTTTTCGTGGCCGGTAAAGTTCAGGGCTTCGAAAGCCATGCCGGCAGTCAGAGCTCCATCGCCGATGATCGCAACGGTTTTGCCGCCCATTTGCAGCTGTTCTTTGGCTATTGCCAGGCCTTGAGCGGCAGAAATCGATGTCGAACTGTGCCCGGTGTTGAAAACGTCATGCCGGCTCTCACATATCTTGGGAAAACCGCTCAGGCCACCAAAGGTTCGCATGGTTGCAAACTGTTCGGCCCGGCCGGTGATAATTTTGTGGGTATAAGACTGATGCCCGACATCCCAGACGATCTGATCGTGAGGTGAGTGAAAAACCCGGTGAACGGCCAGTGTCAGTTCGACAATCCCGAGATTGCTTGCCAGATGCCCGCCATTCTTGCTGACGACGTCAATTATGCGCTCACGGATTTCGCCACTGAGCTGCTTCAGTTCATCGATTGAAAGGCTTTCCAGGTCTCTGGGTTCGCGAATTCGGTTTAGAATCATCGGGTTGATCGTGGCAACAGATTTGCGGCAGTATATCACAGTTTACAGACTATTCCAAACCTGAATTAACAAGGAAAAGAACAGGCAGAATGTCGGCTTAACTTTCTATTCTGAGGGCTCGAAGTAGCTCTTCCAGATTGACTTCGTGAGCTTTTGCGGCGCCTTCGAGCGTTTCTCCAGCTGCCACCGCACAGCCAATACAGTGCATGCCAAACTGCTGCAGAATTCTGGCCGCATCGGGTCTGGCTTTGAGTATTTCAGCGATCGTCATTTTTTCGTTAATTGCCATTATTTTCTCCTGGCTGGGTTTCTTCTGGCGCCCTTTTCATTCCGTCAAGCTCGTGGTGCTGATCCTGTAGGGCCTTGTTAGACTTGAAAAGCAATACCCAGACAGTCTGGAAAATGATTTTGATATCGAGAACGAAACTGTAGTTGTCGAGATAATAGTAGTCATAAGTTACCTTGTCAACCAGCCTGAGGTAGTAGCGGGAGTTTACGGCTGCCAGCCCGGTAACGCCAGGTTTGACCGCCAGTCGTCGGCCCTGAAATTCATAGTAATCTTTGACGAAAAATGGTCTTTCGGGGCGTGGGCCCACCACCGACATTTCGCCGGTCAGAACGAGAAAAAACTGTGGCAGTTCGTCGATCCCGAACCGTCGCAGAAACTTTCCGAGTGGTGAAATCCGCGGGTCGTCCGCAGTTGATACGGTCGGCCCTGATTTCGCCTCTGAACCTACCCGCATCGATCTGAACTTGATGACGTCAAATTCTTTGCCGTAACGACCTACCCGCTTCTGTTTATAAAAAACGGGACCTGGCGAATCGAGTCTCACAAGAATTGCGGTGGTGATCATCACCGGCATGCTTATCAGAAGCGCAAATATCGAAAAGAATATGTCGAAAGCTCTTTTGATAAGCCGTTCGAGTGAGGCGAGCGGCCTGGAGGTAATAGTTATAAGAGGAAAATCTTCAAGGCTCTGCAAGCCTACGGTTCCGGAAGCCTTGCGAGGGTCTACTGAAATACGCACCCTGAATTCGTGCGGTTCTTCTTTGCGGCTGTAATAAATCTGCGCCCAGAAACTGTCGAGATCCAGATTCGGGTCGGTGACAAAAACCTCATGGGCATTACGAAAAATAACCTCAGAAGCAAGATCTGGCAGCTGATCAGAGGTCATGGTGTGAACAATTCTGAATCGTACGCCGCCGCGGCGGTGAAAATGCTTGATAATTCGTCGGCCCTCTGACTGGTCGCCGATGATTATGGCTCTGAGCATGCGCGGATGGGGTTTAAGCAGCGCCGATATGATTATTCTGAGCCCAAAGGTTGTAAATATGCTCAGGCCCGTCGCCAGAAGAAAGATCGGCCGCGGAAATGTGTAGGCATAATAGGCCACGGCACGCGAAAAGAAGGCAAGCAGGTTGAAGCCGACAAATGATGCGAGAAGGGCGCTGGAAGTATGCGAAAAAATGTCTGATGCAGCTGTCAGTTTTCTGATGTTGAAAATACCTGAAAGCAGGCCAAAACTGACATAAAACGCAAACAGAATCCAGCGCACATGCAGATAAGAATCGAGATAAAGCTGGAATTGCGGGTCAGAACGGAGCCACAGAGTAAAAGTGAGCGTAAATACCTGATCGAGCAACAGAGTGTCGAAAAGCAGCAGGAACAGAGAAACCATGGTTTCTGCACCCTGAGGCAGTCTCAGACCCTGCCATTTTCTGCGGCTTCTGGTTCCGGCCATGATCTACTTGATGTTGCCAAGCAGTGTGTAAAGTCGGGCGATGTGAATCTTTTCCTGGCGGATCAGTTCTTCGACCAGGCTCTTGTTTGCGTCAGCGGGGCCAAGAATGCTGAGAATTTCCTGAAAGAACAGAACCGTATCTTTTTCGAAGCCGATGGCGTGATAAATCGCCTGTTCATCTGTGTTTATTTCATTGGCAATTTCGGCGTGTGAGCGCAGATTGGGAAAAACCCGGCCATCGAAAAGGGCATTGAGGTAGCCGAACATTTCGGGAGTATTATACTCATCAGCTATCTCAAATTCTTTTTCGGCCTGGCTTTTTGCAAGCCTTTCGCGAATTTTTACAAAATTTTCGAGGTGACTCTGTTCTTCGCGGCCAAGATACTCAAAAACCTGCCTGACTTCGGGGCTATGTGATTTTTCAGTCATCAGAGCGTAATATTCTTTGCCGTTTTTTTCGATCTGAATGGCCATTTCCATGAGTTCATCGGTATTGAAAGTCACAAGGATTCTCCTGAATGTTCTTAAAGTTTGACTGAAAGCTCGATTTCGCGGGCGATCTCTTCGAGATTGAGAATGCGCACGGCGGCTTCCTGTTCAAGAGCAGCTCTCGGCATGCCGTAAACAACCGAAGAGTTGCGGTCCTGGGCAATGGTTAGCCCGCCCATCAGCTTGATATTTTTCATGCCGCGCACGCCGTCTTCGCCCATGCCCGTGAGAATTACACCAATGCATTTGTGGGCGAACTCCTTGGCGGCTGAAAAAAACAGGGTATTGATACAGGGGGCAAATCTATCTTGCTCAACCGAATTTGGCGTCACCGAAAAACAGCATCGGCCGTCGAGGGAACGGCTCACCCGTGTCTGGTGGTCACCCGGGCAGATGTAGGCAATCGAGTTCTGCAGCGTTTCGCCGTCGCAGGCCTCTTTAACCCTGATGCCGCAGAGCATGTTGAGCCGTGAGGCAAACGCTGCCGTAAAGGCTTTGGGCATGTGCTGGGCAATGATAATTGGCGCCGGCAGAGCCGGGTCGATAAGGGTCAGAATTTTTTGAATTGCCGGTGGGCCACCGGTAGACGATCCGATAAAGATGGCACGATTGATAACTTCATCGGTGTTGCCGGCGTTTTTCTTGGGGCCCCGGCGTGCCTGCGAGTATTCAAGCTTGATTGCCTGCGGCTTGCAGCCGGCCGCCGCATGAATCTTGTGCAGTAAATCGTCTTTGAGAGTAAGAATGGTCGCCGAAAGTGTCGAACCCGGCTTGGGTA
>Ga0116176_10000918_pt1 | contig 23529 bp, 22 predicted proteins | sample AD_STIC08_MetaG_FD_89803 | JGI IMG/M metagenome (GOLD analysis project Ga0116176, IMG submission 89803) | Active sludge microbial communities of municipal wastewater-treating anaerobic digesters from USA - AD_STIC08_MetaG | ecosystem: Engineered > Bioreactor > Anaerobic > Digestate | place: USA...
CTTCCCCCTCTGGATGTCGATGGTCAACTCCGGCGCTGCCATACCGGGAAGGAACGACCGATACGGGGCGCGTTGCGACGCGCAGCGCCTGTCGCAAGACAGGCAACAGGACTACCTACGGCGCTTCACACCGCGCCCCGCTCCCTCAATCGGGAGACGAGCTAAAGCATCACGGACAGCGCGCGCTGGTCCGGATGAGAGAGTGCGCCCACCGCTTGTCATCCCGGCCGAAGCGAAGCGGAAAGCCGGGACCCATTCAGCCGCCGTCGTGCTCTCGCAATGGTTCCCGGATAGCGCTCCGCGCTTCCGGGATGACAGGTCAAAAAGCCCCAATGGTGAACCCGCCAAACAGGCCCGCCCTGTGCATTCCCCTTCAATCGCGCTACCCAACGCCCACAAAGAATCGAAACAGGACGCTCACATGACCGCGCGCACGCTTCGCGAATTCCTGGCGGACCCGAAAGGGGACGGAAATCCCGCCCCGCGCGAGCTGTCCGTCCTCATCGAAGCGATATCGGATAGCTGCCGCACGATCTCCTATCTCGTCTCGCGCGGCGCGCTGGCCGACATTCTCGGCTCGGCCGGAACCGGCAACGTGCAGGGCGAAGAACAGAAACAGCTCGACGTGCTGGCCAACGACGAACTCATGGCGATGGCCAAGGCCTCGGGCGTCGTCGCCGCCGCTGCCTCGGAAGAGGAAGACGAAGCCCGCACCATCACCCCGGGCGCGCCCTACCTCCTGCTGTTCGATCCGCTCGACGGCTCATCCAACATCGACGTCAACGTTTCGATCGGCACCATCTTCTCGATTCTGCCGGCAATAGCAGGCGAGGGCGCCACGCCCTTCCTCCAGCCCGGCCGCAACCAGTCCGCCGCCGGCTATTGCGTCTATGGTCCGCAGACCACGCTCGTCCTCACGCTCGGCTCCGGCGTCGTCGCCTTCACCATGGACCCGCCCACCGGCCAGTTCGTACAGACCGGCGCGAACCTGCGCATTCCGGAAAAGACGAAAGAGTTCGCGATCAACATGTCGAACATGCGCCACTGGGCTGACCCCGTGCGCGCCTACATCGACGAATGCCTCCTCGGCGAGACCGGCCCGCGCGCCAAGAATTTCAACATGCGCTGGATCGCCTCGATGGTTGCCGACGTTCACCGCGTCATCTCGCGCGGCGGCGTCTTCATGTACCCGTGGGACAAGCGCGAGCCGAACAAGCCCGGCAAGCTGCGCCTGATGTATGAAGCCAACCCGATGTCGCTCCTCGTCGAGCAGGCGGGCGGCAAGTCGTTCGACGGCCGCGAACATATCCTCGACATCCTCCCCACCGGCCTGCACCAGCGCGTCTCCGTGATGCTCGGCTCGAAAGAGGAGGTTGAAGTGCTGGAACGCAAGCACGTCGGCGCGGCATGACCGAAGCCGCAGCGCCACGCCACAACCTCTGGCGTATTTCCGGCCGCGCGCTTGTATTCGTCTGGTTCTTCCTCGGCGGCATCGGCCACTTCGTGTTGACGAAGACGTTCGTCTCCGTCGTCCCGCCCTACGTGCCGTTCCCGCTTGAGATGGTCTATTTCACAGGCGTCTGCGAAATCGCGGGCGCGCTCGCACTGCTCTACAGGCCGCTGCGCCGCATCGCGGGCCTCTGCCTCATCGCGCTCACGATCTGCGTCACGCCCGTGCACATCCAGATGCTGATCGAGGCGGAGAAGTACAGGGCGCTGGGGCCGATCGTGCTGTGGGCACGCTTGCTCATGCAGCCGATCCTGATCTGGATCATCTGGAACGTCACCAAGCCCGTTCGCCCGGCTGCTCTGTAATGCTTGGCATTCACGGCACGCCGCCCGCGATGGCCCGATCGCCGATCTCCCGATGCTGACCAAATAAGGCTGACTAGGTGCAGCAGGCTGCGGGACTTGCTTCTACCCAATTTGGGTTGCCGTCCCGACGCTGCCTGCAATTTGTTGCCTTCATGTGGCAGGTTTTTAACTACGGTGCCATAAGCGTCCAGCCACCTCCCAGGAGATGGCCTATGGCTGAGCGTCCCAGCAATTTTTCGCTTCTTGTCGAATTGGCAAAGGAAACGTCCAGCGAAAAGCGCCGCGAACTCTTGCGACAGGTCACGGATGTCTTTCTCGTTGAATCGCAAACCCGCTCTGACCGCGAAGCCGAACTGTTCGATGAAATCGTTGGGGCAGTTGCGGCGGATCTTGAAACGCAGGTGCGGATTGAACTCGCACAGAAGGTCGCGGCCAGCCGGCTCGCAATCCGCCGCACGGCGCGGCGGCTGGCATTTGACGATATCGAAGTCGCTCGCCCCGTTCTCGAGAAATCTACCGCACTGACCCAAAGCGATCTTGTCGACGTGATCCAGCAGACCTCGCAGGATCACATGATGGCCGTTACAAAGCGCCCCGATATCGGAGAGAGAACAGCGAGCGCTCTCGTCGCTAGGGGCGAAGATCCGGTCGTGGCGTCGCTGCTTAGCAATCCTCTGGCCCGCATCAGCCGCGAGACATACGAGCGTGTCGCACATCGTGCGCTCACCAGTCCGGTGCTGCACGCGCCATTTGTCCGGCGCATGAATGTGCCGTTGGATCTTCTGAACGAAGTCTATCTCAAAGTGTCTGCCGACCTGCGCCGGGAGATCGTCGGAAAATTTCAGGGCGCGACCGATGTGGACGTACAGGCAGCGCTGGAATCCAGCCGGGAGCACCTGTCCAGCGCCTATGGCGCATTGCCCGCAGACTACCAGCTTGCCAAACAGGATGTTGACGATCTTCAGAAGCGCGACGTTCTCCGGCCCTCTTCGCTTGAGGCCATGCTGCGAGGTAACAAACACACTTCGTTTGTAATCGCTTTTGCGCGATTGACCGATGTTGATTTCGACCTCGCAAGTCGGCTTATCGAAGCCAAGGATGTCGATGCCATGGCGCTACTTTGCCGAGCTGCTGAGTTCGAGCGAAATCTTTTCGTTACGCTCTGCATGATGATGCTTGGCGGCAGCGGCGGGCTCAGCAAAGCTGAGAGATACGGGCAGCTCTATGAACAGGTCCCAGTGGTGGCGGCACGCCGGGCTTTGCGTTTCTGGAAAGTCCGCGCAAAGGTCGCGGCAGAAAAAGGAAAAGCCGCCGCCTGATGGTAGCGGTCAGGTGCTCCGCGCCGCTTTCGCGAACCGCTCCAGCGCCGCCATCGCATCGTCATGCGCAGCAACGCTCGGCTGCTTGCGCGGCATCCGGTTCCAGGCATCCAGCGCTGCGATCTTGTAGGCCTCGGCGAGCGTCGGATAGTTGAAGGTGTTCTCGACGAAGTAGTCGAGCGTGCCGCCGAGGTTCAGCACGGCCTGTCCGATATGGATCAGCTCGGTCGCGCCTTCGCCGACAATGTGGCAGCCCAACAGCCGCCGGGTTTCCTGCGCGAAGATCATTTTCATGAACCCGGCATTGAGCCCCATGATCTGACCCCGCGCCGTTTCGCGGAAGCGGGCAATGCCGCACTCATAAGGTATGTGCTTCTGCCGTACCTGTTCCTCGGTCATCCCGATGGTCGACATTTCCGGCACCGAGTAGATGCCATAGGGGAAGAATTCCGGCGGCGCCTGAGCTGGCGCATCAAACGCGTTGCACGCAGCGATGCGGCCTTGCTCCATCGACGTGGAAGCAAGGCTGGGGAAGCCGATCACATCGCCCACCGCGAAGATGTGCGGCAGCTTGGTGCGGAAGGTCGCGCGATCAACCTCGATCTTGCCGCGCTCGTCCGTCGATAGCCCGCAGTTTTCCAGCTCAAGCGACTCCGTCGCGCCCTTGCGGCCGGCAGCGAACAGCACCATTTCGCTCCAGATCTGGCGGCTGTCTTCAAGCTCGATCAGGCAGGCGTCGGGCGCCGGCTTCGTCACGCGCTTCACCTTGCTCTGGAAGCGCAGGCTCATTCCGCGATCGCGCATCTCGTGGATGAACTCATCCACCAGCTCGCGGTCAATGAAGGGCAGCAGGGCATCCCCCGGCTCGATCACCGTGACTTTCACGTCGAGCGCCGAAAAGATCGTCGCGTACTCGATCCCGATCACGCCCGCGCCGATGACAGACAGCGAACGGGGCAGGCGTTTCAGGTCGAGGATTTCGTCCGGGTCGAGGATCGCCTCGCCATCGAACGGAATATAGGCGGGGCGATAGGGTTCGGTTCCGACAGCGATGATGAAGCGCTGTGCGGTGAAGCGCTGCGGTCCGGTCTCGGTCGCAACCTCGATGTGCAGCGGGTCGATGAAGCGGGCTTCGCCCCGCACCCAGTTCACATTGTTCCGTGCGAACTGGTGCTCGAGGATTTCAACCTCATGGTCCAGCGTGATCGCCAGCCGCCGCCGCAAGTCTTCAGATGTGATCGTCTGCTTGTTGCGATGCGCCCGGCCATAGAACCCGCGCTCACGCCAGCCCGAAAGGTTCAGCACGGTTTCGCGAAGGGTCTTCGAAGGAATGGTGCCCGTGTGAACGCAAACCCCGCCAACCCGCCGGCCCTTCTCGACCACGAGCACGGATTTCTTGAGCTTCGCCGCCTGCACAGCCGCGCGCCTTCCGGCGGGGCCGGAGCCGATAACGATCAGATCATAGGCCTGCATGGCGGGCAGAATCCTCCGCCGCGGATGCTGCCCCTGATTTGGTTAACGGCGCTTAACTGCCTTCAGGCCTCAGATTTCGATCAAGAAACGCGAGGATTGCAGGCGTATCCTGCGGCGCGGGCCCGTGTCCGGCGCTGTGCATCATGAAGACGAGGTCGTGGCGCGTCGGAATGTCGAGCGGCGGGATGCCGTCGACCCCGACCTTGTCGAACAGCCGATAGACCGGCGTTGCGAGGCGGGCGGACAGGAACTCGCCATAGGGATCGGACCAGGCATCCGTCTCGCCGACGATCACCATCACAGGCCGCGGCGCCAGCATCGCGAGAACCATGTGCGCATCGACTGGTGATGACGAGGGGCTTGGCGCGAAGCTGTTCCACCTCGGTGAGAACCAGTATGGAAACGCCGCCGCGACGTGGCCGATCGTCTCGCCATAGTTGCGTCGGCTCAGCGCAGCGCCGCCTTCACCAGAACTGATCGCGATGACAGCCGCAAAGCGCGGATCATTCGCGCCAGCCCACAGCGCGGCCTTGCCAAGGCGGGAGATGCCATAGAGCGCGATACGGCGGCCATCCACGGAAGGGTCAAGCGCCAGATGCTCGCGAACTAGCGACAGGCCTTCCGCCCAGGTTGCGATGGCGCCCGCCTGATCGGCCTTGCGACCGGCTTCGTTGACCGTCCCGTAGATCTTGCGCAAGCCGAGTGCGGAGCCGCCATCGAAATCAGGCTCGATCTGCGCATAATGAACCAGAGCGACGCCATAGCCGCGCGCGAGATAGGCCGCCACATCGGGCTTCGCGATTACTCGCGATTGTCGGCCCGGTATGCGCTTTCCATTATCCCAGCCATCGGTTTCCTTGATACCGGTATCATCGACCATCACGACGTTGGGGCTGAAATTCACCATCAGCACCACAGGCGACGCCGCCGTTGCGCGCGATGGCGTGTAGAGCAGAACGTCGATCGCGTGCGATCCGGAATCGGTCGTTGCAATCACCGTCGATTGCGAACGCAGCGCGGTGCCGTTGATAGCTGACACGCCATGTTCGGAATAATCATGCTTGATCGTCGCCTTGCGCGTGGAGGCGACGGATGGCGCAATGCCATACTGGTTGTCGATCAAAAGTTGCCGGATTTCCGGCCGGCGCGTGCCAAGCCAGTCATCAGCCGTTTCGATGCGCTTACCGCTGGATGACACAAGCAGGTTGGGCACGTTGATCACGCCCACATCGGCCTGCGTGTAGTTGACGGCCAGCCCGTTGCGCATCTCGCCCGGCAGGTCCTTCAGATAGGACGGCGCCAGCGGCGGATGGCCCATGGCGAGATCAGGCCCTCCCCATGAGCATGCGCCAACCGCCGCAAGACCCATGACCCACGTAAACCGCATCACACGCCTCCAAGCACAAGCGGCGCAAGCGTGAGGCCGACAATCGTCAGCAGCACGAGCGCGCACAGGTTCATCACAAGCCCCCGCCTGATCATGTCCGCCTGCCGCACCTTGCCGGTGCCATAGGCGATAGCGTTCGATGCCGAACCGACCGGCATGGCAAAGCCCATCGACGCGGCCATGGCGGCGGGAACGATGAAGGTCGCAGCGCCAAGTGTCTCGCTGCCGAGGCTCAGCGATATCAGCACCGGCCCCATCAGCGAGATCGTGGCAATGTTGGAGGCAAACTCGGTGATGACGATCACGAGCAGGCCGACCATCAGGATCACGATCGCGGGGTGCAGGTCGGCAATGCCTTTCAGGCCTTCGGCCAGATAGCGAGACAGGCCCGAAAGCTCCGCCGCAGCTGCCAGAGCAAGGCCGCCGCCGAATAGCAGAAGGATGCCCCACGGAATCTTCTGTGCGTCATCCCAGACAAGAATCGCGCGTTTGGCTCCACCACCAGCGGGCACGATGAACAACAGGATGGCGCCCAGCGTCGCGATCATCGTATCGACATGCCCGCCATCGATGCGAGCGCCGCCCAGCAGGGCCTCGCCGATCCAGTCCGCGATCAGCGTGGAAACCATCCAGAGGCCGGCAATCAGAAAGAAGATCATCGCCGTGCGGCTTTCGGCGGTGGACAACGGTCCCAGCTTGCCAAGCTCCTGCCGCACGCGTTCCTGCGCGCCGCGAGCACCCGCTGCATCGATATTGAGCCCGCGCGACAGGATCAGCCACGCCAGCGGCAGCAGCACGATCACCACAGGCACGCCGATGGCCATCCATTGTCCGAACGACACCTCGATGCCCTGCGCGCGCAACTGTGTCAGCGCGATGCCGTTAGGTGGCGTTCCGATCGGCGTCGCCAGCCCGCCGATAGTGGCGGCATAGGCGACCGCCAGAATAAGCGCGGATGCAAACTTCGGATCCTCGCGCCCGTTCACCGCGCTTCCCGCCGCAACCGACAGGGCAAGTGGCGTCAGGATCAGCGAGGTCGATGTGTTCGAAATCCACATCGATATGAAGCCGGCCGCCAGGAGGAAGCCCGCCAGCATCAGCTTCGGATTGGCGCCGCCGCGCGCCACCAATCCATAGGCGATGCGCGTCGACAGGCCCCAGCGCTCAATCGCGATGCCGATCAGGAAGCCGCCGATGTAAAGCAGTACGACGGGGTTGGAGTAATGCGTTCCCAGATCGCCGAGATTGAGCAACCGTTCGTTGGTCAGCGGATCGGTGAGCGCGTTCCGGCACAGACCTTCGGTGGCGCAGACCAGCCTTCCCCTCGCATCCGTGCCGACGTCTATCCCCATCAGCGGAACTGCGAGGATCGGCAGCAGCGCGGTCGCCGCCAGCGGCAGGGCCTCGGTGATCCACCAGGTCGCCATCAGTAGCAGCAGGGCGAGCACCAGTCGCGCTTCCCAGGCCAGCCCGGTCATCGGAATCAGCAGCGAAACGATAGCCAGCACAGGCCCGAGCCATAGGCCAATCCGCGCGGCCGTACCCGTCGAGCCCGCGATCTCGCTAGGTTGCGGAGTGTTGGCGTCTGGCATGGCTCTCCCGGCGTGTGCAGCGCAGACCGTAGCACGCGAAGACGCAAGTGGAAGTCGTGGGGCAGGCGGCGCCATCTCGCGTGGGAGGCCAGACTCTGCCAGAACTGGCTGATGCTCGACGTTGTACTTTCACTTGTTCCTGTTTTTTCGCTTATTGCTCTCGGCGCTCTCCTCCAGCGGTTCAAGGTTTTGACGGTGGATGGATGGTCGTCGCTTGAGCGATTGACCTATTTCGTCCTGTTTCCGCCGTTGATGTTCATGAGCATCGTCAACGGCTCGTTCGCAAGCGACGAGGCGCTGTGGCTTGGCCTCGCGATGGCGGGAACGGTTGTCACGATGGCGGCGCTGATGTTGCTCGCCCGGCCGGTTCTGGCGAAGGACGGGCCACAGTTCTCCAGCGTTTTCCAGGCGGGGATCCGCTGGAACGGCTATGTCGCGCTGGGCGTGGCGGCCGGGCTCTACGGCGAAGTGGGTGTAGGCATTGCCGCAATCGGCTTTGCGGTTCTGGTGCCGGTCAACAACGTGATGAGCGTGCTGGTGTTGAGCCGTTACGCCAGCGAGAAGCCCGCGTCCTTCCTGCGTGTGATCCGGTCGCTTCTCACCAATCCGCTGATCCTGTCGACATTGCTGGCAATCATCCTCGTTTCGCTGGGAGTGCGGGTCAGCAAACCGGTGGGGGATACGCTGACGCTGCTGGGCGATGCGACTGTTTCGCTTGGCCTGATCTGCGTTGGCGCGGCGCTCGATTTTTCATCGATGCGTTCGGCAAAGTGGCCTTTGGCGGCAGGGGTTCTGTTGCGACTGGTGGTGATGCCGGGCGTCGCGGCCGGGTTGTCCTACACGATCGGGCTGTCGCACATGGCTTTCCAGATCGGAATGGTCTGCGTCACCGCCCCGGTCGCGACTTCCGCCTATATCCTCGCACGGCAGCTCGGCGGAGACGCCAAGCTGATGGCGAACATCATTACGCTGACCACATTGTTGAGCCTCGCCACCATACCAATCACGCTGTGGCTGACTGACATGCTGTTCTGATCGATCAGAGCGCCTTCACCATGAAGACGAGGTCGAGGCTTTTGCCGAACTTCCGGCCGACACCTTTCAGATTGCCCTGAATCTCGAAGCCGGCCTGTTGGTGCAGGCTGATCGAGCCTGCATTCGTGCTGTCGATCCCGCCCACCATGGCGGCCATCCCGCTGGCCTTTGCGCGTTTGATCAGTTCCGCCAACACCGCCCGGCCAATGCCGCGCCGCTGGGCGGACGGGGCGATATAGACGGAGTGCTCGACCGTTTTCACATAACCCGGAAAATCCCGGAACACGCCGAAACTGCCATAGCCAAGCACATCGCTCGGCCGGGCCGCGTCGACGGCGACGATCACGGGAAAGCCCGCGCCCGTGCGCGCAGCGAGCCAGGCCTTGCGCTGTTCCAGCGTGGTTTCCGTCTCCGACCAGATGGAAAAAGTCTCGCGCACGGCGTGGTTGAAAATCGCCACCACGCCGGGAAGATGGGCCTCCTTCGCGTCAATGATCTCGAACCCTGACATACCGTCTCCGCTGATGCCGCGCTGCGGCGTGCATGCTGCGCCCTTTGTGTCGCAAGGACAGGCGAGCCGCCAGCATTTTCCGGCGCCGGATGCTCTAGCCCACCCTGCATCCATATGCGATTTCAGAGGCAGAAGACTTTGAACTTAGGGAGTAAACCATGGCTGCTGACGGCGCCTTTCCGGTGATGTCGATCGCGCAGTGCAATGCGCTGATGACCGCGCCCGGCGCGCGTTTCGAGCTGGAGGAAAAGGTCATCAATGGCGTGAAGCTGCGCACCTACAAGAATGCGCCGCTGACCCTGCGCGACTGCCTTCTGAATTCGAAGAACTGGGACCAGCGCGAGTTCATCGTGTTCGAGGATGAGCGCGTCACGTTCGCCGCGCACTACAAGGCTGTCGCAAAACTGGCGACCAAACTGCGCGATGAGTTCGGCGTGAAGAAGGGTGATCGCGTCGCCGTCGTCATGCGTAACTACCCGCAATGGCCGGTTGGCTTCTTCGCTGCGCTCGCGATCGGCGCCATCGCGACGCCGCTCAATTCATGGTGGACCGGCGAAGAGCTGGAATACGGCTTGTCGGATTCCGGCGCGAAGGTGGCCATAGTTGATGCCGAGAAGCTCGAGCGCATCCGTGAGCACCTGCCGAAGCTCACCCAGCTCAGGCATGTCCTTGTCGCCCGCAGCGGAGAAGATGAAGCCGATTCGCGCATCGTGTCGCTGGAAAAGCTGATCGGCCCGGCAAAATCCTGGGCGTCGCTTCCCGATACGCCCATGCCGGATGCGGATGTCGGCCCGGACGACGACGCAACCATCATGTACACGTCCGGCACGACCGGAAAGCCCAAGGGCGCGCTCGCAACGCATCGCGGCATCGCATCGAACGTGTTCAATGGCATGGCGTGTCAGGCTCGCCATTTCGTCCGTCAGGGCCTGCCCGTGCCGCCGCGCGATCCGAAGGTGGATCCGCCGCGGATCCCGCTGCTGGCGATCCCGTTCTTCCATGCGACAGGCGCATTCTCGAACCTGGTTCCGGCGATCATGAACGCCGACAAGATCGTCACCATGTACAAATGGGATCCGGGCGAGGCGCTGGAGATCATCCAGCGCGAGAAGATCACCACCATCGGCGGCGTGCCAGCTATCGCTTGGCAAGTGCTGGAGCATCCCGATCGCGACAAGTATGACCTGTCGTCGATCCAGTTCGTCGCCTATGGCGGCGCGCCGTCAGCGCCCGAACTGGTCGCCACCATCAAGCGCAAATTCCCGAACGGCCTCGCTTCCAACGGCTGGGGCATGACGGAAACCTGCGCAGCCTCGTGCGTGAATTTCGGCAAGGACTATGAACTTCGTCCGGATTCATGCGGTGCGGCCGCGCCTGCGATGGATTTCAAGATTGTCGGCGCGAAGGGCGAGACGCTCGGCCCCAACGAAGTAGGTGAGTTGTGGGTGAAGGGTCCCAACAACTGCAAGGCCTACTGGAACAAGCCCGAAGCCACTGCCAAGACCTATGTCGATGGCTGGGTCGTCACCGGCGATATCGGCCGGATCGACGATGAAGGCTTCGTCTTCATGATGGACCGCGCGAAGGACATGCTCATTCGCGGCGGCGAGAACATCTACTGCATCGAAGTCGAGAGCGCGCTGTACGATCATCCTGCGATCATGGACGCGGCGATTGTCGGCATTCCGCACAAGGTGCTGGGCGAAGAGGTTGGCGCGGTCGTGCAGCTGAAACCGGAAATGGGCGCCACCGTTGATGAGCTTCGCCGCTTCGTGGCGAGCAAGATCGCGGCCTTCAAGGTGCCCGTGGAAATCCAGATCCAGCGCGAACCGCTGCCGCGTAACGCCAACGGCAAGATCATGAAGAACGATCTGCGGGCCCGTTTCACGCCCCGCGGCTAGCGATTCATGAGTTATACCGAGCTGTAATTCGTTCGGAACCATAACAGCGGAACCCATTTACCAAGACTGCGTTGGACTCTCGCAATCTATGTGAGGGACCCATGACCAGCCGCCGCGTTCTTTGGTCTATCGCTGTTTTCACTGTTTTCGCGTTCATGACGCTGATCGTCTTCTTCTGGATCCGCGACGGGTCGCTCCAGCAGGCAGGCGCGTCCATGGACAATCTGCTCCACAAAACGGGCAGAGAAATCGCCAGCACCACGGACGAAGTCGTCGATTCGACCGGCGCCGCGCTCGATCGCGCAACCGATGGCGACGATCGCACCTGATCAGGATTCAAAAGGATAATCGAAATGCGTTTGCTTGCGGGAATAGTCGTCGTTCTGGCGGTCGGGTTTCTGGGCGTCATGGGTTACTACTGGATGCGCGATGGCTCGCTGCAAAGCGCAGGGCGTGAGATGGACGAAAACCTCGCGGGCATCGACCGCACGACAGAACCGCTTCAGGAGTCGCTTGGTCAGGTTGGCGAAGGCGTGAAGGAAACTGTTGGCAACGCCACTGATGGCGACGACCGCACCTAGATCCAGCGCTGCCACTTCAGGAAGCCGAGTAGGCCGCCGCCGAGCACGACCGTCAGCCCCACGACTGCCGAGAATGACCACGGCTCGTGAGCGAACGGTATCCCGTCGAGGTTCATTCCGAGCAGCCCGGTGAGGAATGTAAGCGGCAGGAAGAACGCCGATACGATCGACAGCACCAGCAGCCGCGTATTCAGCTGTTCCTGCCTTTGGCCCGCGACCTGATCCTGCAGAACCGTTGCGCGGTCGCGGACTGAATCCAGTTCTTCCGCGATGCGTGTGATCCGGTCGCCCGTCTCGCGCAGATGCATGGCGTGATCCTGATCGAACAACAGCCGGCCTTCCCGCTGTAGCTGCGCCATGGCTTCGCGTTGAGGCAGGATGTAGCGGCGCAGGATCAGGATCGTTCGCCGGAATTCCGCAAGCGCCGTGGCAGGCAATTTTTCGCGCGACGTCAGCAGGGTTTCCTCGAACTCGTCCGCCTCGTCCTTGAGCTGATCGACTACCGGCTCGATCTTGTCGATCAGCCGCTCCGCAATCGTGACCAGCAGGCCGCCGGGCGAAGGATTTTCCAGCATGCCCGAGGCGACTTCCTCGCGCACTTCATGCACGGCCTTCACCGGATACGAGCGCATGGTGATGACGAGGTTCTGCGTCGCCCAGATACGGACAGATATCATGTCCTCCGGCTCGGCGCCCGGATTGTGGTTGATCCCGCGCAGGTTCAGCAGCAGCCCGTCTTCGTAGGCCGCGCACCGAGGCCGCGTCTCGGACTGCAGCAGGGCAGTGATGACGGTCTCGTCCAGGTCGCTGGATTCCTCCAGCCACTCGCGCGTTTCAGGCGCCAGCCGATTGAAATGGAGCCAGCGCCAGCCTGCTCGCGGGCAAGCGGCAGTCGGCTTGATCTTCTTCCAGTCGACTTTCTCGATGACCCCGTCGGCAGGGAAGTCGAAGCCGAAAATGAATGCATCCGCATTCGGCTCGGCGTGATCGTTGCGTTCGACGGGTGCGACGGGCATTAGCGTGTCTTCAAGCGGCTATCCGCCTGCTTCTAGACTGCTTTCCGCAAAGTGGGCAAATACGCCCGTATGAGCGATAATGACCCCAGGCGGCTCGACGTGGAGCTGGTGCGACGCGGCCTGGTGGCCTCGCGAGCGCAGGCGCGCGCCGCCATTGAAGCAGGCAAGGTGCTGGTCGATGGCGCGGCCGCAGCCAAGCCCGGCCTGCCCGTAACGCCATCGTCGGTGATCCTGGCGGAGCCTGCGCATCCATGGGTTTCGCGCGGAGGCGTGAAGCTCGATCACGCCCTGAGCGTGTTCGGTGTCGATCCCGCTGGCCGTGCGTGCCTTGATGTCGGCGCATCGACCGGCGGCTTCACCGATGTCCTGCTGTCCCGCGGCGCCCGACGCGTCGTCGCGGTCGATACAGGCCGAGAGCAGCTTCATCCGAAACTGAAGGGCGATGCGCGCGTGCTGTCGCTGGAATCGATGGATGCGCGCGATCTGACTGCCGAGATATTGGGAGAGCCGCCGAGCCTCATCGTGGTCGACGCAAGTTTCATCGGCCTTGCCAAGCTGCTGGCGAGGCCGCTGGAGCTTGCTGCGGAGAAGGCGCAACTGGTCGGTTTGTTCAAGCCACAGTTCGAGGTTGGTCCGGCCTATGTCGGTCGCGGCGGGATCGTCTCGGATCAGGCTGCAGTCGAGCGGGCGGCAGCGGAATTCGCTGACTGGCTTGCCGGTCTGGGATGGCCCATCGACGCCTGGACGCCGAGTCCGATCGCCGGCGGCGATGGCAATCTCGAGCGCCTGTTTCACGCCCGGAGCAGCCGATAGCGCCGCCCTAAAACGCAAGCGAGCCGCATCGCTTGCGCAACGCGGCTCGCCCATGTCAGGCCCTGGGTTGGGGGGACGGGCCTGCTCCGTGAAGGCCGCTCACGCGTGCCTCAAAGCAAGCGCCAGCAACCTAATTTCCGACCCGCCAGTCGCCATAGTAGGCGTCGCGGCAGGCTTCGACCGGACGTTTGATAACCGTCCCATCGGGAAGACGCGTGGTTTGGATAGCTGTCGAGCAGTCCTCACCCGCGTAACCGTCATCCCTATAGTCACGGTTTCCGCCAGCGTAAACTGGCTCGCGTTGCGGCGATCTGTCCCGGTAGTACCGATCGTCTTCTCCGTACCCGGACGAATAGCCAGGATCGGAAGGATAGGACGAATACTGGCCGTTATAGCCGTAGTCCCGGTCCTGCCCGTAGCCGTCATTGTAGCCGTAATCCGGAGAATAGGTGCCCGGAGGCGGGGGAAGACGGCCATTGCCTTGCGGTGCGGTGGAGTAGCTGCAGTTCGTGCTGCTGCCGCCGACGCCAGCGCCGACAACGCCGCCGAGAACAGCGCCGAGCGCCGTGCCGTCATGCTTGTGACCTTTGCCGGCGACGTTGCTGCCCAGCACGCCGCCGAGCAGGCCGCCGACGATCGCGCCGCCTACCTGGTTGGCGTTCTTCGAAGCCTGGCAGGTGCGGGCATAACCCTGCGCCGAAGCCGGGAGAGCGGTAGCGGCTGCTGAGGCGGCCAGGGCGGCGAGAACGAGAACAGCTTTGATACGCATCGAATGGTCCTCCGACCTAATGTTCAGGTGGAGATTGGGATTTTCAACCTGAACGGGGGCTGAAGGAATTTTCGACGTGAGTTCAAGGCACAGCGGAACTAGCGGCCGGTCTGGCCGCGGTGGCGCAGCATATGGTCCGCCAGCACGGCCGCGACCATAGCCTCCGCAACCGGCGCGCCGCGAATGCCGACACAGGGATCGTGACGGCCCTTGGTGCGGATATCGACGTCGTCGCCATCCTTGTTCACCGACCGGCGCGGCGTGAGGATCGACGAGGTCGGCTTAACCGCCATGCGCGCAACGATGGGCTGGCCGGTGGAGATGCCGCCGAGCACGCCGCCATTGTTGTTCGACAGGAACTCGACGCCGTTTCCGGAGCGGCGCATCTCGTCGGCGTTCTCTTCGCCCGACAGCGCGGCCGCATCGAAGCCCGCACCAATCTCGACGCCCTTCACCGCGTTGATGCTCATCAGCGCCGCTGCGATGTCTGTGTCGAGCTTGCTGTAGATCGGCGCGCCCCAGCCCGGCGGCACGCCTTCAGCGACGACTTCAACTATTGCGCCGCAGGACGAGCCAGCCTTGCGCGTCGCGTCGAGGAATTCTTCCCACTTCGCGGCGGCTTCCTTGTCCGGGCACCAGAACGGGTTCTGTTCGCACTCGTTCCAGTTCCAGTTGTCGTAGTTGATTGCGTGCGGGCCGATCTGCACCACGGCGGCACGGATCGAAATGGATGGGCCGAGCACGACACGCGCAACGGCGCCGGCCGCGACCCGTGATGCTGTCTCGCGCGCGGACGAGCGACCGCCGCCACGATAGTCGCGCACGCCATACTTCTGGTCATAGACATAGTCGGCATGGCCGGGGCGATAGCTGTCGCGGATTTCGTTGTAGTCTTTCGAGCGCTGGTCGGTGTTCTCGATCATCAGCGAGATCGGCGTGCCGGTGGTCACGGGTCCGCCCGTGCGGTCATCCTCGAACACGCCGGACAGGATCTTCACCTTGTCCTCTTCCTGGCGCTGCGTAACGAAACGCGAGGTGCCGGGTTTCCGCTTGTCGAGGAATGTCTGGATGAATTCCGGCGTGAGCTTTAGCCCCGGCGGGCAGCCATCAATCACAGCGCCGATCGCCGGCCCGTGGCTTTCGCCCCAGGTCGTCACGCGGAAGAGGTGGCCATAAGTGTTATGCGACATGCCTGCGGTTTAGGGGCCGTCGCGGGGGAATGCAAATCGCGTCGCTTCACGCCCGTTAACCCTCGGGCCTCTAGCTTTTCCCTCAGCCGCTGTCAGGGTGCCAGAGGGGATCAGGAACAGGGGCCACCATGTCCGAACTTGAAGCGAAGGCCGCGCCTGTGGCGCCGGCCGCCAAGGTCATTGGATTCTGGCAATGCTGGGCCTTCAGCGTCGGCACAATGATCGGCACCGGTATCTTCATGATGCCTGCGCTGTTGGCGCCTTACGGCGGGCTGAGCTTCGGCGGATGGCTGCTCACGGCGGGCGGGTCTATCGCAATTGCACTCTCGATCGGCCGGCTGGCGTCGCGGACGACCCGTTCCGGTGGCATGCAGATATACGTACAGGACGCCTTCGGCCATCTGCCCGGTTTCCTTGTCGGGTGGAGCAACTGGGTTGCGTGCGTGATTTCCACGGCTGCGCTGGCGGTCGGCTTTGTTGGCTACCTCAACGCAATCGTGCCCGGGCTTGCCGATGAGGCAGGGTATCAGGCTGTCCTCGCGCTGGCCGTCATCTGGACGGTGACGCTGCTGCTGGTACGTGGCGTCAAGGAAGCTGGCTTCATCCAGCTGGTCCTGACCGTGCTGAAGCTTATCCCGCTCCTGCTCGTGATTGTCTGGGGTGTCATCGCGGGCAAGTCTGAAAACCTGCCGCCGTTGAACCCGACCGGAGATGAGCCGTTCGCGATCCTGTCCGCGACTGCCCTGCTGACGATGTTCGCGTTCCTCGGACTCGAGGTGGGCGCGATGCCTGCCGGCAACGTCAAAAACCCGACCCGTACCTTGCCCCGCGCCGTCGTCATCGGCGCTACTACGGCCGCCATCATCTACATTCTCGCTACAGCGGCAGTGATGATGTTGATCCCGTCGACAGAACTTGCAACGTCCACTTCGCCATTCGCTGACGCTGTGCGTGGGCTGGGCGAATGGGCGCCGCCTATCATCACGGTTGGCGCGTTGGTTTCGATTGTGGGCTCGATGAACGGCAACATCTTCTGCACTGCCCAGCAATCCATGGCCGCGGCCCTGGAAGGGGCTGCGCCAAGAGTCCTCGCAAAGTTGAACAAGGGCGAAGCGCCATGGGTGTCGCTGGTCTTCAGCTCTGTGCTGGCGTCGGGCCTGTTGCTGTTGAACTACTCGCGCGGACTTGTTGGGGCGTTCAGTTTCCTCATCATGATGACCACGGTCGCAGCCTTGGTGGCCTATCTGGCCTGCGCGTTGGCGGAGCTGAAGAATTCCTGGCGAAGCGCACGCGGCTGGGCAGCAATCGCGGTGATTGCGACACTCTATTCAGCCTTCGCGATTTTCGGCGCGGGGCAGGAATCGCTGATCTGGGGCTTTGTCCTCATCGCCCTCGGCGTCCCCGTTTACTTCCTGGGACGCCAGAAGTCGCCTAGCCTCGCACCTGCCTAGGCCTTCGCCTTCGGCGGATGTAGCAGCGACAGCAGGATTGCGCCGCCGACCAGAACGAGCGTGGCGATGAGCGACCAGTGGGCCTCGATATAGGGGACCAGCTTCAGCTGCTTGTTGAGCAGGAAGTTCCAGATGATCTTCGTGCCTATCAATACCAGCACAGCCGCAAGGCCAATCTTGAGGTAGCTGAACTTGTCCGCCGCAGCTGCCAGCATGAAGTAGAGCGAGCGCAGGCCGAGGATCGCAAAGATGTTCGACGTATAGACGATGAACGGGTCACGCGTGACCGCGAAGATCGCCGGCACGCTGTCCACCGCGAAGATGATGTCCGCCACTTCCACTGACACCAGAGCCAGCAGGAGCGGGGTTGCGTGCAGGACGACCCGGCCGGCCGTGTTCGGCAGGCGGGCGAAGAAATTGTGTCCGTTGATCTCGGGTGTCACTGGCATCACGCGTTCGACCAGCTTGACGATCCACCGCGAGTTGGGCACTTCGTGGTGCTCGTTCCGTGACAGCAGCATCTTGATGCCGCTAAAGATCAGGATGGCGGCGAAGATGTAGAGGACCCACGTGAACTGGTTCACGATCGCCGCGCCTGCGCCGATGAACAGCGCCCGGAAGACAACCGCGCCGATGATCCCCCAGAACAGCACGCGGTGCTGGTAGGCGGGAGGAACAGCGAAGAGCGCGAAGATCATCGAGATGACGAAGATATTGTCGAACGCCAGCGCCGTCTCAAGCAGGTAGCCGGTCAGGTATTGCAGCGTCGCCTGACCGTTGAGGTTTTCGGGATTGTTGTAGAAGGCGGGGTCGGGCTCGTAGAGAAAATACACGTACGCGGCAAAGGCCAGCGCGCATGCGGCGAAACTCGCCCACATCAGCGCGCTTTTCTTCGCGGAGATGCGCCCGTCCTTGTTGTTGATGAGCGCGAGATCGACCCACAGCACGAAGCCGACGAAAGACAGGAAGGCGATCCACAGCCATGCAGGCTGGCCGGCGAATTCGCCGAGCGTGTCGAGTGTCATGTCAAAGTATCCAGTCCGATGCGCCGCGTCCGCGCAAGCAGGCTTTCGCCCTGCGGAGTCCGACATCGCGCAGATCGCCATCTACGCCAGAGGGGCCCGGACCAGATTTGTGAAGCCAAGTTCGTGTTGGCTCGCGGGGATGGCAAGGATAATGTCGGGTTTCGTGCCGGTCTAACCGTTCACGATTTCGAAGGCGGCGGGCATGGCGGCAAATCGGGCGCCTGCTATATGTCGACGCAAGGATACAGAACCGGGTGGAGGCAAGCGCATGACCTATAATTTCCAGGGCAAGACCGCCGTCGTGACGGGCGCGAGCCGCGGCATCGGCGAAGCGATCGCGCGGACGCTGGCGGCCGATGGCGCCAAGGTTGCGCTGGTGGCGCGTTCGGCCGACAAGCTGAAGGCGCTGGCGGCGAGCCTGCCCAATGGCGCGGTGGCGATCGAGGCTGACATGAGCTCGGCCGATGGCTGGAAGGCGGCGGCGGAAAGCGCGCTGAAGGCGCTGGGCGAGGTTGATATCCTCGTCAACAACGCAGGCGTCAGCGCCGCGCAGCCCATGGGCAAGGTGACGGCTGAGGGGCTGGACGAGACGCTCAATGTGAACGTCCGCAACCTGATCCTGTTGACCGATGCACTCTCGACTTCGCTGATCAAGCGGAAAGGAACGGTGATCAACATCTCGTCTGTGTCGTCGTTCTCGGGCGCGTTGGGGCAGATCGCATATTCGACATCCAAGGGCGCGGTGAACTCGTTCACGCGGAATGCCTCGATCGATCTCGGCCGCGCGGGCGTGCGGGTAAACGCGATTGCGCCGGGCGTGATCGATGACGGCATGTGGTCAACGGCATTCTCGAAGGGTCTGGATCGCGAGAAGACGCTGGAGCGCATGGGCCGTCTGGTGCCGCTGGAGAAGCGCTGGGGTGCGGCGCAGGACATTGCGGATGCAGTGGGTTTCCTTGCGTCCGACAAGGCGGGGTATATCACGGGGCAGGTATTGCGGGTTGATGGCGGGATGATTGTCTGATGGCTGACAAGGGTATTCCGGCGTCTCCCAGCGCGGAGGACTATGCCAGGTCGGCGGCGAATTCGCCGGATGATGGGGCGTGGTTCGCGAAGACCGATCCGTTCGTGTTGTTTGGCGAGTGGCTGGAAGACGCGAAGAAGAAGGAGCCGAACGATCCGAACGCGATGGCGCTCGCCACGGCGGACGAGCATGGCGCGCCGGACGTGCGGATGGTTTTGCTAAAGGACGTTTCGGGCGACGGGTTCGTGTTCTATTCGAACGCGGAAAGCCGGAAGGGGCGACAGCTCGCGGCCAATGGGCAGGCGGCGTTGTGCTTCCACTGGAAGAGCCTGCGGCGGTCGGTGCGGGTTTCCGGGAAGATCGAGACCGTGACCTCCGAGGAGGCCGACGCCTATTTCGCATCGCGCGCCAAGGACAGCCAGATCGGGGCGTGGGCGTCTGAGCAGTCGCGGCCGATGCAGGGGCGGTTCGAGCTGGAAAAGCGGATTGCCGGGTTCGCCGCGAAGTACGCACTCGGGAAGACGCCGCGTCCGCCGCACTGGATCGGCTGGCGGGTGGTCCCGACGCGGATCGAGTTCTGGCGCGACCGTCCGTTCCGGCTGCATGACCGGCTGGAGTTCACCCGCGAAGGCCGGGGCCAGCTCTGGACCACGAACAGGCTTTATCCCTGATCCTGCGCCGAGGGCGTTGTCGCGCGCGTCGTGGCTGTGGCAGCATCGGTTGAAATGCGAGTCAGCCAACAAGCTGGCCGGAGGGAGAGGGATCGAATGGACCTGCTGCAGCGGTTTGCGTTGTCGGTCGTGCTGGCATGCTGTTCGGAGAGCGCAATCGCGCAGCAAACCCCCGCGCCGGCCGCGCAGCATTCGGAGCCGTGGTGGAATTCGCCGTGGGGCGAGGACGACCGGCTGGGAAATGTGAACAATCTCACGCCCGAGGGGGTGAAGCGCGCGGCGGGTCTGGTGAAGACCGGCAAGGTCTATGCGCTGGGCATTCCGACCGCGCCGGAGTCGGCGGCTTATGGCACGCGGCAATATACGGTCGAGCGGACGCCGGGACCGAATGCGGATTTCACCTCGAACGGTTCGCAGCGGGTGACGTCGTTTGATGAACGGGTTTCCAGCTCGATGGGCGTGGGCACGCAGATCGACGGGTTCGGGCATCTGGGGGTCGATCACCACTATTACAACGGGATCACGGGCAAGGAGGTCGCGACGACGCGGGCTTTGCAGACGGCGGATATTCCGCCGATCGTTACGCGCGGCGTGCTGATCGACATGACGAAGCATTACGGCAAGCCGATGCTGGAGGTTGGCGATACCTACAACCGCGCCGAGATCGAGGCGGCGATGAAGGCGCAGGGCGTGACCGTTGGAAAGGGCGATGTGGTTCTGTTCCACACCGGCTGGATGGCCGGGAAGATGCTGAGCGACAAGGACCTGTATCGATCGAAGGAGCCGGGGATCGGCGAGGATGGCGCGATCTTCCTCGCTGATCTCGGTGTGGTCGCGATCGGGTCGGATACGGTTGCGCTGGAGGCTTTACCCTCGCCGCCGGGGAAGACGTTCATCGTTCACCAGACCCTGCTCGCGAAGAAGGGCGTGCATGTGCTCGAGACGATCGACACCAATCAACTCGCGGCGGATGGGGTGAAGGAGTTCCTGTTCGTTCTGGGGATTCCGCGGATGGTCGGGACGGTGCAGATGGTGATCAATCCGGTTGCGATCAGCTAGGCGATGCGGCGGCTGGGCAGCATCAGCCTGATTTCCTGTGTTTGCGGTTTTCTGTCCGCATGTGGACAGTGGCTATCTCCTGCTGAGGGACAGGCGCTGCTGCGCGCGAAGGAGTTCTGGCGTAAGGAAGGGGTTGCTTGTGCCGTGGCGAACGACTGCCGATTCCAGGTGCACGACAGCGGCGGAAAGTTTCGGGTGACGTTGGAACAGGGGGCAGGCGTCGATCGCTGGAGCTACGTGTTGAGCATCGACAAGGCCACTGATCAGATCATTCCAGAGGAAACCTTCAGTGTTGGCTTTTGACGCGTGCAGGCCGTGCCTTTGACACTCCGCGAGTTCAACACATTCTGCGGTGGCTTGCCGGCTACGACGTTTGTCGAGCAGTGGGGCGGGGCTCAGGTCTGGAAGGTTGGGGGTAAGGTGTTTGCGGTGGCGTGGTTCGAGAAGGGCCATGAGCCGGGGATCACGTTCAAGGTTTCCGATATCGGATGGGAAGTGCTGAAGGATGCGCCGGGGTGCAGGGGTGCGCCTTACTTTGCTTCGCGCGGGATGAAGTGGATCCAGAGTTACGCGAAGCCGGGGCTGAGTGCGCGGGAGCTGAAGGGATATCTGGAGGTGTCGCACGGACTGGTGGCCGAGGGGCTGTCGAAGCGGGTGCGGCGGGAGATTGGTGTTTAGGTGCGGGGGCGCGTTCTCGCGGGATGGCGAGTTGGGTGGGATTTGATTTTGAGCGCGGTCGCTTAGGCGGCCGCGTTTTTGTTTGGCGGACTCAAAAATCCGCTCATCCCGGCGCAAGCCGGGATCCAGGGCTGCTGGTGCGGCCCCGATCCAACGCACATCACCCTTGATGCTCTGGGTCCCGACTTTCGTCGGGATGAGCGGAGTGAGAGTGGTGCGGGATTGTGAGGGCGTGCGGGTTGCGCGGCTCCGATCTGAGCAATGATTGTCATCCCGGCCGCAGCGAAGCGGAGAGCCGAGAACCATTGCGAGGTGCGTCCCACCGGATGAATGGGTCCCGGATAGCGCTTCGCGCTTCCGGGATGACAAGCCGGGGTGTGATGCACGATCAGTGTGTCGCTTGCGGCGACTGATTGGGTTTCCTGTTGCTGGTTGTCGGTCTCCGCTCGGGGCAGAACCGTAGGCATGGCGCGTGTGGCATTCACGCGGGCATGCCGGCGGTTCATCTGGAATGTTGAGACGACGTTCAGCACGAGCATCGCAAATGCGCGCAGCACAGCTGTCAGCCATTGCTGAGGAAGCTGCGGGGTTACCAGTCCAGTTTGCGCGTGTTTGTGCCGTGTCATGGGCAAGAGAATAACCCTCGTCCAGGGCCCGGTTGAATCTGGAGGGCGCTATCCCCCATCTTTATTGGGTAGTTGGTTGAAAATGCGCGGGAAGATTTTTGGCCGTCCTACGAATTCGATATCGCCCTATCCCTCATTCTCGACATCCTACTTGTGGCTTGCCCCCCTCCGTCTCGCCGCTTCGCGGCGATCCACGTCCCCCAGTCCTTCGGACTGAGGGAGGCAATTCTCCTTGGCTGCTGGGTTCAGGTTTACGCGTTTGGCGCGTGTCCGGAGTGACGCCGGTTGGTGAGCGTGAAGACCAAAAGAAAAGGCCCGCTCGTGGGAGCGGGCCTTTGTGTTTTCCAGGTTGTTCCGTGTCGGCTTAGCCGAGGCGGTTGACCAGTTGTTTGTGCTGGTCCCAGAGGGCTTTCGGCAGGCGGTCGCCGAACTTGTCGAAGAAGGCGGGGATGAGGCTTGCCTCTTCGCGCCAGACTTCGTGGTCGACGCCGAGCAGCGTGTCGAGCTGTTCGTCGGTGAGGCCGAGGCCGGCGACGTCGAGCGAGGATTTGGCGGGGACGCGGCCGATGGCGGTGTCGTTCGCGGCGGCCTTGCCGGTGAGACGATCAACGATCCATTTGAGCACGCGGGTGTTCTCGCCGAAGCCCGGCCAGATGAACTTGCCGTTCTTGTCTTTGCGGAACCAGTTGACGAAGTAGATCTTCGGCAGCTTGGCGCCTTCCTTCTGGCCCATGCGGAGCCAGTGAGCGAAGTAGTCGGCCATGTTGTAGCCGGCGAAGGGCAGCATCGCGAACGGGTCGCGGCGGAGTTCGCCGACCTTGTTCTCGGCGGCGGCGGTGCCTTCGGAGGCGACCGTCGAGCCCATGAACACGCCGTGCTCCCAGTCGAAAGCTTCGGTGACGAGCGGAACAGCCGATGCGCGGCGGCCGCCGAACAGGATGGCGGAGATCGGAACGCCCTTCGGATCGGCCCACTCGGACGCGATCACGGGGCATTGCTCAGCCGGGCAGGCGAAGCGGGCGTTGGGGTGAGCGGCAGGCTCGCCCATGGCAGGCGACCAGGCGCGGCCACGCCAGTCGGTGAGACCTTCCGGCGGCTCTTTCGTCATGCCTTCCCACCAGACGTCTCCGTCTGCGGTGAGGGCGACGTTGGTGAAGACGGTGTTCTTGGCGCACGAGTCGAGCGCGTTCTTGTTGGTCGCGGCCGACGTGCCGGGGGCAACGCCGAAGAAGCCGGCTTCCGGGTTGATGGCGTAGAGCTGGCCATCATCGCCGAAGCGCATCCAGGCGATGTCGTCGCCGATCGTTTCGGCTTTCCAGCCTTTGAGCGTGGGCTCGAGCATGGCGAGGTTGGTCTTGCCGCAAGCCGACGGGAAGGCGGCGGTGATGTATTTCACTTCGTTTTCGGGCGAGGTGAGCTTGAGGATGAGCATGTGCTCGGCAAGCCAACCCTCATCGCGCGCCATCACGGAGGCGATGCGGAGGGCGTAGCATTTCTTGCCGAGGAGCGCGTTGCCGCCATAGCCCGAACCGTACGACCAGATCTCGCGGGTTTCGGGATAGTGGACGATGTACTTGTCTTCGTTGCAGGGCC
>Ga0116176_10000931_pt1 | contig 23360 bp, 21 predicted proteins | sample AD_STIC08_MetaG_FD_89803 | JGI IMG/M metagenome (GOLD analysis project Ga0116176, IMG submission 89803) | Active sludge microbial communities of municipal wastewater-treating anaerobic digesters from USA - AD_STIC08_MetaG | ecosystem: Engineered > Bioreactor > Anaerobic > Digestate | place: USA...
GCGACCGCGTTTCCAATTCAAACAACTCAACCCGCCAGCAGCGGGAACGCGAACCTATGCCCGGATCGACGCCCGGCCGAGGTAGCGCGCGGCCGAACCAAGCTCGTCCTCAATGCGCAGCAGCTGGTTGTACTTCGCGAGCCGGTCCGAGCGCGCCAGCGAGCCCGTCTTGATCTGACCGCAGTTCGTCGCCACCGCGAGATCCGCAATCGTCGAGTCCTCCGTCTCGCCTGAACGGTGAGACATCACGGCGCCGTAACGGGCCATCTGCGCCATCTGGACGGACTCCAGCGTCTCGGTCAGGGAGCCGATCTGGTTGACCTTCACCAGGATCGCGTTCGCCGCGCCGCGTTGAATGCCTTCCGACAGGCGCGCCGTGTTGGTGACGAACAGATCGTCGCCCACCAGCTGGCACTTGTTGCCGATCAGCTTGGTCAGTGCGAGCCAACCCTCCCAGTCATCTTCCGACATGCCGTCTTCGATCGACACGATCGGGAAGCGGCTCACGAGGTCGCCCCAGTAAGCAGCCATCTGGTCGGACGACAGCGACTTGCCTTCGCCTTCCAGCTCGTACTTGCCCTTCTTGTAGAACTCGGTCGCCGCTGCATCGAGCGCGAGAACAACGTCTTCCCCCGGCTGGTAACCGGCTTGCTCGATCGACTTCATGATGAAGCCCAGCGCGTCATCAGCCGACTTCAGGTTCGGCGCAAAGCCGCCCTCGTCACCAACGTTGGTGTTGTGACCGGCAGCCGCGAGGCCCTTCTTCAGCGTATGGAAAACTTCAGCGCCGCAGCGCAGCGCGTCCGCGAACGTGTCCATGCCGACCGGCATGATCATGAATTCCTGGATGTCGATCGGGTTGTCGGCATGCGCGCCGCCATTGATGATGTTCATCATCGGCGTCGGCAGGACGTGCGCATTGGCTCCGCCCACATAACGATAAAGCGGCAGGCCCGAAGCATTCGCAGCAGCTTTGGCAACGGCCAGCGAAACACCGAGGATCGCATTGGCGCCGAGGCGCGATTTGTTCGGCGTGCCGTCGAGTTCGACCAGCGCTGCGTCGATCGCGCGCTGGTCGGTCGCGTCCATGCCCAGCAGTTCCGGGAAGATCTCGTCGTTGACCGCAGCCACCGCTTTCAGAACGCCCTTGCCCAGATACCGGCTCTTGTCGCCGTCGCGCAGCTCGACCGCCTCATGGGCGCCCGTCGATGCGCCCGACGGAACCGCAGCGCGGCCGGTCGAACCGTCTTCCAGGGTGACTTCCGCCTCGACCGTCGGGTTGCCCCGGCTGTCCAGGATTTCCCGTGCATAGACGTCGATGATCTCGGTCACTGGCCTGTCCCTTGGCTGTTAGGCGAACTGGGTCCCCGGGAGCTGCTCCCTGAGGGCGAAAAGCGTGCCTGCTATGTCTTGAACTGCCCCGGCTTGCAATCGCTTGGCCGGAAATGCAAACGGCCGCCCAGGGGCGGCCGTCGCGATAAATCGTCAGAGAGGCGAGGACTATTCCTCGTCCTTGGCCTTCAGGATCTGTTTGCCACGGTACAGGCCCGTTTTCGGGTCGACATGGTGCGGACGGCGCAGCTCGCCCGATTCCTTGTCTTCCACGTACGAAGAGGTCGGCAGACGGTCATGCGAACGGCGCATGCCGCGCTTGGAGGGGGATGTTTTGCGCTTAGGGACGGCCATGATTGCCTCGGAAACGGCAGAAAACTGGTGGAAACGGGCCCTGCCCGTTCTTGCGAGCGGGCGTCATACGCGCATCGGCCCCGGCCTGCAAGCCGCTACATTAGCACCGGAAGGCCCCGCAAATAAGCGAAAACAGGCAGATACAGGGATCGGCGGTCCCCGGGACCGAACAGAATCAAGCGGTCCCGATCAGCCGGCCAGCCCCATGGCTATCCTGCGAAGCAGGACCATTGGCTCGGTCGGCTTGTAAAATACCGGGATATGCGGGTGCCGCGTGCGGATTTCGGGGGGCATCCCCATGCCCGTATGGACGACTATGGCAGCCCCCTGCGGTAGGGCATCCAGCACCGGGGCAACGGTGCCGTCTGGTAAATTGACGTCAAGAATGGCGCCGTCGGGCGGATCATTACCGATGAAATCCAGCGCCTCGGCTACGGTCGCGGCTGGGCCGATAGCTACCGCGCCAGACTCCTCGATTGCCATCATCAGATCAAAGGCAATGAAGGGCTCGTCCTCCACCACGAGAATTCGAGCGCCTTTCAGCGAGATGGGTGGGACAGTCGCCGCGTTTGATGCTGGCGGGATCATTTCAGCTCGACAGTCTTTCGATGGACGCACGAAGCTGAATCTCGGCGCCCACAGAATTCCAGGTGTGCGTGATGGCGCCGCCGAGCTGTCCTTTCGCGCTCATGAGCGCAAGGTCAGTGCCGAACCCCTTGCGCTGAGGCTGCTCTGCGATGGCAGGCCCGCCGCGTTCGATCCAGTCCAGCATCACGGCCTGCCCCTCGATCTTCCACGCTATCGAAACCCGTCCGTCAGATTCCGACAAGGCGCCATACTTGGCGGCATTGGTCGCAAGTTCGTGAAGGACAAGTGCGAGACTGGTCGCGCCATTGGGGCCCACTGGGATGTCGGGCCCTGACACTTCCAGCTGTCGCGCCCGATCGGTGATATGCGGAGCCAGAATCCGATCGATCAATGCAGCTATGCTCGTCTGCATCGGTCTCTGATCGTCGGATGCAACACTCGGGCGGATCAGCTGGTGCGCGTGTGCGAGCGCGCGCAGGCGACCAGACAGGGTCCCCGCCATCTCCTGAGTCGAACTGGAAGTTCGCGCTGTCATGGTGACCATGCCTACCGAAATGGCGAAGAGATTTTTCACGCGATGATTCAATTCACGCATGATCACGAGACGGTCTTCCTCGGCCTGACGGCGCTCCGCGATCTCGCGCTGCGCCTTGTCGTAGAGCCGGGAGTTGTCGATGCCGATGGCAGCCTGCGCGGCAATACCGACGACAAGCTGCTCGTGCGAGGCCGTGAAAATATTCGGCTCGGGATGGCCGAGCAGCAGGCCGCCGAGAACTTCACCTGAGCGAGAGATGATCGGCACCGCCAGATAGCTGCGAACCGGCAGATGGCCTTCCGGCATTCCCTTGAACGGCGCGTTGTGACCGTAACGCGGGTCTACGGTAATATCGTCAGAACGAACGATGCCGGTGCCGTCGAAAGTCGGCGCGAAGACCTGCGTCGCCCTGGGCATCGGAAATTTTTCGAAATTCGCGCGCGGCACACCAGAGATCGTATAGAGCTGATAGGCCAACCCCGCATCCGTCAGCACGTTGTAGAAAAACGCACCGAACGCGGCGCCCGTGATCTGGACGCCGACGTCAGTGACCGTCTGCAACACGCGTTCAAGATCCAGTTCGCTGGCGATGCTGGCGGCCGTGCGGTTGAGAATTTCGAGCAGGCGCTTCTGTTCGGCCAGCGCAGCTGTCGCAGCGTGCAATTCGCCAACATCCGTGTTCACGCCAAACCAGAAGACAATCTCGCCATTGGCATTCCGCATCGGACGGGCGCGCGTGAGAAATACGCGATAGATGCCGTCGGCGCCGCGCAGCGGAAACGCCATCTCGGCGGGCTCGCCCGTCGTCAGCGCATGGGTCCAGATCCGGGCGACCTCAGGAAGGATCTCAGGATCGTGGATGGAGTTCCAATCGTTGTCTCCGATCGTTTCAGGTGTCGCACCAAAATACTCGCGCCACCGCTGGTTGCCCCAGATTACGCGACCGCGCGGGTTGGCCGCCCAGGCGAGATCAGGAAGAAGCTCGGCCATCGCGGCGAAATCGGCCGGCAGGATGGACTGCTGTGCGCTTGGACTGACCAATAGAACCCCTGAAATCGCCGCGCCGGTCCCTATTCAGATAGCACGGACGCCATGAAAGGAAGGCTAAGACGCTTAAAGCCGGGGCGGGATCGATTCAGTTCACATTTAAGGATTTGCGACAGCGGCGCCCGGATCGGGAGCAGCGCGATCCGAGACAGCCCACTCGCCGTCGCCTTAGACCAGCCGGCTCTTGTCGCGGGCGGCCGCGATGAAGCTTGCGAACAGTGGGTGCGGATCGAACGGCCGCGATTTCAGTTCCGGGTGGAACTGGACGCCGATGAACCAGGGGTGATCGGTGAGTTCCATGATCTCCGGCAGCTTGCCGTCCGGCGACATGCCAGAAAAGACCACGCCGTGCGGCGCAAGCTTCTCGATGATGTCGGCGTTCACTTCGTAGCGGTGGCGGTGGCGTTCGGAAATATGGTCCGAACCGTAGATGCTCGCCACATGCGTGCCTTTGGTAAGCGTGGCGGGATAGGCGCCAAGGCGCATCGTGCCGCCAAGATCACCGTCGGCCGTGCGGATTTCCTTGGTGTTGCCGCGCGTCCATTCGCCCATCAGGCCGACAGCGGGATAATCCGGCTTGCCGAACTCGGTTGTGCCTGCGCCGGAGATGCCAGCGAGGTTGCGCGCAACTTCGATCACAGCGAGTTGCATACCATAGCAGATGCCAAAGCACGGAAGCTTGTGACGGCGGGCGTATCCTGCGGCGCGCATTTTTCCGAGGGCGCCCCGCTCGCCAAAACCGCCGGGCAGAAGGACGCCATCGACGCTGTCGAGTTCGGAGAGATCGGCTTCTGGATCGTCGTAACGATCAGACGGGATCCAGGTGAGATTGACCTTTACCTTGTTGGCGAGACCGCCATGACCGAGCGCTTCGACGACGGATTTGTAGGCATCGTGGAGCGCCACGTACTTGCCGACGATGGCGATGCGGACTTCGCCGTCCGGGTTGCGGAGCGTCTGCGAGGTCTGGACCCAATGCTTCAGATCGGGGGTTGTTTCCTTCTCTAGGCCGAAGTGGCGGAGCACTTCGCGATCGAGGCCCCGCGCGTGGTATTCGAGCGGGACTTCGTAGATGTGCTGGGCGTCGAGCGCTTCGATGACAGCTTCCGGGCGCACATTGCAGAACAGCGCCAGCTTGCGGCGCTCTTCCGGCGGGATCGGCATCGGCGCGCGGCACAGTAGAATGTCGGGTTGGATACCGATGGAGCGAAGCTCCTTCACCGAGTGCTGCGTCGGCTTGGTCTTCAGTTCGCCTGCCGTGTTGATGTAGGGCAGCAGCGTGAGGTGGATGAAGAGGCTGGCTTCACGACCAACATCCTGGCTGAACTGGCGGATGGCTTCAAAGAACGGCAGGCCTTCAATGTCGCCGACCGTGCCGCCGACCTCGACGAGAACGAAGTCCACATCGTCCGTGTCGGACTTGATGAACTCCTTGATGGCGTCGGTGACGTGCGGAATGACCTGCAGCGTCGCGCCGAGATAGTCGCCGCGGCGCTCCTTCTCGAGGATCGCCTTGTAGATGCGGCCGGTGGTGGTGTTGTCGGTCTTGCGGGCCGAGACGCCGGTGAAGCGCTCGTAGTGCCCAAGGTCGAGGTCGGTTTCGGCGCCGTCGTCCGTGACAAACACTTCGCCGTGCTGGGTCGGCGACATCGTTCCGGGGTCAACGTTGAGATAGGGGTCGAGTTTGCGAAGCCGGACGCGGTAACCGCGCGACTGCAACAGGGCGCCGAGCGCTGCCGAGGCAATGCCCTTCCCGAGGGAGGACACAACCCCTCCCGTGATGAAGATGAAACGCTTCATGACGGATGACCAGTTTAATGATTCGCGGGCGTCAGGCGAGAGCCCGAAGTCCCTAGTTCAGGCGACTAGTTGTTCGATCCACCGTTTTCCGGCGTCGGCGCCGGGGTGGTGGGTTGAGTTGTCGCAGGCGCCGGAGTCGTCGTAGCCGGGGCAGTGTTCGTGGCCGGAGCCGGCGTGGCGGCGCGGGGCGCCAGCGGATCGACGGCCGGGGCCGGCGCGGGCGTAGTGGCCGGAGCGGTGGTCGACGGCGTTGTCGTGGCGGGCGCGCCAGCCAGAGGATCGAACGGGTCGACGGGAAGCTGTTGTTGCTGCTGCTCGAGCGTGCTCGGCGCGGCGTTCTGTTCGTTGTTCAGGCGCGTCATGATGATGCTGGTGGTAAAGAACACAGCCGCCAGGCCCATGGTGGTCCTGACCAGCACGCTGGCAGCGCCACGGCCGGAGATCACGCCACCCGTGCCGCCGCCACCCATGCCGAGCGCACCGCCCTCGGAGCGTTGCAACATGACCGCGATCACGAGCGCAACGCATGCGATCATGTGGATGGTGAGCAGGACTGCGAGCATTGTGGGACCGCCGGAACGAAGTTGACCGCGTCAAAGCACGTTGGCGGGGTGCGGCCAAGCCCCCTGCCCGCTTTTCATATGGGAGCGTGCTCTGTAGGCGCTAAGCGCAGCCCTGCACAATCCTCAGGAAATCGGCTGCTTTCAGGCTCGCGCCCCCCACGAGGGCGCCATCGACGCCAGCTACCGCCATGAGTTCCTTCGCATTATCGGGCTTTACCGAGCCGCCGTAGAGCAGCCGGATGGCTTTGCCTGCAGCTCCGAACCGGGCCTCTAAGGCCTGGCTGATCGCGCCGTGGACTTCAGCCACCTGGGCGGTGGTCGGCGTCCGGCCCGTGCCAATAGCCCACACAGGCTCGTAGGCAATGACAACAGGGGTTTGGCCAGCCGCTGCCGGAACTGAACCGGCAAGCTGGGTGGCGATCACGTCCAGCGTCCGGCCAGAATCGCGTTCGGCCAGGCTTTCGCCGATGCAAATGATGGGCGTCAGGCCGGCTCGTAGCACGGCTGAAGCCTTGGCGGCGACCATGGCATCCGATTCACCATGAAACGTCCGGCGCTGCGAATGCCCCACGATCACGTAGCGGGCGCCAATGTCAGCCCACATTTCGGCACTGATGTCGCCGGTAAACGCACCGGACTTCTCGGCATGGCAGTCCTGCCCGCCCAATCCGATATCCGATCCCTTGAGCGCGACAGCGACAGCGCCAGCGAGCGTTGCGGGCGGGCAAACAGCCAGTTCAACGCCCGGAAAGGCCTTAGCGCCCTCCACCATGGCCTGAACCTCAGGAAGGGAAGCCCCGAGGCCGTTCATCTTCCAGTTTCCGGCAACCAGCTTCTTCCGAACGCTCATACACCCTACCCCGACGCGCTGACGGCGGCGTCAGAGCAGGAGACGCGCTCCAGCGAGGCCAAGCCGTATTGTCGCATTTTCCTGTGGCGAACCGGTTTCCCCTCCGCCGCAAAATGCTCTAGCAAGCCGTGTTCCAGCGGACAACCTTCGGGGTGAGCCGCCAAGTATCAGGGAGTTACGCCTGTGATCGGCGGTATTCGCAAGTTTGCAAAATCGAAGTGGGCGCTCGTCCTGCTGTTCATTCCCCTGATTGTCAGCTTTGGCATCTTCGGATTCCAGGACCCCTTCAGCGGCGTTTCCGGCGGCGGCCTGAGCCGCGTCGGCGATCGCGAAATTCATGCGCGTGACCTCAACGAGGAACTGAACGCCGAGATCGAAGCCATTCGCCAGCAGGACGGCCGCGTCCTGTCGCAGGCGGACGCCGTTCGCGAAGGCCTGGCCCAGCAGGTTCTCGCGCAGCTCGAATACCGCAATATGATCCTGGCCTATGCCGACAAGGTCGGCATTCGCGCCAGCAAGCAGGCGGTTGCCGACCTCCTGATCAACCGTGCGGGAGCGTTCAAGGACGCACTCGGCCGCTTCAACCTGGATGCTGTGCGGGCGCGTGCTGACGCACAGAAGATGTCGCTGAAGGATTTCGAGGAAGCCGTTCGCGACGATCTGACTGTTGGATATGTGACCTCGGCCGCATTCAACGCCCTCAAGGTTCCGGACATCCTGTCGCTGCCCGTGATCAACTATGTGGGCGAGACGCGGACGCTGACACTGGCGCGCCTGAGCGATCAGGCCCTTGCCAAACCGGCGGAGCCGACCGACGCGCAGATGGAAGCCTGGTACAACAGCCACAAGGAACAATTTGCGCAGCCAGAGCGTCGCCGTATTTCGGTGCTCAGCTATTCGCCGGAGGATTTTCTTGATCGCGTGGCGCTCACCGATGAACAGGTGAAAGCCGAGTACGAAAAGAACATCCGCACCTACTCGACGCCTGAGACGCGCGAAATCGTCGAGTACACCTCGACCGATCGCAACGCGGTCCAGTCATTCATCGACCTGACACAACAAGGCGTCGCAATTGACGAAGCGCTCAAGCGCACGCCGGGTCTTGTGCAGAAAGACAGCACGGTGAAGCCGGAACAGGTGAGCGACGAACGTTATCGCGAGCTGGTTTTCGGGCTCGCCGCAGGTAAGGTTCACACCATTCCGATCAAGCTAGCTGAACCCGATCCGTGGTTCGCCGTGATGGTGAAATCAATCACTCCCGGCATTCCGCAGCCATTCGATCAGGTGGCTGAAAAAGTGCGGCGCGACATGTCGATATCGGATGCCGGTCGTCTTTATGAGGACGAATCCGAGAAATTCCGCGACGCGGCTGGCGGCCAACCGCTTGAGGAGATTGGGAAGCAGTTTGGCTTTCCGGTGATCCAGCTGATGGCGGTCGATCGCAACGCGCGAACTGTGCGCGGCGACCAGACGCAATTGCTGGCGAACAACCCGGCGCTTGCCGAGGTGTTTACGCTGCAGCCGGGACAGATGACCAACCTGTTCGAGGGCGACGATGTGCGAGCGATGTACCGTCTCGACGAAATCGTGCCGCCATACACGCAGGCGTTCGCCGAAGTAAAAGCGCGCGTTCACGATCTCTATCTCGTCGAGCAGATCAAGAACTCTGCGACCAAGGCTGCGAACGACATGGTCGAAGCGGTGAAAGCCGGGCGGACCTTCGAGCAGGCCGCAGCCTCCACGAAGCTGACCGTTCTCCCGTCGCTGGTGACGACGCGGCAAGGCAATCCGTCGGTGGACCCGGGCGCGCTGCAGGGCGCGTTCGAGCTCAAGGCCGGCGAGATTGCTGTGGTGCCGAGCCAGCAAGGCGAGCCGTGGGTTATCCGTGTCGAGAAAATCGAGCCGGTGACGCCCGCGGCTGCAGCTGTGTTCCGCGCGCAGGTCGCGCCCGAGGTTGCTGAATCACTGCAGAGCGACGTGCGGGAAGTGTTTGTTCGCGGCCTCCAGAAGGAAGTCGAGATCAAGCGCGACGACGTTGCGATCCGGCAGTACTTCGAGAGCTTTGTGACGCCAGAGGGATCATGAGCAAGCCCCTGCCCCGGCTTCACGTCCGGCGCCGGGTCGACGACACGGAGTCGCCGGTTTCGGCGATGCTGAAGCTCAATCCGATGTCGGCCGGGCTGGTGCTTTTTGAAAGCGTCATGGGCGGTGAGAGCCGTGGTCGCTATTCGTTCATCGGCATGGCGCCTGATCTCTGGTGGCGCGTAAAGGCGGGCAAGGCCGAGACGTCGCTGACGCAGGACTTCAAGGAAGTACTGTCGACGTCCGACGACGTCATGGGCTCGCTGCGTAGCTTCATTGATGTCTGCAAGGTATCAGGCATGGACGGCTTGCCGCCCATGGCAGCCGGGGCGTTTGGCTATCTCGGTTACGACATGGTTCGCTATGTCGAGGACTTGCCGGCTGCGAGGCCAGACCCCAACGGCGTACCTGAGGCGATGCTGATGCGCCCGGGCGTGGTGCTGATCTTCGACGGCGTTCGCCAGGAGATCATTATTGCGGCCCCTGAGCGTGGCAGCGAGGCGGCGACCCTTGCCCGTATTGATGCGGTTGAGGCGCAGCTGGATCAGGCCATGCCGCCTTCCCGGCCGAACGACGCGCCTGTCGAGAAGATCGACTTCACGTCGAATACAGAGAAGTCGCGCTATCTCGCCATGGTCGAGCAGGCGAAGACCTACATCCACGCTGGTGATATTTTCCAGGTCGTGCCGAGCCAGCGTTTTTCTGCACGGTTCGAGCGGTCGCCGTTTGCTTTCTATCGCGCTTTGCGACGGCTCAATCCGTCGCCCTTCATGTTCTACGTGAACTTCGGCGCGTTCCAGATTTCTGGATCAAGCCCCGAAATTCTCGTGCGCGTGCGCAATGGAACGGTCACCGTGCGGCCAATCGCGGGCACGCTGCCGCGTGGGGCGACGCCGGAGGCTGACCTTGCCAACGAACAGAAACTGCTCTCCGATCCGAAGGAGCGGGCCGAACACCTCATGCTCCTCGATCTCGGCCGAAACGACGTTGGCCGGGTTTCGGCTCGAAGCACGGTCGAAGTGACGGAGAGCTTCAAAGTCGAGCGCTACAGTCACGTGATGCACATCGTGTCCAACGTGCAGGGCAAACTCAAGCCGGGCGAGGATATGGTCTCTGCGCTGACGGCTGGTTTCCCGGCGGGTACAACGTCTGGCGCACCAAAGATCCGCGCAATGGAAATCATCACCGAACTGGAGCCGCATGCACGCGGCGTCTATGCGGGCGGCGTCGGTTATTTTGGCGCCGGCGGCGACATGGACACGTGCATCGCCCTGCGCACGGCCGTGTTCGCGAACGGCAAGATCCATGTGCAGGCCGGCGGCGGGGTCGTTTACGACTCCAACCCCGAAAGCGAGTTCATGGAAACCGTACACAAGGCCAGCGCGCTCTTCCGCGCAGCCGAGGAAGCGGCGCGCTATGATCGGGGGAACCGTTGATGACCAAGGTTCTGCTCGTCGATAACTACGACAGCTTCACGTACAATCTCGTCCACTACCTGCAGGACACCAGCCCGGGCGTGGACGTGGAAGTCGTGCGCAATGATGCACTGACGGCGAAAGAGGCGCTCGCGAAGGGCGCTGATGCGATCGTGCTGTCGCCGGGGCCATGTACGCCAGACGACGCGGGCATCTGCCTGGAGCTGATCAAACTGGCGCCGGATGATCTGCCCATTCTTGGTGTCTGCCTCGGCCACCAGGCAATCGGTCAGGCCATGGGCGGGATTGTCGAAGGCGCGAAAGACATCGTTCACGGCAAGGCATGGGATGTGAAGGTTCTGGGCGGCGAGCTGTTCGCGGGCGTGCCCGAACATTTCGAAGCGGTGCGCTATCACTCGCTGGCGATCCGCCGCAACGGAATGCCGAATACACTCACCGTGGACGCGGAAACGGCTGACGGAGAAATCATGGCCGTGAGCCATGCGACGCGGCCGGTGTTCGGCGTGCAGTTTCACCCCGAGTCGATCGGATCGCAATTCGGCAAGGTGATGCTGGCCAACTTCCTCAAGCGCGTGGGCGTGAAGTGAGCGACGCCGTCCGCAACGCAGTCGGCAAGCTTGCTGCTGGCGACCGCCCGTCGCCGGGCCAGATCGGATCGGCCTTTCAGGCCATTCTCGCTGGTGAGGCCGAACCGGCCCTGATCGCGGCCTTCCTGATGGGCCTTCGGATACGCGGCGAAACGGTCGAGGACATCGTTGCCGGCGTGCAGGTGATGCGCGCGACCATGCGTCCTGCGAAAGCGCCCGAGGGCGCAATCGACACATGCGGCACAGGCGGCCTTTCGTGGACCTCGCTCAACACATCGACTGCGGTGGCGCTGGTTGCTGCTGGCGCCGGTGTTGTCGTGGCCAAGCATGGCAACCGCTCGAAGAGCCGCGCCGGATCAGCCGATGTTCTCGAAGCGCTCGGCGTCAACCTGTCGCCAACCGATGCGCAGATCGAAGCGAGCTTTCGCGAGGCGCGGGTCGCTTTCATGTTCGCGCAACAGCACCATACCGCGATGAAATATGTCGCGCCCGTGCGGCAGGCGCTTGGGATGCGGACGATCTTCAACATGCTCGGGCCGCTCGCCAATCCGGCGGGGGTCAAGCGGCAGGTGATGGGCGTGTTCGCGCCCGAATGGGTCGAGCCGATTGCGAGCGCGATGCTCGCGCTTGGCGCGAAGCGAGCCATGGTGGTGCATGGCCTCGACGGAATGGACGAGATTTCCACGACTGGCGAAACGCTGGTCGCTGACGTGAAGGATGGATCGGTTCGCGTACATAGCCTGACGCCGGAGAGCCTCGGCGTCCCGCGCGCGGAACTGGACCAGTTGCGCGGCGGTACGGTCGCCGAGAACGCCGAAGCCCTGAAGCGTGTGCTCGGCGGCGAGGCCGGTGCGTTTGGAGATCTGGTGGCGGTAAATGCCGGCGCAGCGATCCTTGTCGCCGGTTTGGCCGAAACGCTGGAAGACGGCATTGTCCAGGCGCGCGCTTCCGTCGCCAACGGTAAAGCCACTGCCGCTCTTGAAGCTTTGAGGCGCGCATCGAATGGCTAGCGTTCCTGACAAGTTGAAAGCGATCATCGACTACAAGCATGGTGAAGTCGCAAAGCTGAAGCGCGAGCGGTCGCTCGATGCGCTTGAGGCTGATGCGAAGACTGCTTCCAGGCCACGCGGATTTGCCGAGGCGCTGCTTGCGATCGCCAAAGCAGACGGCAATGCGCTGATCTGTGAAGTGAAACGCAAGAGCCCTTCGGCTGGCAATATCAGCCCCGGCCGCGATCAGGTTGCCGTTGCGCGCGACTATGAGGCTGGCGGCGCTGCCTGCATCTCGGTTCTCACGGATGGCCCAAGCTTTGGCGGGTCTCTTGAGGACATGATCAGCGTCCGGGGCGCCGTTTCCATCCCGGTGCTCCGCAAGGACTTCATGATCGACCCGATCCAGGTTGTGGAAGCCCGCGCCGCCGGCGCCGATGCGATCCTCATCATCATGGCAGCGGTTGACGATGGGTTGGCGAACGAGCTGCACGCCACGGCGCACCGGCTCGGCATGTCGGTGCTGCTGGAAGCCCATGACGAGGCTGAGCTCGTTCGTGCGCTGGGCCTGCCCTCGCCCCTGATGGGCGTGAACAATCGCGACCTGCGGACATTCACAACGGACCTCGGCGTGACCGAGCGGCTGGCGGACATGACGCCGCCGGGCAAACTCCTGATTTCCGAAAGCGGCGTGCGGACCGCATCCGACATCGCGAGGCTCAGACTTTGCGGCGCCCGTGGGTTTCTGGTCGGCGAGAGCCTGATGCGGGCCGAAAATGCCGTCGAATCCGTGCGCTCGCTCGCCCAGGTCAGGTAAACGGCTCCACAGCCGAATTGACCCAAAGCGTGAACGATAGTAGAACTATCTGCGACTCATCGATTCAAGCAGGTAGACAGATGCTCACCAAGAAACAGCGCGAACTGCTCCTGTTCATCAATGACAGGATCAAGGAAACGGGCGTTTCGCCGTCCTTCGACGAAATGAAGGAGGCGCTGGACCTGGCGTCCAAGTCGGGCATCCACCGCCTGATTACAGCCCTTGAGGAGCGCGGCTTTCTCCGCCGTCTGGCCCACAGGGCGCGGGCGCTGGAGGTTCTCAAGCTTCCTGAAAGCGCCGTTCCGCAGGGAACCGGCCGCACGCCATTCCGGCCAAGCGTGATCGCGGGGGCCGCTGCCGATGTCGGGCGGAAAGTTGCCTCTGCAGTTCGCTCCTCGATGATCCCTGTCATGGGGCGGATTGCGGCAGGTACGTCAATCGAGGCTATCGAACACGAAACTCACAAGGTTGCCGCACCGGACGACGACTTCGACCCGGATACGCATTTCGCGCTGGAAGTTTCCGGCGAGAGCATGATCAACGCGGGCATTCTGGATGGCGACACAGTTATCCTGAAGAAAACCGATCACGCAGCTTCGGGCGACATCGTGGTTGCGCTGATCAACGAAGAGACCGCGACCCTGAAGCGCTTTCGCAAGAAGGGCGGCTCCATCGCCCTTGAGGCAGCAAACCCGGCTTTCGGCACGCAGATCTTTGGACCGGATCGCGTGCGTATTCAGGGCAAACTCGTTGCGCTCGTGCGCAAGTATCACTGAGCTTTGGTTGGCTGATCCCGCTTCGGCGGCTTTAGGTAGAGCGGCTGGGTCCACGCCCGGCCGCTTTGCATTTGCGCCGGGCGAAGCGTCAGGGCGCCATCGGAGCTGTCTACAGCTGCGCCGCCTTTGCCAATTGTCGCGCATGGCTGAAGCTTCAGCGCCTGACCTGCTTCCGTGTGGATCGTCAGCGTCGATGAAGTCGGGCAACCGATCGGCGCCTCGACATTCGGTTCAACGATCGCTTGGCCAGCCTCCACATCAAGCCAGCACGACGCACCCTTGCCGGGGCATGGCGCCTTGGTGATCGCATCGCCAATGATGAGTGGGTCGAGACCATTGTCGGAACGCCAGTCCGACAGCTCCAGCCACGCCTTGTCGGCTTGCAGAAACACGGACCCGTCGTCAGCGACGTATCCGACAGCCTGAGGAGCGGAGAGCCACAGCACCACTGCCGCCGTCGCAGGCACTGCCGCAAACGCCCTGCCCCGGCGGGTAAAAACGCAGAACAGCGCGATGGCTGAAGCCGCCATCGCCATGCCAGCAGAACCCAGGCGAGGCAGGTCCACCTCTGGCGATATCTCGACGGAATAGCGCGCAATGAACAGGACGAGTTCGAGGCTCTTGCCCATCAGCCAGAGGAAAGGCTCGTCAAACCCGAATGGCGCGGCAACAGCCGCCATCGCTGCAGCCGGCGTGGTCCAGAGTGTAATGACAGGGGTCGAGACGATGTTGGCGATGACACTGAACAGCGCTGCGCGATCGAAATGGTGGAGCGCAAATGGCATCGTGGCTAGCGACGCAACCAGCGATGTGGCGGCCGCAGCTACGATCCAACCTCCGATACGAGAGAAGACGCCGGGATGATCGGGCCGATCCATCTTGGGCCAGATCTCATAGAGCGCAATCAGCGCGCCCGATGCGGCGAACGACATCTGGAAGCCGGGCGTGACTACGGCCTCGGGCTGGAAGAGAACCACGACGCCAAGCGCGACCGCCAGCGAGCGAAGAGACAGCGCGGGGCGGTCAAACAATTTCGCTCCGAAGCCGATCAAGGCGATGATGAAAGCGCGCTGGGTCGCGACCTCTATACCCGAGATCCCGAAATAGAGCGTGCAGGCAATGATGGCGCCAAGAGCCGCGGCCTTTACCGATGGCACACGCAAGGCGAGCGGTTCAATGAACGGCCAGAGGAAGCGTATGATGAAGAAGACGATGCCGCCCACCAGCACCATGTGAACGCCAGAGATCGACAACAGGTGCGCGAGGCCCGACATCCGCAACGCTTCAGCATCGGGCGGCGTGATGAAACTGCGATCACCAGACACCATAGCCGCCGACATGCCGCCTCCACCCTCGCCGGCGTGCTCGTTGACGTGCGTGGCGATTGCGCGCCGGACAGCCCCGAGCCAGTAAGAGAATGTCTCGGCGGGACCCGATGGCGGCGACATCGCCAGCGCGTCACAACCACCCGTCGAGAAACCCACGGCGCCGAGCTGCTGGAACCATGCGTCGCGGTGAAACTCGTAGTCGCCCGGAACAACCGGGCGCGGCGGCGGCGACAGGATGGCGCGACAGGCCACGGCGCGGCCCGGACTGAAAGGCATGTCACCGCGATAGCTGAAGCGGACGAATTCGGGCGTCTGCTCGGGCGGCAGACGTTCTATGGCGCGGACGTCTATGCGGACACGCCGGCTACGCTCGCTGGCATCAATCTCCGCGATTACGCCCTCGATACGAACCGGCCCCATTTCCTCCTTGAGGATCGGCGCGGCGACCAGACCGGAGCGCACCTTGCCCGAGATGGCCCCAACGCCAACGCAGGCAAGCATTCCCAGCATCAGCGCCAGTGCGCCAACGCCTCGCCGGCGGACGAGCCCCCAGAACACCGTTACTGGCGCTGTAGCGCCCAGCAGCAGGGTCCAGCCCGGCTCGGACGGCGCGCTCATGTAGAGCGCAGCGCCGGCCGTCAGAGCTAGAGGGGCCAGCAGCGGCCAGCGCAGGGCCTGATCGTTGATCGCACCTTTGAGGAACCGCCACATGAGGGTCCAGGGGCCGGGTCTTTTGGCCTCGGGGAGCGCATCAGCAGCGGCACTTGCCAGCAAAGGAGCGGATGTGTTCTTCAGGGCCCGCGCTCCGGCTTACGGACGCAAGGACAAGCCTCGTACTGGAACCCGATGACGGTCGTCACCCGCTTCGCCCCCTCGCCCACTGGCTACCTCCATATCGGAGGCGCCCGGACGGCCCTGTTTTCTTGGCTATACGCGCGCGCGAAGGGCGGCAAGTTCCTGCTGAGGATTGAGGATACGGATAAGGACCGCTCTACGCAGGAAGCGATCGACGCGATCCTGGACGGGCTCAATTGGCTCGGCCTGGGCGGCGATGAAGAGCCGCTGCTGCAATCGTCGCGTGCCGGGCGTCATGCGCAGGTAGCGTATGAGCTGGTGACACGGGGCGCGGCCTATCGATGCCCCGTGACGCCTGAGGAATTGCAGCAACGGCGGGATGCTGCGGAGCTGCTTCAAAAAAAGAAGGCTGCTGATGGCTATCTTTCGCCTGATGATGCCCAGCAGCTGGACGAGCTGACCCGCCCATTCCGCTCGCCATGGCGCGATCCGGCGAAGCCCCTGCCGCCCGAGGCGCCTACGGTCGTGCGGCTACGCATGCCGGACGCTGGCGAGCTGGTGGTGAAAGATCATGTGCAGGGCACGGTCTCGCGCAAGTTCGCAGATCTCGATGACCTCGTCCTGCTGCGCTCCGACGGAACGCCAACCTATATGCTCGCCGTCGTCGTCGACGACCACGATATGGGTGTGACGCACGTGATCCGTGGCGATGATCACTTCCTCAATACGTTCAGACAGTTGCCGATCTACATCGGCATGGGGTGGCCACAACCCGAGTATTCGCACGTCCCGCTGATCCATGGACCGGATGGCAAGAAGTTGTCGAAGCGCCATGGCGCCACTGCGGTGGACGAGTATCGCGATGTTTTGGGCTATCTGCCCGAAGGCATGAAGAACTACCTCCTCCGCCTCGGCTGGAGCCATGGCGATGACGAGATCATCCCGGAAACCAAGGCAATCGAATGGTTCGATCTGGACGGGCTGAACAAGGCGCCGGCGCGGCTGGATTTCGCCAAGCTCGACTCCGTGAACAAGCATTACCTGGCCGAGGCCGACGACAACCGGCTGTTCTCCCTGTTGCTCCAGCGCCCGGAGATGGCGGGCAAGGCAGGCGAAGAGATGTCCCGCGTCCTGAACGCCATGCCCGCCCTCAAGACGCGGGCCGCCAACATGGTCCAATTGGCCCAGCAGGCGCGATTCCTGACTGACATCCGCCCCATCGCCCTTACCGGCAAGGCGGCTGATCAGGTCAACGACGAAGCGCGGGCACGCCTTGCGGATCTCTTGCCGCGGCTTGAGGGCGTCAGTGACTGGACCGAGGCGGCTATCAAGGCCGAGCTCACGCAATATTGCGACCAAAAGGGCATCAGTCTGGGAAAAATCGGCCCTGTTTTGAGAGCCGTACTTACCGGAGGGGCACCTTCGCCCGATATTACTCTTGTGCTGGCCTTGCTAGGCCGTAATGAAGCTTTCGCACGGGTAAGAGATTATGCCCGTTCAGGGGGCTGAGCGGCGGGAAGCCGCGGGAATTGAGGAGACTTAGTCGATGGAAAACAAGGTCAAACCGCACGGCAAAGCGACCGTGACTGCCAATGGCAAAACGGTGGAAATGCCCGTTTATGCTGGGACTGTCGGCCCTGACGTCATCGACATCGGCAAGTTGTACGCCCAGACGGGCATGTTCACGCTGGATCCGGGCTTCACATCGACCGCCAGCTGCGAGAGCCAGATCACTTACATCGATGGCGATGCCGGCATCCTGCTTCACCGCGGATATCCGATCGACCAGCTGGCCGAAAAATCGAACTTCCTCGAAGTCTGCTATCTGTTGCTGCACGGCGAACTGCCGACGGCCGATCAGGATCGCGAATTCCAGAGCACGATCACGCGCCACACGATGCTGCACGCGCAGTTCGACCGCTTCTTCGAAGGGTTTCGTCGCGACGCTCACCCGATGGCGATCATGTGCGGCGCTGTCGGCGCTCTGTCCGCCTTCTACCACGACTCGACCAACGTCGATGATCCGCAGCAGCGCAAGGTCGCGCAGCATCGCATGATCGCGAAGATGCCCACGATCGCCGCTCGCGCCTTCAAGTATCACACGGGTCAGCCGTTCGTTTCGCCGCGCAATGAACTCGATTACGCATCGAACTTCCTGCGCATGTCGTTCGCCGTGCCGGCGGAAGACTACAAGGTGAACCCGGTTCTCGCGCGCGCGATGGATCGCATCTTCATCCTGCACGCTGACCACGAACAGAACGCCTCGACCTCGACCGTGCGTCTCGCCGGCTCGTCGGGCGCCAATCCGTTCGCGTGCATCGCGGCTGGCATCGCCTGTCTCTGGGGTCCGGCTCACGGCGGCGCCAATGAAGCTGCGCTGCAAATGCTGCAGGAGATCGGCACGGTCGAAAACGTGAAGAAGCACGTCGACAAGGTGAAGAACAAAGTTGACGGTGTCCGCCTGATGGGCTTCGGCCACCGCGTGTACAAGAACTACGATCCGCGCGCGACGGTAATGCAGAAGACCTGCCGCGAAGTGCTGAAGGAAGTGGGCGTCAACGACCCGCTGCTCGAAGTCGCAATGGAACTCGAACGTATCGCCCTGTCGGATGAGTACTTCATCGAGAAGAAGCTCTACCCGAACGTGGACTTCTATTCGGGCATCACCCTTAAAGCGATGGGCTTCCCGGTGTCGATGTTCACCGTGCTGTTCGCCCTCGCCCGCACCGTGGGCTGGATCGCCCAGTGGGAAGAAATGACAACGGACAAGACGCAGCGTATCGGCCGCCCGCGCCAGATCTACACGGGCGCTGCGCAACGCGATTACACAGCGATGTCGTCGCGCGGCTAATTCACGGCAAACTTCGAAATGGAAAAGGGCGGCTCTTGGGCCGCCCTTTTTGTTTCAGGAGAGCTTCAGGATCGTCTCGGCAGCGATCTCGGCCGCCGGGCGGCCTGTTCCAGCCATGATGCGCAGGGCCTCCCGCTGGCCATCCTGCTGGCTTTTGAGCACACGCGGATTAGTGAGACGATCCTCAACCGCTTGCTCGATGTTTCTCGCGTTGAAACTCGTCTGGAGGAATTCCGGGATCACTTCGCGATTGGCGGCAACATTCACAAGGGCGGAGAAGCGGGACTTGAAGAGGAAGAAGCGCAGCAGCACCCACGTGATCCAGCCAAGCTTGTAGCCTGTAACCACGGCGGCGCCCTGCGCGGCCAGCTCTGTCGTCACGGTTCCTGAGCATGCGATCGCTACCGTCATCGCGGCATAAGCATCGGCCTTTTCCGCTTCTTCCTTCACCAGCACGATTGGAAAATTTTGTGACCCGGCGAGCGCTTCCACTTCATGGATGACGCTTGGCGCAACCATGCAGACCACGTGTCGGCGCGGATCGCGTTCCCGAACAATGCGCGTCGCTTCCATCAACGTTGGCGCGACGCGACGCATCTCCGCCTTCCGGCTACCTGGCAGAAGCCCGACGACGGGCGCATCCAGCGGAATTCCGTGGCGGATGCGAAACGCGGCGCTGTCGCCCTTGGGCAGACGATGCAAGGCAGGATTGCCGATCACGGTCGTGGGCAGATTCCATTTTACATAGAATGGCTGCTCGAATGGATGAATGCAAAGGAGGTGGTCGACCCATTGGGCCAGAACACGCGCCCGCCCGGGACGCGTGGCCCAGACTTGCGGGCCGATCAGCTTGATACGTTTGGCGCGCACGCCTCGCAGCTTGAGGGCGCGGGCGACGCGCCACATGAAGCCCCAGCTATCAATCAAGACGACACTGTCCGGGTCGGCTTTGATGATCGCGTCCGCGGTATCTTCAACAGCCTGCTTTACGCGGCCATATGCTTTAAGCCCCTCGACGAGGCCAAGCACCGCCAGCCCGGACATATCAACATCGGTATGCGCACCTCGGTCGCGCATACGGGCGCCACCAATTCCGGAGATCCTGACGGAGGGATCGGCGGCTCGCAGAGCATCGATGACGTCGGCGCCGAACGCGTCGCCTGAATCTTCAGCCGCAACGAGAAAGACGTGGCTCACGCGACTTCCGCCGCGGTGAAACCGTAGATGAAAATCCCGAGTTCATTGGCAGCGTTTGCCACATTGCCCCGATCGACAACCAGCGCCGCGCCAGCTTCCACTGCAATGCCAGCAAGGCCGGCTTTCGCTGCGCCCTGAACGGTCGTGACGCCGATCGTGGGAAGATCGATCCGGCGTTCCTGCTGGGGTTTGGGACGCTTCACCAGAACGCCACGCCGCGCCTCCGGTGTGCCGCGAATTTCAACGGGCAACTCCGCGACTCGCGCCAACATGCGGTCGGTGCCCTCTTGCGCCTCGACAGCAAGGATAAGGCTCGCACAGGAAACAGCGCCCTGCCCGATCTCGAGCGACCCGGAGATCTTCGCAACCTCGGCGGCGCGGCGAATATCGGGCCAGTGATCGGCCCCTGGTGACATCGCGCCGAGTGGGCCAGCCTGAACCAGGAGATCGTTCAGCACGTCATCAGCGCCGACAATACGGAAACCCGCCTCCGCGAAAACGTCCATCACGGCGCGAAGCAGCGCGTCGTCGCCCTTCTTCGCAGCGGCAAGGATCTTCGGGAGTGATTGAACACCTTTGAGGTCGAGCTTCAACGCGCTGAAATCGGGCCGCTTCAGCGAACCTGCGAAGACCATCTCTTCGCAGCCCTCCTTCTTCATCAACTGAATCAACCGCCCAATTTCTCCGACCGAGAGCTCGGGCCCATCAAACTCTTCAAGAAGAGAGGCCTCGGCGAATCCCTTGAGACCCACCACGAAAGGATTGCGTCCCGTCCTGCGCGCTTGTTCAGCCACGCGACGGGGAAGATCGCCACCGCCCGCAACGATGGCCAGGCGTGGCAAAGCCATCAGCTGGCCCTCGGCGTGCAGAGCGGACGCTTTTCTCCGGCGCGAATGAAATCGACGATGCGAATGATTTCAGGAACGGCAGCATACTGCTCGGCGACCGCTTTGAGGCGGTCTTCGAAGAATCCCCCGCCGTGGAACAGCTCGCGATAGACGCTGCGCAGTTGGTGGATTGTCTCGCGCGCCGCGCCCCGGCGCTTCAGGCCGACTATGTTCAAACCATTCAGGTAGCCATGGTTGTCGACCATGCCAAACGGAATGACGTCGCCAACAACGGCAGCGCAGCCGCCAATAAAACCTCCCATGCCAATGCGGCCAAGCTGGTGGATCGCCGAGTTGCCACCAAGGATGGCGAAATCGTCAATCGTTGCCAGGCCGCCACTGACAGCGTGGGTCGCGTAGATCACGTTGTTGCCGACAATGTTGTCGTGGCCGATGTGCGAGCTATTCATAAAGAAGCCGCGACTACCAACGACGGTCTGACCCCTGCCCTGCGCCGTACCAAGGTGGAAGACCGAACTCTCTCGGATGAGGTTGTCCGTTCCAATCAGGAGCTTCGTGTCCTCACCCTTGTATTTTGTATCTTGCGGAGGATGACCCAGTGCGGCGAACGGAAACACCTGCGTCCGGGCGCCGATCGTGGTCGAACCAGCAACCGAGACGTGAGAGACCAGCCTTACGCCTTCACCCAGTTTTGCCTTGCCTGAAACAACGCAGAACGGGCCGATGTCCACGCCGTCGGCAAGCTCCGCGCCCTTTTCGACGATCGCTGTTGGGTGGATTGAAACTGCCATGCGTACCGGAACCCTTGCCGGGATGGCCCGGCTAATCCTGCTGTTCGGAACGCTTTTGCGCTGCCCGCGCGAGCCATGCAAGCTCGCGCATCCAGGTGCGAATGGGCTTGGAGGGATAGCCCGCCCAGGTCTCTCCCGCGGGTACGTCGCTTAGCACGGCGGCGCCGGCTGCAATGCGAGCCCCCTGGCCGACATGCACATGGTCCTTGAGGCCTACCCTGCCGCCGAACTGGACGCCGTCACCCACGGTGCTGGAGCCTGAAATGCCTGCGAATGCCGCCATGACGACGTGCGATCCGATCCGGCTGTTGTGACCGATGTGACAGAGATTATCGATATGTGTTCCCTCGCCGATGACGGTGTCTTCGAGGAGACCACGATCAATGCAGGAATTGGCGCCGAGCGTAACGCCGTTCTGCATAATGACCCGGCCAAAATGCGGAGTAAGCGCGGCTCCATCGCCGCCCGCCGCCAGGCCAAAGCCAGTCTCGCCGATGACGGCTCCCGGGAAAATTCGAACGCCATCGCCGATCAAGGCGCAGCGGATACTGGCGTTGCCGCCAATCGCGGTGCGGGCGCCAATCTGGCAGCCCGGGCCGATGGTCGTATTGGCGCCAATTCGGACATTTGGACCGACCGCCGCGCCCGCGCCAATAACGACACCCGGCTCCAGTACTGCGGAACCATCTATGCGGGCGGAGGGATGGATCGCTGGCTGGCCAAGGTCGAATTGCCTGACGTTCGCCAGCCGCGCCGCAGCCTTCGCAAATGCCGACCGGGCGTGACGAACCTCCAGCACCACCGGGCCATCGGGAATGACGCCAGCTGCTTCAGCTGACGTCAGAACGATACCAGCGGCTGCAAGACCCGCGGCGCCGTCAGCGGCCTCCTGAAATGTCAGATCGCGCGATCCAGCAAGCGAAGCGGGCGCTAGCGATGAAACGCTGCGCCCGGCATCACCACGTATATGAGAAGCTCCGACAAGAGCGGCGATGTCCGAAGCCGTAAGTGGTCCTGGGACCTCGTAGAACCTCGGATCGATCACCGCCCTGCCTTCATCTTGCTCGCGCTATCAGCCGCCACCGGGTTTCGGCGCGCCAGCAGCAGCGCCAGCCGGCGGCTTCGGCATCGCGTCACGCAGAGCTTGCAGCGTCGGGACGGTCGCATCAAGGCGCGCGACCACTTTGGCGGTGATGTCGATCGCATCTTTCGCAAACCAGGCCGAATTGGAGTCGAGCACGATATCCGCGCCAACTTCTTTCGCCACCGTGTTCACAGCTGGGCCAAGCACCACGAAGAACGCCTGGCTGAGGCTGTTATCCGCACGCTCGATGCCGTTGTTCAGGGCGTTCGACTTTTGATAGTACTCCGCCTGCTTCTTGCCGAGCGCCTCGACCTGAGCCTTCAAGGTCGGATTGCCGTTCAGAGCCTCCGGCGTCAGCGACTCCGTTTGCGGCTTGAGGCGAGTAGCCTCCGCGTCGATTTCAGCTTTGAGCGTTTTCAGACCAAGTTGGTCAACGCCGGCGTTCGCGTTGGTGACCAACGTCTGGTTGATCTCCTTGCCGACTTTGCTCTCCCGGCGTGCGCGATCTTCGCTCACGACGTAAATCTTGGTTTGCGCGAGGGCTGCGCCAGCCATGTTGGCTGCGCCAACGAACAGCGCGGCGACAAGAGCGATATTGCGAAGTTTCATAACGCTAGAACCTTGTGTTGGTGCTGAACCGGAAAGATTCGGTTCGGTCGTATTCTTCCTTGGCGAGGATCTGCGAGAAGTCGAAGCGGATCGGACCAAAA
>Ga0116176_10000951_pt1 | contig 23063 bp, 18 predicted proteins | sample AD_STIC08_MetaG_FD_89803 | JGI IMG/M metagenome (GOLD analysis project Ga0116176, IMG submission 89803) | Active sludge microbial communities of municipal wastewater-treating anaerobic digesters from USA - AD_STIC08_MetaG | ecosystem: Engineered > Bioreactor > Anaerobic > Digestate | place: USA...
CAGGCGACCCGCTCGTTGGTTTGCCGCGCGCCTTCTTCTCCGCGGCCGGTGCGGGGGCGACTCGCACCCCCTGCAGCCCCATCGCGACCCACTCGGCCAGCTCCGGATCGTCGGCGATGACCTCCTCGCGGACGTAGACCCAGGTCCCCATGGGGCGCTCACCGTCAGGCGCAAATGGCGTCACCCCCGGGCGCCGTAACGCCGCCGGGTACTCTTCGGGCGTCATCTTGGCGATGATCCCGTCGCTCCAGACGATGACGAAGGTGTTCTTGCCCTGGAGAAAGCCGTAGCCGCTGAAGACACGGCGCTCTCGCGATCCGCGCTCGCCCAATCGGGCCAGGGCGTCGCGCACACGTTCCACGAGCCCGGCATCGAACGGCATGGCAGCTCCCGCCGCCGTCAGGCAGCCGGTTTGTCGGTGTACTGGGTTGGTACGGCCTGCGCACAACGCACGAGGGCCGAGATGGCGCGCGCGTGCATCATGAGGGCGGCGACGTTGCCGGTCAAGCGGACGTGCCCACGCATCACCGCCGCGACCGGGTCGAGTCCGCCGGTCATGATGTCCTTCCAGGTGTCGTATCCGGCGCGAAAAACAAACGGCGCGGTGCAGGCATCCGGCGACATGATGCGGGCGGTGTGGCACAGCCCGCGATCCAGCAGCATCTCGAGTGCGACGGGACCGATGAGCCCGACAGGCGCACCATCGTCGAGGACGAAGGCGAGCGGCGACTGCCACTGAAGCCCAGCCTGCCGGTACGCGACGTCGCTGTTGACAGCGTCGCGAAAGGCATCGGCCCAGGTCTGGGTGAACGGAGGAGGAGTCACGTGGTGCAACGACTGCCGTGCGCTTGATCGCCCCTCACACGTGGCTGCGTCCCGGCCGAACCCTCGTTCGATCGCAAGCGCGGCAGCCCTACGAGCGGTTCGTCCCTAGTGATGCCTCTTTGCGCGCCGCAGGGCCCGCATCACGGTACGTCCGGCCGCAAACGCGCCGGCCACCGTATAGAGGTAAAAGGTGTAGAACCGCCACCATATGAGAGATGCACCGAGCAACCGTGCAGGGAGCGTGCCGCCGAGTGCCACCTTGAACGCCACCTCGACCATCCCCCCCCCGCCAGGGGCCGGCGCCACCGCGGCGCCATAGAGGAGGATAAGCGGCCACAGCAGGAGAGGCCCCGCCTCCACATCCGCGCCATAGCTCCAGACGATGAGGGGGAGCGTGAGCAAGCGGGCGCTCACGTGCAGGATCGAGAACAACAATGCGAGGAGCATCGTCGACTTGTTCGCTCCTCTCAGCGACTCGACACTGCCGCGCAGTTGCCGCAGTCCCCGTTGCACGCGACGCCAGATTAGAGCATTCACACCAATCCAGCGCACCCATCTGGGCCTCGGCCCGCGCCCGTTCCGTTTGGAAAGCGTAAAGGCGATGACCCCGGCGGCGACCACGCCAGCCGAGTAGAGGGTGACCGTACCGAGGAGTCCGCGCACCAGGCCGCTGGAATCGTGCAGCACCAATCCGAGGACCGCGGTGACCGCGAAGAGCGACAGGGTCTCGAGGAAGATCTCGAGAAACAGGACGAGGACCGTGCCGCCCAGCGGGACCCCGGACTCGCTCATGATGAGGAAGCGGGCGGGCTCGGCCCCCGACCGGGAGGGGGTGATGGCGGCGGCGAAGTCGCCCCCGAGCGTCGTGCGCAGGATCGCCCCGAAGGTGACCGGGACCCCGATGGCCTGGGCGCTGAATCGGATCTTCACCACCCGGAACAGAATGTCGAGCCCCCACGCCGCCAGGCAGAGCAGGTGCCCCCACCACGGAAGCCCGAGCGGTGCCCCCTCGGCCGGCCAGTTGGACGCGATGACGTACGCCGACACACCGAACGTCGCCAGGAAGGAGACGGCGGTGGCGAACCAGCGGAGAGGGGTCAAGACGTCGGGGCGGGGGCGTGGGGGGTCGTGAGGGCGGGGAATCTATCCGAACTGGGGGCCCGACTAAACAGTTGGGGGGCTTACGGCATCCTATTGAACGAATGACCGCCCTGGCGCCCGGCCACTATCCCTCGTGGGGATGACCCTCCCCGACCCGCGCGACGCGGACGCCGCCCACGAGGCGGCGCTGGTGGCGCGTGCTCGTCAGGGGGAGTCGGAGGCATTCGAGGCGCTGTATCGGTCGACGGCCGGTCGGGTCTTCGCTCTGTGCCTGCGCATGTCCGGCGACCGGGAGCGCGCGCGGGAGCTCGCGCACGACGTCTTCGTGCGCGCGTGGGAGAAGCTCCCGGGCTTTCGCGGCGAGGCGGCATTCAGCACCTGGCTTCACCGGCTGGCGGTGAACGTGGTGCTGGAGCGTCAGCGGGGGGAGCGGCGCCGTCAGGCGCACGAGGAAGCGGGGCTGGAAGAGGATGACGAAACGCCGGCCATGCGACGCGTGGTGAGAATCGACGAGGGCGATCGGCTCGACCTCGAGGCGGCGATTGCGCGCCTCCCGACCAACGCGCGCACCGTCTTTGTGCTCCACGAGGTGCAAGGGTACCGGCACGACGAGATCGCGCAGGCGATGGCGATCGCTGAAGGGACGGTGCGGGCCCACCTGCACCGCGCCCGCCGACTGCTGATGGAATTCCTGTCACGATGAGCATGCACCTGGAGTGGGATCGCCTCAACGACTGCGTCGACGGGCGACTGTCTGCCGCCGACGAGGCCGACGTGCGCGAGCACCTGGCGGAATGTCGCGACTGCCGCTCGGCGGTCGACGCGCTCCGCGCCCTCGGCGCCGGTACGCGGGCGCTGCCACCGGCCATCGAGCCACCTCCCGGGTTGTGGCAGGATGTTGCCGCCACGATTGCGGCTGGCGGTGCGCGGACCGGGAAGCCGTTGTCGTCACGTCCCCCCGACTCGCCGCCCGTTGTGCCGGTGCGCCCCGGGCCGTCCCGTCGCTGGCTGGCTGCGGCCGCGGTAGTGCTGATGGCGCTGTCGTCGGGGATCACGGCGCTCGTCCTGCGCCGTGACGGTGTGGCGCCGGTGCCCGTGGTGGCGACCGGCATCCCGACAGTGCGCACGCCGGTTGCGGCTGGCGGCACGGCCCCGGTCGTGCCCGCGTCCTTCGCCGCCACCGAGGCGGCCTATCTCGACAACCTCGCCGAGTTGCACGCCGCCTTCGTCGCCCAGCGCCACGCCCTGGCCCCGACGACCATCGCGGTCGTCGAGCGTTCGCTCCTCACCATCGATGCTGCCATCGCCGAGGCGCGCGCTGCCCTCGTCGCCGATCCTGCCAACCAGGCGCTCGCGGAGCTCCTCTCCACCTCGTACCGACAGAAGGTGGAACTGCTGCGCCGCGCCGCCGAATCCTCCGAGACGTGATGACCCACATGATGCGCGCAGGCGCCACGGCGCTGGCCCTCGTGGCCTGTGCCTTGCCCGTGACGGCGAGCGCCCAGCAGAAGGTGAACCAACGCCATGCCGTCGCCCCCGACTTCTCGTTCCGGGTGAAGGGGAGCGTGGGGGCATTGCGCCTGACGGGATGGGCGAAGGACTCGCTCGCCGTGACCGGCGCCCTCCCGGCGGGCGTCCGCATGGAGGTCATGATCGGCGGCGACGGCAAGTCGCCGGCGCGCGGGGCCAAGATGTTCATCGAGTCCCCCAACGATGCGGTGGCGAGCGGCGGGTCGATCGAGATCCGCGTCCCGACGCGGGCGCGGGTCTGGATCAAGGCCGGCACCGCGGTCGTCGAGGCACGCGACCTCGAGGGCGGGCTCGACATCAGCGTGATCGGCGGGAGCGTGACGGTCGTCGCTTCGCCCCGTGAGCTGCAAGTCGAGGCGATGGACGCCGGGGTGACGATCGATGGGACGCCAGCCTGGCTGCGCGCCAAGACCGCCACCGGCGACGTCACCGTACGCGGCGGCAGTACCGACCTCGCCCTCACGACGGTGAGCGGAACGCTCCGACTCGAGCAAGGAACGGTCGAGCGGGCGCGCCTCGAGTCGGTCACCGGCGACATCCACTTCATGGCCACCCCGGCCAGGGGAGGCGACGTCACGATCGACTCGCATAGCGGGGCGATCGAGCTCGCCCTCCCGCGGCGCGGTGACTTCTCCCTCGTTGCCGCCTCCATCACCGGTGCGGTCCGCAATCGCTACGATGGCACGCGCGTCTCGCCCGGTCGCGAGGGACGCGGGGCAGAACTCGCCATCGAGCACGGCGACTCCCCCCGTGTCTCGGCCCGCTCGTTCAAGGGGACGATCACCGTCAGCGTGCTCGGCGCCCGTCCCTGAATCCGCGCGACCGCGTCCTGACGTGGGGAGACGACCCGCCGCTCAGCGGCGACGCAACGTGCGACGACGACTAAACGCGCGACCCCTGGGCGGCATCTCATCGGTGCGCCGAAGTTCCGGCAGACCCTAACGATGAGAGGAAGCCCCATGTTCGCTCCCCGCACGCTGGCGATGGCCCTCCCGCTCGTGCTCGCGCCTCATGTGATCCACACGCCGTATCCTGACGCGGTGGTGCCTGCCGCCGTCGCTGGGCCCGCCGCGACGGCGGCGCTGGTCGGCCCGCCGTGGATCTCGATCGAGTATCCGGTGAACCCGTACGACGCCACCACCAAGGGTGCCTTCCTCGTGGTGCACGCCTTCCACCATGGGACCCCGACCGCCTTCCCGGTCTCCGGGAGCGCCGAGGGGATCGTGAACGGCGAGCGGCGAAGCGTGCCGCTGCGCTTCGCGACCACCTCGCGCACCGGGACCTTCGCCCTTACGCGGCAATGGCCTAACGAGGGTACGTGGACGCTCGTGGTCTCGGTGGCGCAGGGGCCCGAGGATCGGGTCTCGGCGATCGTCGACCTCACCCGTTCCGGCGACGTGGCCGCCATCCGGGTCCCCACGCGGCAGCACGAAGGCCATACCCTCCCGGCGGCCGTGGCCATGTCGGAGGTCGAACAGTCGTTGCGGCAGCGGGCCGCGCAACTCTCGGCCGTGCGATAGGAGTAGCAGGAGCGGGGCGCGACACGCAGATTCATGGCGTGCGCGCCCCCCTGATTTTCCGCCGTCGCCGCGTGAGCCGCGGGACGCCCCGAGGATTCACCTTCGTCGAGATCCTCGTCGCGATGGTGGTCTTCTCCATCCTCACGGCGCTGGCGGTCGCACGTTTCCGGGCGATGAAGGAGCGCGGCTACCTCGCGGAGATGAAGACCGATCTCGGCAACCTGCGCATCGCCGAGGAGGCCTACTGGGCCGATCATGGGCAGTACACGATCAACCAGGCGCTGCTCGACTACCGGACCGGCTCCCGCGTGACCGTGACCCTCACCACCACCGATCCGTTCGCCGGCTTCGACGCCGAAGCGATCCACGTCTCGGCCCCGGGGGTCATCTGCAAGATGTATGTGGGGCGCGCCGCCGCCGCGACGCCGAGCGGAGAGGTCAAGTGCAAGTAGCGCGGGCGCGAGCGGCACGGCGCCCGCGCCGCGGGGGCCGGCAAACGGCGAGCACGCCGCCTAGCGCGACAGCCGCAATCCGAAGGTCGCCGTGCGTCCCTGCGTGATCTGCAGGTTGTCGCGCTCGTTCTGCTGCACGTTGGTGAGGTTGTCCACGCGCAGGTACCACTCGGCGCCACGCGCCAACGCGTAGTTGAAGCCGATGAAGGGCTTGGTGATCGACGGATAGTCGACCCAGTAGCTGCGCATCTCGGGGCGCATCGACTGCCCCGCCATCTCGCCGCCGTAGAAGCTGAGCCAATCGTAGCCGACCCACGCGCCGACGAAGTTGGCGCCCACGGTCGTGCGGAAGCGGGCCGCTTCCCACGTGAGGGAGGCCATGCCGGCCGATGCGGGGACCTCGGGGACGCGATCGCCGATGTTGAGGTCGCCCGTGTACCAGCGCGAAAGCGCGCGCACGCGCGAGTCGGTGAGCGCCCACGTCAGGTCGCCGCGCAGCGATCCGGAACGCATGCTCCCCTCGAGCTCCACGCCGCGGTTGTGGATGCGACCCAAGTTCTGGAACTGCACCGTGCGGGCACTCATGCGACGGTTGGCCACCACCTGCTGGATGAGTCCGTCCGCTGTCTGGCTGTAGGTCGTGAGCGAGAGGTTGGCGCGATCGCCCACGTACAGCTCCACGCCCGCCTCGGTCCCCGATTGCACCTCGGGCTGCAGCTCGGGGTTGGCGACCTGGCGAAAGCCGAGCGTCTGGATGGCCCGGCGCGCGTTAGGCTGCGGCGGGCGAATCCCCTTGCCGTAGGCGGCCCGGAACTTCACGGTGGTGGCGCCCAGGTCGCGCGTGAGCGCCGCTCCCAGCATCGGGGCGTACGCCGTCCCGTAGTTCTCGCCGAAGCTCGAGTTGCGCTCACCCCGCAGCCCCGCGGTGAGGAAGAGGGAGTTGTTCACCTCCATCTTCACCTGCCCGAAGACGCCGCTGTTGTCGACCTGGTCGTTGTAGAGCGAGGCGAGCCCTGTGCCGGTCCCCGAGAGGTCGGCACGGAAGCCGAGGCGCTCGCGCAGGAGCGTGCTCCGCTCGGCGCCGAGCGTGGCGCCCAGCGAGAGCGTCGGCGTGTCGACCATGCGCACCGCCATCGCGTATCGCAGCGACGACTTGCTGACGTTCTCCTTGGTGGCGCCGAGCAGTGCGTCGGCAACGGTCGCGGGCTCGCGCTGCGGGGCGATGGCGCCGGCGTGCCGGTCGATCCCGACCACGAGCGTCTGCCGCCACCACGCGCGCGGCTGGAAGTCGGCGGTGAGGCCGTACGTCTCGTTCTCGATCTCCTGCGACTCGAGCAGCGGCCGGATGCTGGACGGGACGGGATTGGAGCCCAGCAGCGGGTTGGAGGGGGCGACGAAGTGCACGTCGGCGTAGCGCATCGTGGCGTCGAGGCGGAGTGGGCCGAGCACCGTGCGAGCGCCGCCGAAGGTGCCGCGATAGCCCGACGAGCCGCCGGGAACGATCGCCCCGACCTGCTCGAACGTCCCGCCGATGCCTAACGAAGACCGCCCGCCCCCGGCCGTCAGCATCGCCGAGTGATGCTGCGTCGCGCTGGCGTTCTCGGTGAAGCGGCTCTCCATCATCCCGCCGGTGAGCGCGGCATCGAACTGCGGCTTCCAGTTGGCCGACGGCGATCCCTTGCGGGTCACGATCTGCACGACGCCGCTGATCGCATCGGAGCCGTAGAGCGCCGACCCCTGCGGCCCGCGAATCACCTCGATGCGCTCGACCGAGTACGGATCGACGGCAAAGAGCAGGTACGGGCTCGCCAGCTCGACACCGTCGACGTAGGTCTTGAGGTAGTTGGCGTTGAACGAGCTGGAGCCGCGCACCGAGCCGATCTGGGCGAACGGCCCCGACACGCCGAGGTCCCAGGCGACGACGCCGGGAATCCCGCTGCGAAAGAGCTGCTCCATGCTCGTCGCACCGCTCTGGGCGATCTGCGAGGCGGTGAGCACCGAGACCGCGCTGGCCAACGAGCGCTCGGGAGCCCCAGATGCCGGCGTCCCCATCACGAGGATGCGGTCCATCACCTGCGGACGCAGCGACTGCCGCGTGTAGAGCGGCGAGAGTGTCGGGGCGCTGGAGTCGGCAAAGAGCGCGGCGACGCTGAACGGCGACCGCCCCGGCACGCGCACCAGCACGACATACCCGGACGGGCTCACGACGACGTCGAGGTCGGTGTCACGCAGGATGTCGTGAATGACCTCCCCCACCGGTGCTTCGTCGCGCGCGATCGTGATGCGGCGAGCGCTGGGGATGATGTCGCTGCTGTACGAGAGCCGAAGCGCGGCCCGCGAGGCGACCTCACGCAGCGCCCGCTCGATCGACACGTCAGCCAGATGCAGGGAAACGGGGCGCGAGAGAAGGGCGCCCCGCGAGGCGTTGCGAAGGGCGAGCGTGCTATCGCCGCGGGCGAGCTGGCGATCCTGCGCGTGGGCCGAGTGCGTCGCGACCGGGGTGGCAAGCGCCACGAGGGCGGCGCTCGCCAGTGCGCGCGCCGCCCTCCGTGCCGTCGCCCCGCGACGTGGTATCACGCACCCGCCTCCACCAGCGCCGGCGCGTCGGACGAGGGCGGCGTCGAGGAGAAGCCCGACCCGGTGAACTCCACTCGGTTTCCGTCGCGAACGAAACGCACGTCGAGGCTCATGCCAATGATGCGAAGGACTTCGTCCAGGGTCTCGCGCTCGAACTCCACCGTAAGGTGCTTGTCGGCGAGCGAACTGTCTGTGATGCGCGCTTCGACCCCATACCAGCGCTCGAGTTCGCGGGCGACGTCGGAGAGCGGGGTGTCCTTGAAGATGAGACGTCCGGACGAGAAGGCCGTGAAGGGGGCGACATCGATGCCGCGCTGCACGTCGATGCGCCCGGCCTCGCCGACGGTCGCCATGTCGCGTGGCTCGAGGACGACGGCGGTGTCGGCCGTGGCTCCGCGCCGAATGGCGACCGACCCCGAGGCGACCGCCACGCGAACCTGCGGGGAGTCGCCGTAGCTGCGCACGGCGAACTCGGTCCCGAGGTCCTCGACCACAGTGCCGCCGACGATCACCCGGAAGGGGTGCGCCTCGTCGTGCACGACGGTGAACAGCGCCTCGCCGGTCAGCTCGACTTCGCGCGCACCGGCTCCATACCCGTCACGCGTCCTGAGCGACGAAGAGACGCCAAGGACGACGAGCGAACCGTCGGGGAGCTTGATCGACCGTCGCTCGCCCGACGCGGTGGTGAACGACATGGGTGAGACGGCGGCGACCTGGCCGGCGCCGCCGTCCGACGAGCGAAGCCTGGGGAGGAGCAGCGCCCCTCCGATGATGACGACAGCGGCCGCGGCCACGCGCATCACGGAAGCAGTATCCTGCCACCAACGACGCCGAGAGGCGATGCTGACGACGTTCGAGTGCTTTCGAGGTGCCGGCGACGACTCCGCGAGGCGCGAGGAGAGCTTTCCCCAGGCGGCGTCGACATTCCACGCGGGCTCGGAGAGTGGCGTCGTCCAGGCGAGCTTCATCGCCTCCAACGCCGCCCCCCGGGCGGGGTCACCGGCGACCCACCGCTCGGTCTCAGCCCGGTCAACGGCCGAGCCTTCCCCCGCGAGGTAGCGGGCGAGGCGATCGTAGTCGTTGTCGGCGAGGAAGTCGGGTTGCATGGGCTCTGGAACGCGCACGACAGGGAGACACGCGGGCAACCGAACCCCCTTACTCCCCGAACTCGGGGCATGTTAACGTGCCGTCGCCAGTTGGCGCGAGCCGGGGCCACCGCCCCGATCGATGACGTCCCTCCTCCCCAGATGACCGCACCGCTCGACGACGACGACTCCTCGATAGAAGGGGCTGAGCTGGACGGTCCCGAGCTGCCGCCGCCGGACTTTCCGGCTCCAGCGGGGGCGTCGTCGCGAGGGGATTCCGAGCTCGTCCGTCGTCTGCGCGCGGGTGACGAGCGTGCGCTCGAGGAGCTGTTTCGCGCCTACTACGCCGGGATGTGCGCCTTCGTCCGCCGCTTCGTCTATGCGCCGGACATCGCCGAGGAGCTCGTCCAGGACGTCTTCTTCAAGCTGTGGTCCAAGCGCGAGTCGCTATCGGAAATCGATGCGCTGCGCACGTACCTGTTTCGGGCGGCGCGCAACACCGCCCTCAACCACCTGCGGCGCAAGAAGTTGGAGAACGCGTGGGAGGAGCAGGAGGCGGCGCGCGGCGAACCGATGACCACGGTGGCCACCGACGACGATGCCTCGACCGACGACGTCGCGCGCGCGGTGAACGGCGCGATCGGCAAGCTCCCCACGCGCTGCCGAGAGATCTTCGTCATGAGTCGCGAAGGGGGGATGACCTACGCGGAGATCGCCCACGCGCTCGGAATCAGCATCAAGACGGTCGAGACCCAGATGGGGCGCGCCCTCAAGTCGTTGCGCGTCTCGCTGGCCAAGTTTCGCGGGGGATAGGGGATGGGCGCGGAGCGGGGTGTCTTCTTGCGGATGAGGAACGCGACATGAACTCGACCTTCCGGGCCGCCAGACGCCGTTGGCCGCGCACCGCGGCGGTGACGTTGGGGCTCGTGGCGACCGCCGCCTGTGTCGACTCGCCCGGTGTGGCGGACCCTGCCTCGGAGGTGGAGCCGCTGGCGGCGACGTTCGACGCGATGTCGAAGGCGTCGGCGCAATTCGGCGACCTCGCGCGCAGCGACGGCTTCGCGCATGCGGCGCTGGCGGTGCGCGGCGGGGTGACGCCGTCGCGCCTGGAGGTGCAGACCGGGACGACGAGCGAGGTCTACGACGCCTTCGTGAGCGCGGTGCAGTGGGCTCCCGCTGTCCCGGCGTCGATCCGGCCGCCGGCGCGCCGCTCGCTGGTCGGGTGGCGGCGCGGCGACAACGGGAAGACCCGTGTCTTCGTCCTGACGTCGCCCAGCGACTCGGCGCCGATCCTGAGCCCGCTGTCGTTAGGGCCGGCGGCATCGACCGCTGCCGTCTTTGCCGCCGGATCGGCGATGCAGCAAGAGGTGGGCGACTCACCCCAGGGCTATCCCGACCTCAGCACCGCCTGGTACGGGACGGCCGGGTGGGTCAAGCTGCGCGAGGTGGCGGTGCTGGGGACGTGCGCCGACTCGGCGAGGCAGGCCAATGCGCTGGGGATGTCGCGCTGCGAGGAGGCGCGCTATTTGGTGCGCTTCGACCTCACGATGCAGCGCCTGTCGGGACGGCCGCCGCAGGAGGTGCCCGGGAGCGCGGTGCGACGCGTGTCGAGCGTCGGCGAGCCGGTGGTGAACGGGGTGCGCATCCTCTTCTCGTGTGCCGCTCCGAAGAGCGACACGGGGTGCAAGTAGCGGCCGCCCGTCCACGCATCGTTGCCTAACGCAGCGCGGGCCGCCCCTGGTCGGGACGGCCCGCGCTTCTTTCGGACGGTGTTGCCGTTCGGCTCAGCGATCGCTCAGCACGAAGGCCTGCAGCGGGGCGCCGCCGCGGGCATTGTCGGCGGCGACGATCGTGCGCCCCGTGCCGCCGGTGAGGGCGAGCGCGGCGACGTTGATGGCAACGTTGGCGGCGCGTTGCGCCGGCGCGGTCCCCGCCGGGACGACGCGCACCTGATACGTTCCCGGCGCGACGGTGAGGTACCCGGAGACGGCGCGGTAGGCCACGTTGGAGAGCGTGGGGGTCGCGGCGGCCAGGTCGGCACCGACCGCGGTGACGAAGATGTCGACGTTCCCTGCGGTGGGGCTCAGGTGCACGACGCGCACCCGCACCTGAGTGGCCGGCGCGGCGGGGTTGGTGTCGACGGTGACGAACGGGGTGATGGCCGAGCTGGCGGCGCCGCCGATGGCGTAGATGCTCTTGTCCTGTCCTTCGACGACGGCGAACGGGATCGTCGCCACCGTCACCGTGGTGTCGGCGGTGCGCTTGAGGACGAGCGAGCGGTCACCGGTGAGGACCGCCGCATAGGGCGCCGTGTTGGGAGCGGCGAGCGAGGCGGGCGTGCTCTGCGTGTAGGTGAGGTTCACCCCGAATGGGAGGCGTTCGAGGATCGCATTCACCCGCCCGCGTGTGGTGTCGGTGATGACGTTCACGAAGCGCACGCGTCCCTGCGCCCCCGTTGGCTGCAACGGGCCGGCGGCCGTGTCGGTGCCGCAGGCGGCGCTCCCGGCCACGAGGGCGAGGCTGGCGAGGAACCACGGAAGTCGACGCGCCACGCGCACCGTCCGAATGAAGTGGATGGATGTCTGGGTCATGATCGGTCGGCGCCTCACTGGACGGGGCATGAGGCGGGGAAGGCGGAGGGCTCCGCAGGATCGGGGAGCGCAGCGAAGGTGGCGTTGGGGTTGGCGTTGCGGTCGCCGACGGCGTACGGGAGCCAGCAGCGCTGCGCGTCGGTCGGGACACCGGGGGCGGCGAACGGCCCGCGCACGGCGCCGCGACGGCGCGCATCCTCCCAGCGGAGCCCGGTCCCCAGCAGTTCGTAGCGTCGCTGGGTGTAGATCTCCGTCAGCAGCTGCGCCTGGGTGAGCGGCGCGGTGAGCGCGGGGAGGCACGCCTTGGGGTCATCCAGCCCGCGTCCACCGGTGCAGTCGGTGCGCACCGAGTCGAGCACGGCCTGCGCCGCCGAGAGTTGGTTCTGGTTGGCCAGAGCCTCGGCCTTGATCAGCAACGCCTCGTCGGGGAGATAGACGGGGAGCGGAGCGGTGGGATTGGCATATCGATTCCACGGATCGAGCAACGCACCGACGCGTCCGCTGAGGGTGGTCGACGGCACCACGAAGTACTGGAAGCGCCGATCCTCCGGGAGCATCGAGAGGCGCCACTGCCGCCGCACGGCGATCCCGTTGGTCCCGCCGGTGACGTTGGCGTACGGGTTCACGCTCGGGGCCGGGAAGGTGAGCACCGACAGGGCGGCGGTCCCGGTGCGCGCGACGAGGTTGACCGCCGCCAGCGCGGTGGCGTCGTCACCGGCCATGCGTGCATAACGCGCGCGCAGCAGGTTGAGTGTGTTGGTGAGCGAGACGCCCGGCGTGAGGATGCTGGTGGTGAAGAACGCGCTGGGCGGGGTGGCGGCGAGGATCGTGACGGCCGAGTCGAGCAGGGCGCGCACGTACGGAAGCGCCTGCGCGCGGGTGACGTACGCCGGTGCCGTCTCGCCGAACGTCTTGATCGGGAGCTTCTGGTACGACTGGATGGCCTCGCCTAACGCCTCGGCCTTGAGCATGTAGGCCAGCACCTGCAACCCCGACTTGGTCCCGGCGTCGAACTGCGCCCCCAGCGCGTTGGCGCCGTTGAGCAGGTCGTCGGCGGTGCGCACGGTGCGGTAGATCGAGTTGAAGACGTTGTCGGCGATGCCGGTCCCCGACGGGACGGCCCCCGCTCGGCGTCGCTGATGGAGATGAGGGCGGCGGAGGTGGCCGCGAACTCGTCGGTCACCAGCCCGGCCATGTAGGCGTAGTTGAAGTACGACGCCGCAAAGCGCCCCTGCAGCCCGGTGGCGAGGGCGATCACGCCGTCAGGGCTGGTGGTGACTTGCTCCTCGGTGGGGGCATTGGGGTTCTGCAGGTCGAGCGAGCAGCCCGCGAGGGCGAGCGTGGAAACGGCGGCCGCGGCCACCGCGAACGGTCGGATGAGTCGCATGGTAGTCTCGTGCTCCCGGTCAGTACGTGAATCGCGCACTGATCGACCACACGCGCGGGATGGGGTAGCCACCGAAGTCGAAGCCGCGGTCGGCGGCGGTCGTCTGCGCCGAGCCAAGCCCGCCGGCGTTGGTGCCGAAGAGGTTGATCTCGGGGTCGTAGCCGCTGTAGTCGGTCCAGACCCACAGGTTGCGACCGGACAGGGTGAGGGCGATGCCGTCGCGGATGACACGCTTCACGAACGGCTGGTCGAACGTGTAGCTGGCGGAGAACTCGCGCAGCTTCACGAAGCTTCCGTCCTCGATCCAGTACTCGAAGATCCCCTGCGTGCGGGAATTGAAGCCCGGCGGGAGCTTGCGCGGATCGCCGTAGGGGAGGAGTTCGCGCTCCATCTCCTTGGAGTTGCTGGCGACGCCGGCGTTCTGGGCGCGGGTCGACAGGTTCATGATGTCGTTGCCGAAGACGCCGTCGAGCAGGACACGCAGGCGGAGCTTCTTGAACAGCGTCATCTCGTTGAGGAGCGACGCCAGGAACGAAGGGTTCGGGTCACCGATGACGTTGTTGAGCGAATCGTTGCAGGTGCCGCCGGAAATGGCGCGCCGCAGGGCCGCGGTCCCCATGTCCACCGTCTGGTTACTGCGGCGATAGCGTCCCAACGAGTCGAGCAAGAGTGCGCCGGTGACGCAGTTGCGCGCGGCGTACGAGCCGTAGAACACGCCCGCCGGCTGCCCCGTGCGAATGCGATTGGGATAGCCGCCGGCCGACTGGAAGTCCTGGATGGACAGCGACTCGACCAGGTTCGTGTTCTTCGTGTAGGTCGCCGTCGACGACCACTGGAAGTTGGGCTGGTCGACGTTGGTGGTACGCAGCAACACCTCGATCCCCTTGTTGGACATGCTCCCGATGGGGAAGAACTGGCGTGAGAAGCCGGTGCTGGTGGGGAGCGGTCGGAAGAAGAGGAGGTCGTCGACGATGCGGTCGTAGTAGGTGACCTCACCGCCCACGCGCCCGTTGAGGAAGCCGACCTCGGTCCCCAGCTCCCATTCGCGCGCGCGTTCGTTGCGCAGCGTCGGGTTGCCGAAGGTGACGTCGTTGACGAAGCCCGGGCGTCCGGCGAAGGGGCTCTGGGCAAAAGTGACAAACTGCGAATAGGCGTTGACGATCCCCGGCTGCGAACCCGCCCATCCCAGGGCGCCGCGCAGGCGCAGGTTGTTGAACAGTCCCGAGCGATTGTCGACCAGGACGTACGAGGCCGAGAACTTGGGGAAGAGCTGCCAGCGCTCGGACGGGGCGAAGGTCGACGACGCGTCGTACCGGGCGGCGGCGCTGAGGAAGAGCTTGTCGGCGAACGACACCTCCTACTGCGCATAGAAGCCCAGCGTGCGGAGCTCGACCTCGGTCTGCCCGGCGGAGAAGACCGAGCCGGCACTCACAAGGTCGCCGACCGGGGCAAGGCCGTTGGCCGAGGCCAGCGTGGTGCGCACCTGTTGCTGCGTGAAGTTGAAGCCGCCCGTGGTGCGCAGCTCCATCGTGCCGAGGGCCGGCCAGCTGTACGTCGCGACCCCGTCCTGGTTGATGACCCGGTTGCCCTGCCACGCCGATTGCGACTGCCCGGTGGCCAGGAGCGAGGTGCCGAGCACGGCGCCGCGGGGGATGAACTGCCGCTGCTCGAAGCCGATGTTGTCGATGCCTAACGTATAGTCGAGCAGGAGCGCCGGGACCGGCGTCCAGGTGAGCTTGGTGGAGCCGATGAACCGGTCGATCACCTGCGGATTGCGGATGCGATCGATGGCCAGGAGCGGGTTGGTGCCGAGCGCCGGCGGGAGGGGGTAGATCCCGTTGACCGGGCGGAAGTCGACGTTGGTGGGGGCGAAGAAGAGCGACCCCATGATGCCGTAGCTGTTCTGCTCGCCGAAGGCCTGGACCTGGTTCTGCGTGTTGACGTAGTTGGCCGTGACGTTGGCGATGAGGCGCGACGCGAGCTGCTGCTGCAGGTTGATGCGCGCCCCCGAGCGACGCGACGACGTGGAGCGCATGATCCCGTCTTCATCGCTGAAGTTCCCGCTGATGAAGTAGCGCGTCTGGTCGTTGCCCCCCTCGACGGTGAGGTTGGCCTCGCTCGCCGGCGCCCGCTGGAAGATGTCGTCCTGGTAGTTGAAGCGCTGGACCGGAAGCCCGGCCTCGTTGTACGGATAGAAGTTGAATGGCTGCTGCGCGCGCAACTCGTTGGTGGCGTAGCGCAGGTTGAGCCCAAACCGCGGCTTGCCGATCGTCCCCTTCTTGGTGAAGATCTGCACCACGCCGTTGTTGGCGCGCGAGCCGTAGAGCGCCGCCGCCGCCGCGCCGCGGATGATCTCGATGCGCTCGATGTCGGCCGGGTTGAGGTCGGCCAGGCGGTTCTGCGGGTTGGCGCGCGACCCGAGGTCGGCGAGCTGCGCCGATCCGTTGTCGATGATCACCCCGTCGACGATGTACAGCGGGTCGGAGCCCGAGATGAAGGAATTGGTCCCGCGCAGGCGCACGGAGACGCCACCGCCGCCCGGGCCGCCGGAGTTCTGCGAGATCTGCGCACCGGCGACCTTCCCCTGCAGCGCCTGGTCGATCGTGGTCGCGACGGCGCGCGTGATGAGCGTCGAGTCGACCGAGGCGATGCTCGTCCCGATCTTCCGCCTCTCGGTGGGGGCGGCCGAGCCTGTGACGACGACCTCGGAGAGGTTGACCGCGCTCACCTGCAGCGCGACGTCGAGCGTTGCGGTGGCCCCGGCCGCGATGGTGACGGTGCGGGAGACGGGCTGGTAGCCCAGGCGGCGAACCGTGACGGCGCGCGTCCCGACCGGGACGCTGACGAGGGCGAAGCTTCCGTCGGCGGAGCTCAACGCCCCGATGCGCGTGTCGGCGACGAGGACCTGGGCGTCACCCAGTCCGCGTCCGGAGGCGGCGTCGGTGATGCGTCCGCGAATCGTCCCCGTGTTCCCCTGCGCGCCAGCAGCGAGCCATGGGGTAGCGAGCCACGGGGTGGCGAGGACGAGGGCGGCGATGAGGCCGCGTCGTATACCAGGGAGGGGCATCTCTACGACTCCAGAAATCCGAGGGAAGGGAGGGGTGGTGGTGCCGACATCAGCGGTGCGGTGAGGGGTAAAGCGGTTCCGGACGCCCTACGGTTTCGCTTCGGCGACGATGAGCAGCGATGCCGGCTTGAGCGTGTGCGGGTGCAACGGCTCGACGAGCTCGCGCACGACGAATCCGCTCTCGATGATGAGGGTGACCCACGTGGCGAGCGTGCGGAAGAACCAGGGGGCCGGGTCGGTGAAGCTCGGGCTGAAGCCGGCCCACGACCCGGGGCGCCAGCCGTCAACATACGGGAGTTCGCCCAGCGTCGACGCCGGATGCAGCGTCTGAACGATCAGGCGCCCACGTGGGACGAGCAGGGAGGGGATGCGCCGTACGAGCGCGTCGACCGCCTCCTTGCCGATGAGGGAGAAATTGGCCACCGCGACGTCGACCTGCACATCGAGCGCCCCGGCCGCGATCGCCTCGTACGACGCCACGCGATAGTCTCCCCCGGGGGCGGCGAGGCGCGCGGCCTCGACCAGTTCAGGGATGACGTCGACACCGATCGTCGTTATGCCATGCTCGCTCAGGGCACGGGAGAGCCACCCTTCGCCGCAGCCGATGTCGAGCGCCGTGGCCGGCGCTTGCCGCATCACCGCCTCGAGGATGGCGCGATCGGTGACCAGGCGGCGCGAGTCGATCTGCCCGTCGCGCACGGCCGTGGACCACGGAGCGGCGTTGCGGCGCCAGGAGTCGATGATCTTTTCGTCGCTGAGCGGAGAGGACATACCGGTCGCGTGGTGTGCGTGATGCAGCGCGCGGGCGCGAAAGCTGAGCGGTGCGAGTGCGTCGCGCCACCGGTGGAGGTGATTCCCCTGACCGCGCCCCACCGCGCCCGACAACCTCAGCCGGAGCGCTGCGCCCGAGGGGGATGGCCAGACAACCGGCCAAGTGCAGTCGGAACGCGAGACGGCCGCATCCCCTGCAAGGGAGATGCGGCCGTCTCGACGTGCAGCTGCCGGCTGACGGGTCAGCGCTTGGTCGTGCGTTGACCGGTGGTCCGTCGGCCGGTGTCCGTCAGCTGTTGGGGTCGAGGATCTTCTTGATCTGCGCGCGGGCATCGTCGAGATGCGCGCGCGTGGTGCGATCGGTCGCGCGACCGGCTGCTGCGGCCAGCTGGCCGTCGAGCGCTCGCAGCTCGGCGCGGAAGATCGACTTGATGTCGCTGGTGGCGCGCGCCCCGGCAAACTGCGCGGCGAACTGCGCCGGGAGGCCGGCGGGCATCACGACGGGTCGCGGATTGATCTTCGACTCGACGGCGGTGAGGTAGGTGCGCTGCAGCTCACGACGATAGGCATCGATGCGCACGTTCCCCGACGACAGCTCGCTCCAGATGCCGTTGCGCACGTCGGCGGCCATCTCGGCCAGCGTGTACGCCTCGCCCGGCTTGGCCATCGCATCGAACTCGATGAGGCGCTCGAGGCGGCGGTCGTTCATGAGCTGGCTGAGGACACGCCCCTGCGCGCCGTTGATGCGCCGGATCGCCCCTTCGACTTCGATCTTCCGCAGGATGTCGTCGAGCAGGAAGTAGGTCGGCGTGGCGAAGGCGTTGTCGTTGAGGAACTTCACCGCGTCCTTCTGGTGCTGTCGCGAGTTGGGGACGTAACGCGGACCCGACTGGCCGGCGTACTTCTCCTGCGCCTGCGTCCCGCCCACCACGTCGGCCACGTGCGACAGCTCGGTCGCCCACTGGCCGATGAGGCGCCCGTACATCTGCGACAGGTCCTCGTAGTCCTTGCCGTCCTGCACCGTGGCGGGGACGAGGAGCGGGACGATCTGCTTGATCGACTTGATCCCCCACCCGGTCGCCTTCACGGCGTCGGCATCACCCACGGCCTCGCTGTGGTCGCCCGGATCGGCGCCGCGCGAGTCGGACATGTTGAAGCGGTACCAGGGGGTCGCGTCCTGCTCGCGCGACCACTTGTCGAGCGTCGCCCACTCCTCGTCCGGCGTCTTGGCCGACGGGATCGGCGTGTAGCCCCAGCGCGTGATGTACTTGTCCCAGGGGCCGATGCGCGGGATCAGGTCGTCGAGCGGGATGCCGTCTTCGGGCTGCGCGGTGTAGTTGAAGCGCGAGTAGTCCATGATCGACGGCGAGTGCCCCATCCGGGCGACCCACGTCTTGGAGCGCACCGAGTCGACCGGATACGTCGACGAGCCCTTCTGATCGTGCTGGAAGCCTAACGTGTGCCCGACTTCGTGGGCGACGACGAACTCCACCAGGCGTCCCATCAGCGCGTCGGGGAACGGCCACTGGCGGGCGCGCGCGTCGAGGTGCCCCACCTGCGTGAAGTACCACGAGCGCTGCAGGTTCATGATGTTGTGGTACATGTAGATGTCCGACTCGAGGATCTCGCCCGAGCGCGGGTCGTTCACGTTCGGCCCGGTGGCGTTCTCGATGGTCGAGGGGAACCAGCGCACCACCGAGTAGCGCGCATCTTCCGGCGACCAGTTCGGGTCGTCCTTGGGCGCATCGGCGGCGACGATCCCCTTGATGAAGCCCGCCTCCTCGAAGGCCACCTGCCACTGCTCGATCCCCTTCTTCACGTAGGGCTTGAGCCAGTCCGGCGTGGCCGGATCGACGTAGTACGTGATGGGCTTGACCGGCTCCGACTTGGCGGCGCTCGGGTCCTTCTTTTCCAGGCGCCAGCGCACGATGTACTCGCGCTCCTGCGCGCGCTGCTCGGGGCGCGAGTAATCGAGGTTGCTGAGCGAGAAGAAGCCGATGCGCTTGTCGGCCAGGCGCGGCATCATCGGGACGTCGGGGAGCTTGACCATGCTCCAGTGCATGACGAGCGACGCCGTGCCGTTGGCCGCGGGGGCGAACGGGTTGGCCTGGGCTGCCGGCAGTCCGGGCGGCGACGCGATCGTCAGCACCGCCTCGACTTCGACGTTGGTCGGGAACGCCAGGACCTTCTCGATGAACGAGCGGGTGGCGTCGGGGGCCCCGCGGAACTGGTTCCCCGGTCCGATCTCGCTCGGCGGCGCCGTGTACAGGCGCGTCACGTCGATCACCGCGGCGCTGTCGGCGCCGTAGGCATCCACGTTGAAGGCGGCCAGGATCAGGTCAAAGTTGGAATTGCGCACGGCGCGGGCGATCGCCGTCGTCGAATCGGCGACGGTCTCGTAGGAGACGTTGCGCAGGAGGATGCGATTGTCGCGACGCTCCCAGCGCACCACGCGGCGCGGCCCCACCTGCTGTCCGCCGTAGCCGGCGTTCACCGGGACGCGGGCCGCACGGGCGACCAGGAGGAAGTCCTTGTTCAGCGCGCTCTTCGGGATCTCGAAGAGGAGGCGGCTACCGATGCGGTGCGTCTTGAAGAGCCCATCGCGCGTGACGGCGTTGGGGGTGACGACGCGGTTGTACGGGCGCGGCGCCGGATCGGTCGCCCCCGCCGCGCCCGGAAAGCCGGGGATCTGCGCGCGGGCCGAGTCGCCCTGCGGTGCCGCCGGGGTCGGGGCAGTGGGACGCGGCGCGTTGGCGCCGGCATTGGGCGCCCGAGGCGACGGGGCCGTGGTCGGTGGCGCCGTCTTGCAGGCGCCAAGGACGGCGAGCGTCGCCGAGAGGGCGATCGCAGATCGCGAGAACGACAAACGCGACATGAAGGGATCCGTGGGTGGGGTGGATCGTGTGGACGCGCCACCAGGCGCGACGAAGGACCCAAGCGTGCCTTAGTGTACGCTGTTCGGTCGATTCGCGCTGGAGGCCCGGCGGGGGGCGACGGCGACCCGGCCGTCCCCACCGCCGATGCTGCCGTGGCGGGTGCCGCGGCTCACCGTCCGTGCCGCCAGACGACGGGCGACACGGACTCGGCGATCTGCTGCGCTTACTTGGGGATCGCCACGTACTCCACGCGCCCCGCGTTGAAGCGCGGAACGGCGACGCGCTGGCGCTTGCTGTCGACGCCGATGTCGGCTGGCGCCTCCATGTCCCCCTTGAGTCGGGTGAGCGCGCCGTTGGCCACGACGTTGAGCGACGAATCGGCCCAGCTGGTGACGAGGAGGCGGCCATCGCCGAGCACCTCGAGGCCATCGTACTGTCCGGGGCCCGTGGCGAGCTGCGTGGTGGTCGTCTCGCCGGGCTTCCAGGCGATGATCGCCGGGCCGCCGAACGAGGCGAGGACAAAGCGCGCGTTGGCCGCGTCCCAGGCGATCCCGTTGGGGCGCGTCAGGAGCGAGTCGCTTTCGAGGGCGATGCTCGGCTTGCCGCCGGCGATCGCGAAGATGCGATCCTTGCCGGGGTGCGAGAGTTCGCCGGTGGCGCTGAAGGCGATCCCCGTGTCGGTGATGTAGACGGTGCCGTCAGATGCAATGGCGACGTCGTTGAGGAAGGTGGCCCCCATCGGCGCGAGGTCGATGGTGGCGATCACCGCGCCGGTGTTCTTGTCGAAGGCGCGGACGACGTCGATGTCGGCGACCCAGAGCGTGTCGCCGGCGATCGCCATCCCCTTGGGGGCGTTCAGCGTCACGCCGTTCTGCCCGCCGCGGACCACGTCGACCGGGGTCCCCGGATTGGCGGCATCGAGGCGCACGATGGCGCCGTTGTTGTCCTTCTGGTTCGGGTTGCCGTCGATGTTGCTGACGAAGTAGGCGTCGAGCGCGGCATCGTAGCGCACGCTCTCCGGGACCTTGAACCCTTCGGTGGCGGGCGGCAGCGCCTCCACGGCGGGGGCCGGAACCGCGGCCGTGGAGTCGGCGGCGGGCGCCTTCTCGCCCCCGCACGCGGCGACGAGCGATCCTAACGAGACGAGGGCAAGCCGGCGCGAGGGGGCGACGCGGGACGGAAGAAGACGGGACATGGGAGCTCTCCTGTGCACGTGACGGCCCCGTCGGTGCGCGCTGGCCGGTTGCGCCGCGGCACGGGGCTCGGAAGGAAAACTACCGCCCTCGCCGCCTGGTGCCCGCCGCGCGACGTTTCGGCGAAAGCCACGCGACAGTCCGGCAGGGGTCCGTTGCGTCGCGCCCACGCGCGGGCCACATTCGCGCCCGTGCCCCAGCCATCGATGCTCACGCCCGGCGGAACGCCGCATCGCTACCCTGAGTCGCCGGTCTTCTATCGATCGCTGACTCGCGACTACCCGCTGGCGGTACGCGGCGAGGGGTGCTGGCTGGAGGACGCCGACGGCCAACGCTCCCTCGACGCGGTGGGGGGCGCCTTCGTGGCCAACATCGGGCATGGGGTCGCCGAGATCGGCGCGGCGATGGCGGCGCAGGCGTCGCGACTGGCCTACGTGAACGGCACGGCCTTCACCAACGAAGCGGTCGAGGGGCTCGCTGAGCGGCTGGTCGCCCGGGCGCCGGGGCTGGGGAAGGCCTACATCCTTGGGAGCGGCTCCGAAGCGGTCGAGGCGGCGCTCAAGCTGGCGCGGCAATACTGGATCGAGCGCGGAGCGCCGACGAAGCACAAGATCATCGCCCTCGCCCCCGGCTACCACGGCAACACGATGCTCGCGCTGTCGGCGTCGGCGCGCGAGCACTACCGCGCGTATTGGCGCGAGTGGCTGGTGGACGTGCACCGGATCCCGGCGCCGTATGCCTATCGCTGCCCGTGTGCGGGAGCGGGCGACTGCCCAACATGCAGTGGGTCGGCGCTGGAGGCGGCGATCCTCGAGGAGGGGAGCGACCGGGTGGCCGCCTTCATCCTCGAACCGGTCGGGGGGAGTTCGACCGGGGCCAACGTGCCGCGCGACGACTACCTGCGCACGGTGCGCGACATCTGCACTCGGCACGACGTCCTCCTCATCGCCGACGAGGTGCTGTGCGGCGCCGGGCGCACGGGGACGTGGACGGCGATCGAACAGTGGGGGGTGCGCCCCGACCTCCTGACGTTAGGCAAGGGGATTGGCGGGGGCTACGCGCCGGTGAGTGCGCTCATGGCGAGCGATGCGGTGGTCGACGTGATCGCGCGCGGGAGCGGTTACCTGATGCACGCGCAGACGTTCTCGCACCACGCTGTCATGTGCGCCGCGGGGGTCGCGACGCTCGATTACCTGGCCCAGCACCGACTGGTGGAGCGCTGCGCGCAGGTGGCGCCGGCTTTCCATCGCGCGCTGGCGCGGCTGCGCGGGCTCCCCGGGGTGGGCGACGTGCGGGGGCACGGCCTGCTGGCCGCGGTGGAGTTTGTCGCCAGCCCCGATTCGCGCGCCCCGTTCCCTCGCTCGGAGAAGGTGGCCGAGCGCTTCACCCGCGCCGCGCAGGCGGCCGGGCTCATCGTCTGGCCTAACGTGGGGCAGGCCGACGGCACCAACGGTGACCTGGCGATGCTGGCGCCGCCGTTCATCATCACCGAGGCGGAGATCGACGAACTGGTCGACCGCTTTACTGTCGCGGTCCACGCGACGTTCGCCGCCCCCTCGACTGCGTGACACCCGTCATGACCGACCGCGATTATCCGAAGATCGTCGTTCCCCCGCCGGGCCCCAAGGCCAGGGCCATCGTCGACCGTGACTCCGAGTGGACGTCGCAGTGCTACATCAAGGAGTATCCGCTGGCCATCGCCCGCGGCTCCGGGGTGATGGTCGAGGACATCGACGGCAATCGGTACCTCGACTTCATGGCGGGGATCGCGGTGGCGTCGACGGGCTACGGGCATCCCCACGTGGTGAAGGCGATCCAGGAGGCGGCGGCCAACTTCCTCCATATCTGCGGGAGCGACTTCTACTACGAGGGGATGGCGACGCTCTGCGAGCGACTGGCCAAGGTGGCCCCGGGGCCTACCAAGAAGCGCGTCTTCCTGACGAACTCGGGGACGGAGGCGACGGAGGGGGCGATCAAGCTGGCGCGGTACGCCACGCGTCGCACGGCGATGATCGCCTTCAAGGGCGCCTTTCACGGGCGCAGCACCGGCGCGGTGTCGCTGACGTCGAGCAAGTCGCGCCAGCACGC
>Ga0116176_10000959_pt1 | contig 22965 bp, 18 predicted proteins | sample AD_STIC08_MetaG_FD_89803 | JGI IMG/M metagenome (GOLD analysis project Ga0116176, IMG submission 89803) | Active sludge microbial communities of municipal wastewater-treating anaerobic digesters from USA - AD_STIC08_MetaG | ecosystem: Engineered > Bioreactor > Anaerobic > Digestate | place: USA...
ACGGTGTTCTGTCGTCATGTGCTGGACAGCGGCACATGCCAGATTTGCGCGACCAGTGCCCGCCCAAGGCTTTGACGATTTGACGGGCTCGGGTCTCAAGAGAAGATTGAAGAATGGTATGGCTGTTGGGCATGCTGAAGTCCTGCTGTTGCTACCTGCAACCGAGCGCCGCCTCCGCTCTCTACATAGCCACAGCTATTCCGTTTCGTCAATGTTCCTTGTATGTTCTTTTTGTGTCTATCAAAAAGGAATGCAAAATGAAAATCTTTTTAGTGGGGCTATTGGGCCCCGGTCTGATTTACACAGCATCTGCAAGGGCTGATGCGCCTTCAGCCCAAAATTTCGGGACGTCAGAGCAGCATTCATCGTCCGACGTCAGTATCGATCCGGGATATCGAATCAGTGACCGCGGCGATTTTCAGATTATCGAGCATGGTCACTGGTCGCCGCCCTACCGCCCAGCACCAACGCAGCATTTGGCCAGCGCAGCCGTATTTTCCGTCCAACGTCTGCATAAAGATAGAAAATCTGCGAATTTTCGCTCCAACTTTCAGCGGACCAGCTATCTGGGCGACGTTCATGCAGCCGAAGCGCGCTTTGGAATTCCTCACGGACTGCTCGATGCATTGATCTGGACAGAATCCCGTTACAATCCCAAAGCTGTAAGCAGTGCAGGTGCGGCTGGCCTTGGGCAGCTCATGCCCGGTACTGCCCGAGACCTTGGTGTGCGAAACCGCTTCGACCCAAAAGCCAACATCATTGGCGCCGCACAATATCTTCGGCAAATGCTTGACCGATTTGGCGTGGTGCATCTTGCAGTCGCAGCCTATAATGCCGGACCTGGCGCTGTTTCGCGATTGGGACGAATTCCGCTGAATGGCGAAACTCCGGGGTATGTGCGTAACGTTCTGGATCGGTGGGCATTAAATTGATTAGGGGAAGTTCAATGTCAAAGCCCGCAAGGATCAGGCTGGCCGGAAATCTGCGCAAGAGCCGTCGCGGACTTTTAATCGAAACTGCAGAAAAAAAGATCTGGGTGCTCGACTTCGGTGAAGACGTGGATGTGCCAAAAACGAAGTCAGTTATCATCGAAGGCATTCAAGCCGGATTTGATCGAATAAGCGTCGACTGGGCAGCATCGAGCGCCGACGGCTGATGCGCATTTAGCCCTGCGCGATCATCCAAGAGGAACCCCGGTTTTTAACGACGGCGTGCGCATCGACAATGCGTTGAACCTCATTGCCCCACAACCTTAGCGCCTCTTGTTTTTCTAACGTATATTTATGGCGGTGATAAACGCCAGCGACCCCGGCTTTGGCAGCTCCAGACTGATGGTTAAGCACTGCTTCGGACACAACCAGCGGCACGCCTAGGCGTTGTAGCCCGGTAGCAGCGGTCCGGCGGATGTCGTGAGGCGTGAAGTGCAATATGTTACGATCTGTTTCGCGCAGCACTGAAGCCATTATCCTTCGCCAACCTTTAGGCATGCCGCCGGTACTATGAGCCGGATTGCCAATTGCCGGAAAAACTCTGTTACCGGACAACCCAAACTCATTGGAGCTTGATGCAAATATATCTCGTATTTCTTCAATAATTCTCGCAGCTTGAGCCGAAAGAGGAACGATGTTGGCAACCCCGTTTTTCGCCCGGCTGCCTGGAATAGTCCACAGATTTGCGTCAAAGTCGAATTCGTCCCATTCCGCATTGATGACTTCGCCGCGGCGCTGCGCAGTCAAAATCAGTAACCGCACCACCGTGCCGAAAGGATACCCCTCGCCAAGTGAAGCATCCCACAATTGCCCGAGTTCATAGTCTGACAAAACACGGTCGCGCGGCTTAGAAGCTTTTGGTCGCCACGCATCCCTGCAAGGATGAGCCGGTAATCGGTCCAGCTTTGGCATCGCCCAAGAATAAAAACTCGATAAATGCTGATGCACTGACCGCGCCATACGCAGCGTTTCCTTACCCCGGCCAAATGCCATCTTCTCAATGAAGCGTGTCACATCGCCGCGGGTTACCGTATCAGCTATCCGGTCGCCCATTTCCGGAAGAATATATTTGCGAAATACTCGCTCTATTTCTCGCGCAGTTCGCTTTTTCCCTATGACTTCATTCGTCAAATATGTTTCAAATAGCTCGCCAATTGTGCCAATTCCCTGGGCATATCCGCGATTGGGATCGGACCGCTTGGGGATGCTTTGTCCCTGCTCAATGTCGGCAAGCAAATCTCGCGCACGACGACGCGCAGCGGCAAGTCCAAAGCCCAGCGAATGCCTGCCCAACGTAACATTATGAACCTTGCTTCCGATACGCTTTCGCAAGATATAAGTTTTAACACCGCTCGCCCCGACCCTCAGGCGCAAACCAGCTACGATTGAGTCCGTAATTTCGATTTGTCCGATTTTCGGTGGTAATAATCCAACGATGCGGGCATCTGTAAGACCAACTTTTTTTGACACAAATCACCTGTTACCTTAGGTAACATTTTGTACTGGATACTAGTGAACATATCAAGAACTATATGGATGGTGAGTGTACGTTTTCTGCCATTTTTGGACAGTTAAGGACGCTTAGCGACCCACTGATTATTCTTTTAATCAGTAGGTCGCTGGTTCGAACCCAGCAGGGCTCACCATTTTTCAATGGTATGGCAATTTGATCCGGTCATCCCGCACAGCACGGGATATTCAGGGCAAGAACACGGCTATATATGCGGCAACGGCAAGGAATGTCCCTAGCGGATATTCCATCGATTCCTGCTCTTTCCGGTGCCCTGACAGCAACGCGGTGGCCAGCCCCAAAAAACTTGCGATCAGCACCGTCATCGGTAGCAATTGCCAGCCCAGCCAGACACCCAAAACGCCGAGCAATTTTGGATCACCGGCACCCATGCCCTCTTTTCGGCGGACGAGGCGGTAGAGTTGCCGCACAGTGAGCGGGGCAGTCTGGCGAGCGGGATTTCAGCCTCAATCCCGCGTACCCAGCAGATCCCGGGCAACGACCCAATTGTGGATTTCGCTGGGGCCGTCATAGATCCGCATGGTGCGCAGTTTGTTCGACATTAGATAAAGCGGCAATTCGCAGGTCATTCCCATGCCGCCAAACATCTGCATCGCGTGGTCCACAATTTCATAAGCAGATTCGGTGCAGAAGGATTTGATCATGGAAATTTCCAGACGCGTGTCGCGGCCTTCATCCATTTTCCAGGCACAGTCATAGGTCATCAACCGCATTGCATGAATTTTCGTGGCGGCGTCCGAAACCCAATTCTGGACGGTTTGCCGAGAGGACAGCGGCTTGCCAAAGGTCACGCGCTGCGGTGCGTATTCGATCATCATATCCAGCGCACGTTGCGCCATGCCAATGGACCATGATGCCATCTCGATACGCCGTGTGCCGAGCCGGATCTGCATCGGCAAAAAGCCCTGTCCCCTTTTGCCCAAGAGCTTCCATTCCGGAACGCGGCAATCATCCAAAGCGATCTCATAGGTCGCCGTCCCGTCTATCATCGGTATTTTCCGCAAGACGTTAAAGCCGGGCGTATCGCGGTCCACAAGGAATGCCGACATGCCGTTACGACCATTGGGCTGCTTATCGGTCACCGCCATCAATATGGTGAAGTCGGCTTCGTCGGCCTTTGTAATCCAGATTTTGCGGCCGTTAATAACCCAGTCGTCTCCATCCTGCACCGCCGTTGTTTTCATCAACTGTGGATCGGCCCCGGCGCCAGGTTCCGATATACCAATGGCCGAGACGGTCTCACCGCGCACATAGGGCGCCAGATAATGTTCACGTTGTTTTTCATCCGCGGCGGCCATCATCATGCGCAAATTCGGGGAATCGGGCGGAAGCGTATAGGGCGTCGCCGTGCGCCCCAACTCTTCGCCCACGCCCACCATTGCCACCATCGGCAGGTTCATACCGCCCACTTCTTCCGGCGCGTCGAGACCCCACAAGCCAAGTTCGCGCGACACAGCGTCCACCTTCGCCTGTTCCTCTTTCGTCAGATAGCTCCCTTTTCCGGAGCTTTCACGGGCAAGCACTTCGCTTTCCAGCGGGACCAGTTGCGAGTTCACAAATTTGCGAACCAGATCTTTCAGCATCCGGTGCTCTTCAGCCAGTTCGAAATTCATGTCCGTGTGATCCTTTGTTCAATAGCTACGGGGCAAGCCCAGTACATGCTCTGCCAGATAGCTGAGTATGAGGTTCGTGCTGATGGGTGCAACGGTGTAAAGCCGTGCCTCCCGAAACTTGCGTTCTACATCATATTCTTCTGCAAATCCGAAACCGCCAAAGGTCTGCACACACATGTCGGCTGCAGCCCAACTGGCCTCCGATGCGAGCAGTTTTGCCATATTGGCCTCGGCCCCCGGATTGCCGCCTGCGTCATAGGTTTTGGCCGCGTGATGGACCATCAATTCCGCTGCACACATTTGTGCGTAGCAGCGCGCTATGGGAAATTGCACACCCTGGTTTTGGCCGATGGCACGCCCGAAAACCTGACGATCTTTCGCATAATCCGTCGCTTTGTTGATGAACCATTTGGCATCGCCGATACATTCGGCGGCAATCAGGATGCGTTCCGCGTTCATGCCGGACAGAATGTAGCGAAAACCTTTTCCTTCTTCACCAATCAGCGCCGATGCCGGTATCCGCATATCATCGAAGAAAACCTCGGTAGTCGAGTGGTTCATCATCGTGCGGATCGGCTTGATGGTCATTCCATTCCCCACAACCTTGCGCATGTCGACGAGGAAGATGGAAAGCCCTTCGGTTTTACTCGCCGCCTCTTCTTTCGCGGTGGTGCGCGCCAGAAGTAGCATGAGATCGGAATGCTCGGCGCGGCTTGTCCAGATTTTCTGGCCGTTGATCACATAGCTGTCGCCGTCGCGCACGGCGAATGTCCGTAGGCTCAACGTGTCTGTTCCGCTGGTGGGTTCCGAAACACCAAAGGCCTGAAGCCGCAACGTACCATTGGCAATGCCGGGAAGATACTCCCGCTTCTGCGCATCGCTTCCATATTTGAGAAGCGTGTTCATGATGTACATCTGCGCATGGGCCGACGCCCCGTTACAGCCGGCCGCCTGAATTTCCTCCATGATGACCGCGGCCGCATCCAGCGTCAGACCCGATCCGCCAAATTCTTCGGGTATAAGCGCGGCCAAGAAACCGGAGCGTGTCAGCGCGTCGACAAACTCGCCGGGATAGGCGCGATCCCGGTCCTTTTCTTGCCAATAGCTTCCCGGAAAATCCGCGCACAATGCCTGCACGGCACGGCGAATTTCGGTAATGTCTGTGCTTTCGGTCATGTCATATTTTCCTGATGGCACTCGCGGCCATAACCGCCCGGCCGTCATCCGCAAAGGCACCAAACTCGATTTCCGCGTCATTTTCACGCATTACGAGATGAAGCAATTCGCCACATATGGCGGGCGAAAGTCCACGAAAGGCAAAGCCGGAGAGTGCGTTGTTGCCAAACTGCCGCGATGCCAAATCGAGCATCAACGTCGCCGTGAGCGGCCCGTGGACGACAAGCCCCCGATAGCGTTCCACATCTGTTGCATATGGAAGATCATAATGGATGCGGTGGCTGTTGAAGGTGAGGGCCGAATAACGGAAGAGCATTGGTTCGTTCGGCGAAACAATATGATGCGTCGTCCAGTCGGCAGGATTGAAAGCTGTTTCACCGAGCGGTGGCGGCGTCAGCGGGGCGTCGGGAGCTGCGGCTTCGCGATAGACGATGGTCTGCACTTCCCGGATAGCGGTTCCCTTGGCGCCTGCAGTCAAATGTTCGACCTCGACGAATACAAGACTTCCCGATCCTCCCGATTTTTCGGCGATCGACATGATCTTCGACCGGCGGGAAAGATGTTCGCCGATATGAAGCGGCGTTAGAAATTCCACTATGCTCGATGCCCACATCCGGCGCGGTAAGGGCACGGGTGGCAGAAAGCTGTTCGGGCTGGCGTCACGAAGCGGGTGGCCGTCGGGGCCTAAGCCCGCTGTCGCCGTTTCGGGGGTGCACAAACACCAGTGCAAACCCTGAGGCACAACATCATCCGAAAGCTCCTCCATATCCAGCATCGCCAGCCAGCGCCGCACCAGCGCGGGATCGATATGATCTTGCCGGTTTTCGCTTCGTCCGATCCATGCGTCCCAAGCATCCATCAGTTCCGTCCTCCCACCAAGCCCTTGGCGATCACCTGCGCCTGGATCTCTGCGGCGCCTTCAAAGATGTTAAGGATGCGCGCGTCGCACAGCACGCGGCTGATTTCATATTCCAGCGCATAGCCATTGCCGCCGTGAATCTGGAGCGCGGCATCGGCATTGGTCCACGCGGCCCGCGCGGCGAGCAGCTTGGCCATCCCCGCCTCAATATCACAGCGTTTTCCCAAATCCTTGGCACGGGCGGCGGCGTAGGTCAGTTCGCGCGCCATGATGAAGTCTGCAAGGCTCATGGCGATCTTATCCGCGACCCGGGGGAAGTGAAAGATCGGCTTTCCAAATTGCACACGGTTCAACGCATAGTCGAGACCGAGTTCGAGTGCGCGCTTGGCAACACCGACGCCACGGGCCGCGGTCTGGATGCGCGCGCCTTCGAAGGTGCGCATCAGCTGCTTGAATCCCTGCCCTTCTTCACCGCCCAGCAACGCATCCGCCGGTGCTGCCATGGCGTCAAATTGCAACGCATATTCCCGCATGCCCCGATAACCCAGAACCTCAATCTCGCTGCCGGTCATACCCGCAGTAGGGAAAAGATCGTTTGCCGTCCCGCGTGCCTTGGGCACAAGCAGCATGGAGAGCCCCTCATAACCCTTGGCCTCGGGACGCGTGCGGACCAGCATCGTCATCAAGTCGGACCGGCTTGCATGGGTAATCCACGTCTTGGCACCGTCGATACACCACCCTTCGTTCGGAATGGAACGGGCGCGGGTCTGGAGCGATCCGAGATCGGACCCCGTATCCGGCTCGGTAAACACCGCCGTTGGCAGAACCTCCCCGCTCGCAATCCTGGGCAGCCACTGCAACTTCTGTTCCCGTGTCCCGCCAAGAACAATCAACTCGCCCGCTATTTCGGAACGTGTCCCAAGCGACCCTGCCCCGAGCCAGCCGCGCGAAAGCTCCTCGGTTATGACGCACATGACCAGTTTGGACAGACCAAGCCCGCCAAATTCTTCGGGAATGGAAACGCCGAAGGTGCCAAGCGCCGCCATGGCCGCGACAGTGGCATCTGGAACAAGTTCATTCGCCAAATGCCATTGATGCGCGTGCGGGATAATTTCGCTGTCGGTGAAGCGCCGATACTGATCACGGATTGTGTCGAGCTCGGCATTCTGGAAACTCTCGCTGGGCGCGTGGCCTTCGGCAAGTGCCTGCGCGACGGCGGCGCGGGTTGCCGCATGATCCATTTCAAGAAGCGCTGCCGAATTTGCCGCAAGTGCCCGCGCGGCTTCGCCCACGCCCAGGTCGGCGGCACGAAATATCTCATTCTGACCCATCGGCAAGCCGCCGGCAAGCTGCCCGAGAGTTTCCGCGAAGATCAAAGTCCCCACCTGCTGGTCAAGCGAGGTGCCGCCACCGTTCTGTTCCAGCCAGTCGACTACCGCTTCCAACGCCGCAACGCTCGTCGCCACCCATGCAAAGCCATGGGCCGCGCGTTGTTCCTGATCGAGTGTACGCGTGTCGAACCGTGTACCTAATGCCGATTTGGCGGCATCACGATAGAACTGCGCTGCTTTAAGGCTCTTCTCCAGATTCATGCGCGTTCAAAAACCGCCGCGATACCCTGCCCTCCGCCAATGCACATGGTTTCAAGGCCATATTGCACATCGCGGCGTTGCATTTCGCGCGTCAGGTTGGCGAGAATACGTCCCCCCGTCGCCCCGATGGGGTGGCCGAGCGAGATGCCCGATCCGTTTACATTCAATATGTCGTGGCGGCTGTCATCATCGCTCCAGCCTAATCCTTTCAAGCAAGCGAGCACCTGTGGGGCGAATGCTTCGTTGAGTTCGATGAGGCCGATATCGGACCAAGAAAGCCCGTTACGCGCAAACAGACGCTCAGTCGCCGGGACCGGGCCATAGCCCATGCGGCTTGGGTCGCAACCGGCGGCGGCCCAGCTATGGAACCAGGCTATCGGTTCAAGACCCAATTCCTCTAGCCTATCCTCCGCAACCACCAGGCAGGCCGCGGCGGCATCATTTTGCTGGCTGGCATTGCCTGCCGTGACCACGCCGCCTTCCAGCGGGCGAAGTTTGGACATTGTTTCGACCGTCGCGTCGGGACGATAGCCTTCGTCCTGATCAAATAGCAGGGGCTCGCCCTTTTTCTGCGGGACGCTGACGGGTACAAGTTCGTCGGCAAAGACGCCATTTGCCCATGCCGCCGCGGCACGCTGGTGCGAACGGGCGGCATAGGCATCGCAGGCCTCGCGGCTGATGCTCCAATCTTTCGCGAGATTTTCCGCAGTCTCGATCATGCCGGTTATGACCCCGAACCGTTCGACCGGCTGGCTCATCAGGCGGCCCCGGGTCAGACGGTCATGCAATGTCAGACTGCCTGCGCGCACGCCGTTACGAACATCCGTGGTGTAATGTTCGACGTTCGACATGCTTTCGCAGCCTCCGGCAACGACCACATCGCTGACGCCCGTTTGTACCATCATCGCCGCATTCACGATGGCCTGAAGCCCCGAACCGCAGCGACGGTCGACCTGATATCCCGGCACCTCAATCGGTAGGCCAGCGGCCAGCCATGACCAGTGCCCGATACACGGTGCTTCTCCACTGCCATAGCCTTGCGCAAATACGACATCGTCGACGCGTGTGGGATCAATTCCGGTCCGTTCAATCAATGCCTTCAGAATGAGGCCACCCAATTCCCCCGCATTCAACGTCGCGAGCGCACCGCCGAATTTGCCGACGGGTGTCCGGAGGGGTGATACAATCGCGGCGCGGCGTAATGTCATGTGGCGGTTCCTACAGTTCCAGAATCGATGAGACGGGCAATTTCGACCGAAGGCAAGCCCAAGCGCGCCGATAGAATTTCTTCGCTATGTTCGCCATTGCGGGGCGCTGCGCGCGGATCGCTCCTTTGCATATCCGCGATGGTGCCTATCGCCCCTGCAGCCGGATAGCTGAACCCCGATGGATTGGCGCCAAATTGGCTGAACATGGGATTATTCGTCACCAACCGATCGTCCCGCGCAGCGTCCAGCATGGTGCGATAGGCAGAATGCACTATTCCAGCAGCATCCAGCTTTGCCGCCAACGCGGTATGATCCCAGGACGCAATCGCGCGTTCAAAAAGAAGATAAAGTGCGTCGCGGTGCATGTAGCGAAGTCCGTCATCGGCCGCGAAACTTACCGCTCTTTCCGCCTCGAGTGCGGCAACGGCGTCGCGTAAATCCAGAGCAGACAGCAGGTTTGCCCATTGCCGGTGCGTCACCACAACCAACATCGTCCGCACATCATCTTTGGTCACGAAATCGCGACCGAACAATCCATAAACTGTATTCCCCAACCTCGGCCGGTTTGCTCCAGAATAAAGGACTTCGGCAATTCCTCCGAGATTGGCCGCGGTGCCGATCGCGACGTCGGATAGCGGGATGCGCACTTCGCTGCCTTCGCCCGTCTGTTCGCGGCGCCGGATGGCGGCGAGCATGGCGAAGGCCGCATAAGCACCGCTCAGCAAATCCCACGCGGGCAGGACATGATTGACAGGCTCGGGACCCTCGCCCGTCAGCATCGGATAGCCCACAGCGTTGTTCACCGTATAATCCAGCGCAGGCGCACCGTCGGCCCATCCCATGATGCGGACCGTCACCAGATCGGGGCGGCCGGCAGCCAATATGTCGTGGCCCAGAAACCCCTCGGCCGGAAAGTTCGTGATCAACTGGCCGGTAGCGCGCACCAATGCCTGCAACAATTCGCGACCTTCCGGCCGGGACAGGTCCAGTGCTACCGATTTTTTGGCGCGGTTCAGATTTTCCCAATAGAGCGAGTCATTCGAATCCGTCACCGGCCAGCGCCGGTAATCGGGCCCACCGCCAATCTGGTCGACGCGTATGACCTCGGCACCGAACTGGGCGCAGTAAAGTCCTGCCGTGGGCGACGCCACGAAGGACGACGCTTCGATAATCGATAGATCGCCGAGCAAATTATACATGGGTCACGCCTGCGCTGCCCATTCCCGCAACATATGTTTGGCGATCTGAAGCTGGAGAATTTGCGTTGTTCCTTCATATATCCGGTAAATGCGCGCATCCCGGAAGAACCGTTCAGCATCATATTCCGCCAGATACCCTGCCCCGCCATAAATCTGGACCACCCTGTCCACCACGCGCCCACACATTTCCGTTGCGAACACTTTGGCGGCGGCGGCCTTTCGCAAGATATTCTCTCCCGCATCGGCACGCCGCGCCGCGTCTTCCAGCATGCATTCCGCTGCATAGATTTCAATTTCGCTGTCGGCCAACATTTGCTGGATAAGCTGGAAATTGGCGATGGGCTCGCCGAATGCCTTGCGTTCATTCGCATAGCGAAGCGCGCTGTCGAGTGCACGCCGGGCATAGCCCGTGGCCGCCGCACCGACGGACAGACGACCGTTGTCGAGGCTTTTCATGGCAAGAGCGAAGCCTCTGCCCTCTTCGCCCCCCAAAAGGGCATCTGCAGGAAGCTTGACGTCTTCCATGATGATATCGGCGATATGCGCGCCGGCCTGCCCCATTTTCTTATCCGGGCTTCCGACCGAAATGCCCGGCGTATCCAAAGGCACGATAAACGCCGACACATGCGCGTTTTTAGGCAAGGCTTCTTTGTTGGTGCGCGCCATGATCAGCGCAACCTTCGCAAAGGGTGCATTGGTGATGTAGCGCTTCGTTCCATTGAGCACCCAGCCATTGCCCGACTTGACCGCGCTCGTCTGCATCGCGGCAGAATCCGAACCTGATCCCGGCTCGGTCAACCCGAAGGATGCAATTTCACCTGCAGCAAGTCTGGGGAGCCATTCGGCCTTTTGCTCTTCGGTTCCGCCATTTTTTAACGCCGAACAGACCATGCCGATGTTGATCGACACAATCGACCGGTAGCAGGGCGCGGCGTAGCTTAGGGTTCGGATTGTGCGGATATATTGCGCGATGGTCATTGCCGCGCCGCCATATTCTTCAGGCGTGGTGAGTCCGAACAAACCCAATTCCCGCATTTCATCAACAATCGCGTCCGGAATGACGTCCGATTCAAGAATGTCCTTTTCCGCAGGTATCAAACGTTCCCGGACATAACGTCCCAGTTGGTCAATAAATTGATCGAATATATCAGCATCCATCATCCGTTCCCTTCGCATGCGGGCATTATGGTTCAGCACCGCTATTAGCCACACCAACCTACGATGTGGGAGAAAATTGAGTCTGATTGATTATTTAAATTTATCGAGATTGCACTGTTCTTGGGAACATATTGCCTTATGGTGCGCTAAACTTCCCCGGAAAAACATGTCTATTCGCACTCTCCCCCTGCTTGCATTGTTGTTGATCTCTTGTGGTGGATCGGAAGACCGCCGCGATCGGCCAGCGCCGCTTGTCACGACGTCCACGGTCTCTGCTCAGCCGTTTGCCGATCGCTATATTGCGGTCGGAAACGCATTTGCAAATGAACAAGTGTCCGTGCGGGCACCCGTCACCGAGCGAATTACGCAACTCGCCTTTTCCGATGGCTCATTTGTTCGAAGTGGTCAAACTTTGGCGGTTCTCGCCCAAGGACAGGAAACCGCATCTCTTGCCAGTGCGCAAGCCCGCGCACGGGAAGCAGAGCAGCAACTTGCCCGGGTCGCGGAATTGCATCGCCGCGGCTTTGCCACAAACGCCAGTTTGGACAGCCAAACTGCAATCGCTACCGCCGCAAAGGCGCAAGCCAATGAGGCGGGCGCTTCCGTAGGAGACCGCGTCGTCAGGGCACCCTTTTCGGGCTATGCATCCCTGCGCCGTATTTCGGTCGGTGCCGTCGTAAGTGCCGGAGATGAAATCGCGACAATCAGCGATATCGGTTCCATCAAGCTGGATTTCACGATCCCCGAGACCATGCTCTCGCGTGTCGCGACAGGCCAAACCATAACCGCAAAAGCGGCGGCTTATCCGGATGCTCTGTTCAATGGAACGATCAAGGCGATTGACCCAGTGGTGAACGCGCAAACGAGGACGGCAACTCTTCGGGCCACTTTGCCGAACCGGAACGGCATGCTGAAACCCGGTATGTTGATGAGCGTCACGATTGAATCCAATTCGCGGACGTCCCCTGCTGTCCCCGAATTATCCCTGGTGCGCGAAGGCAGCGCGAGTTTTGTCTATACCATAGACTCGGATGGCAAGGCGAAGCGTGTCCCCGTGACCACCGGCGCACGGCAGGGCCAAATGGTCGAAGTGCTGAGCGGTTTGCAAGCGGGGGACTCGATTGTCACCGAAGGTGTGGTGAAATTGTCGGATGGCGTGAAAGTACGTTTGAAAAAAGCAGACGGTGCGGCCGCTCAAAGCAAATCCGGACGTAAATAACCGCCGATGACGATCTCCGACATTTCCGTTCGGCGCCCGGTTTTTGCGGCAGTTCTAGCAATATTGATGATTCTGGTCGGCGTCGTAGGATTTATGAGCCTGCCGGTGCGCGAATATCCGGATACCGAACCGCCGATTGTGTCGGTGGACACAACTTACACAGGTGCAGCGGCGACCGTTGTCGAAACCCGTGTCACGCAGGTTCTCGAGAACGCTCTGGCCGGCATCGAGGGCATTCAAACGCTGACGTCCCGCTCGCGCGACGGGCAATCACAAATTACTATTGAATTCGCACCGGGCCGATTGGTCGACAGCGCGGCGAACGATGTACGCGACAGGGTGGGCGGCGCTCTTGACGACCTTCCCGAAGAGGTCTTGGCGCCCGAAGTGCGAAAGGTGGATGCGGATGCATCGCCCATATTATTTCTCGTGGTATCAAAACCGGGTTGGTCCCGGCTTGAACTGAGCGATTATGTCGACCGCAATCTGGTTGACCGTTTTTCCGCAATTGACGGCGTAGCCCGTGTCTTCGTCGGCGGCGAAGCCCGCCCTTCGATGCGAATATGGCTGAAGCCAGACAGACTTGCGGCACTCAGCCTGACGCCAGCCGATATTGAGAACGCCCTGCGCAGCCAGAATGTCGAATTGCCTGCGGGCCGACTGGAGTCGGCATCGCAAAATATCACTCTGCGTGTTACCCGCGCATTCGGAGACGAGGAACAGTTCCGCCAATTGGTGGTCGCACGCGGTGAGAATGGATATCTGGTCCGCTTGGGCGATGTCGCCCGCGTCGAAACCGGTGCGGAAAACCCCTATTCGGCCTTTCGTCTCAATGGAAATTCGGCGCTGGGCATGGGCATTGTCCGGCAATCGGGCGCCAATACGCTAGCGGTTGCGGAAAGCGCCAAGAAACTTGCCGAAGAGATCAAGACGACCTTGCCCGAAGGCATGACTATCACCGTAGGTTCGGACGACTCCCAATTCATCAGCCGCGCCATTGAGGGCGTGTGGCAAACACTCGCCGAAGCCGCGCTATTGGTCGTGCTCGTTATCTTCCTGTTCTTGGGAAGCTGGCGGGCGACCCTGATACCGGCGGTAACTGTTCCTATCTGTTTGCTGGCAACCTTTGCCGTGCTGTGGATGCTCGGCTTCTCGGTAAATCTTTTGACGCTTCTTGCCATGGTGCTGGCGATCGGTCTGGTGGTGGACGATGCGATTGTCGTTCTGGAAAATGTCTATCATCGCATAGAAAAGGGCGAGCCCCCTCTTGTTGCGGCCGTTCAAGGGACGCGACAGGTCGCCTTTGCGGTAATTTCAACGACCATTGTCGTCTGCGCGGTCTTTGTCCCTGTCATGTTCTTGGCTGGGCAAACCGGATTGCTGTTCCGCGAATTGGCAGGAACGATGATCGCGGCCGTCGCCTTCTCCGGCTTTGTCGCGCTCAGCCTTGCGCCGATGCTATGTTCCAAACTGCTCCGCAATCAGGAGCGCGGTCGTCTGGCGCAGTGGGTCGATACCCGATTTACCCTGCTGGAGGACTTCTATCACCGCACCGTCGGGCGAGTTGTTGCGAAGCCTATATTTTCGCTTCTGGGCGTAGGCGCATTTCTGCTTGTAGGGGCCTTTTGCTTTACACTGCTCGATTCCGAACTCGCACCTGCCGAGGATGTCGGCGTTCTGAACGTCAACATATCGGCGCCAGAGGGAACCGGATTCGAGGCAATGGATCGCTATATGCTTGATGCGTCCAAACCCGTCCTCGGCCTTTTGGAACAGGGCACGGTGCGTTCGATAATCCAGCGCACTCCCGGTGGATTTTCCGCCAGCGACGACTTTAACAATGGCACATTCATTGTCTTCTTAAAGCCTTGGGAAAGCCGGACGGAAACGACGAACGACGTCGTCGGCCAGATCAACAAAATCCTCGCTGACCTGCCTGCCGTTCGGGGCAATGCGGCGGCGCGCTCTTCAATCGGGCGTAGCCGGGGTCAGCCGCTCAATTTCGTAATCGCCGGCGGAACCTATGAATCTCTCAGCCTCGCACGCGATCGGCTTCTGGCCGCGGCGAGCAACAACCCCGGCATCGTCAATCTGGATTCCGATTACAAGGAAACCAAACCACAGATGGAGATCCAGGTGGACACCACCCGCGCGGGTGATCTTGGCGTATCGGTCGCCGATGTCAGCCAGGCGCTCCAGACGCTCTTGGGATCGCGCCGCGTTTCGACCTATGTTGACCGCGGCGAAGAATATCGCGTGATTGTTCAGGCTGATGCCGAGGACCGTGCATCGCCGGAAAATCTTACGGCCATTCAGGTGCGCGCGCGCGACGGGTCATTGGTCTCTCTCGCCAATCTCGTGCGCTATTCCGAAACCGCAGGCGCTAAGGATCTGGGCCGCTTCAACAAATTGCGCGCCATAACCCTGTCGGGCGGCCTTGCACCGGGATACACTATGGGCGAAGCCCTGACCTTCCTGGAACAGGAAGCCAGCCAGTCTCCGGAAATTCTCGCCATTGGATATCGCGGCGAAAGTCAGGCGTATAAAGAAACCGGCGGTTCAATTGTCATCATTTTCCTTTTGACGATCGTGATCGTTTACCTCGTTTTGGCGGCCCAATTCGAAAGCTTTGTCCATCCATTGACGATCATCACGACCGTACCGTTGGCCGTAGGTGGCGGTCTTGTGGGTTTGGCGATCACAGGAACGACGCTAAATCTCTATAGCCAGATCGGGATCGTGATGCTCGTCGGCCTGGCCGCAAAGAACGGGATATTGATCGTCGAATTCGCCAACCAGTTACGCGATGAAGGCAAGGAGATTGTCGAGGCCGTTCAGGAAGCCGCCACGCGCCGGTTGCGGCCGATCCTGATGACATCAATCGCAACGGTGTTCGGAACCATTCCCCTTGCCCTGGCCAGTGGTGCAGGTGGCGCGGCCCGCTCGGCTATCGGTGTCGTCATCGTATTCGGGGTAACACTCGCAACGCTGATCACCCTCATCCTTATCCCTATCATCTACGCCCGCCTCGCCCGGTATACCGGCTCACCCGAGGCGGTTACGCGCAAGCTTGAAGGCGAGATGAAGGCGTTGGAAGACGGATCAGTCTGATACTTCTTCCACACGCAGCATTGCTAATGCGGCGCAGAGCATAACAGCGGCGGCAAAGGCCATGGTCCAGATAGGTTCGGTGGGGAAATAAGCCTTCAATATGCTGCCCATGACGGTGGCGACAAGCAATTGCGGGATCACCACAAACACGTTGAACAGACCCATATAGATGCCCATTTTGCTGGGCGGCAGGCTGGATGCAAGAATTGCGTAGGGCATGGCAAGGATCGACGCCCAAGCGATACCCACACCAATTTCCGATAGGATCAATAGATTAGGGTCACGAATAAAGAGAAAGCTCAGATAACCTGCGGCCCCTGCAACCAGGCAAATGATATGCGTTTTCACCTTGCCGAATTTAGCCGCCATCTTCGGCAACAATAACAGCGCCGCCACAGCGGCGACGCCATTGTAGACGGCAAATAAGGTACCAACCCAGTTGCTTCCGTCGCCATAAGCTTCACTGGCTGGGTCCGCCGATCCGAACATATATTGGGCAACCACCGGAGTGGTATAAATCCACATGATAAACAGAGCGGACCAGCTGAAAAACTGCGCCAGCGCGAGCTTTTTCATAATGTCCGGCATTCCGGAAAAATCGCCCACAATATGGGACAGGACATTATTATCGCGGCCGGATTGTGCCATCCGGATTGCGAGCAAACTGGCCACCCCATATCCGGCAAGCAGGGCACCTAAAAGATAGACTTCCTTTTCAAGGCCCAAAAGGCCGACAAGTACAGTCACCACCGCACCAGCCAATATCCAGAGCGCGGCACCCGATAAGGAACGTGACGCCAAAGCGCGAATTGTCAAACCACTGTCCGGCGCTGGTCCGTCGAACATTTCCATTTCTGTGGGGCTATATTCTTTCGTCGTCAGCACGGTCCACAGCACCGCCAGAAACAAAGCCAGTCCGCCAAACCAGAAACTATATTTCACCGTGTCGGGAATATGCCCGATTGGCGCGACATTGGCGACGCCCCAGCTATCGAGAAGATAGGGAAATACCGACCCGACAACCGCGCCCGCACCGATGAAAGCCGTTTGTACCGCATAGCCAGCCGTATGCTGGTCCTTGCGCAACATATCCCCAACAAAAGCGCGGAACGGCTCCATCGATACATTCAGCGACGCATCGAGAATCCAGAGCATGACCGCGGCGACCAGCAGCACTTCAGAGAGAGGCATGATGAATAGGGAGAGTGCGGCCAAAAACGCGCCAGCCAGAAAATAGGGCCGGCGGCGGCCAAGTCGTCCGAACCATGTCCGGTCACTGAAATGCCCAATCAACGGCTGAACCAGCAAGCCTGTTAGCGGCGCGGCAATCCATAATGCGGGCAAGTCATCCAAGCTCGTTCCCAATGCCTGGAAGATGCGGGACATATTGCCGTTTTGAAGCGCAAATCCGATCTGGATACCGAAAAAGCCGAAGCTTATGTTCCACAGACCCCAAAATCCCTGACGCGGTTTTTCCACGATCACTCCTCTCCCGACTTATATTCTACGCTTAGGCTGGCAGAAACACGGGGCAGCCGCAATGGCCGCGAAGCCAATCAATGGTTACGCATACGTATAAGGGCTAAGGTGATTAATGCGAACCGCAGGATTGCCGGACGATTAGCTTTGCGGGAAGGACGGCCGTCGGCACAGCTTCGTTCCGGATTTGCTTCAACACGCCGTCGACCAGAACTTCGCCCGCCAATTTGTAATTCTGCTGGATAGTGGTCAGGGGCGGATGGGTCAGGCTGGCTGCCGGAATGTCATCAAAACCGACTATGGCCACATCGCCCGGAATATCGATCCCATGTTCGCGCAATGCTTTCATCGCACCAATTGCGATCGTATCGCTGGCGGCAAAAATGGCGTCGAACCGCTCGCCGCTCGCAATCAGGATATTGGCGGCTTCATAGCCTGCCTCCTGCGAATTCAGGGCGTCGATCTGCAACGCGGGATTGGCCACGATGCCCTCGCCGCCCTGCGCTTCGCATGAACCCCGATAGCGATCCTGAAACTCGGGATAGTGGCTGCTGGCATCGCCGAGAAAGGCGATCTTCCGCCGGCCATGCTGCATCAAATGGCGCGCAGCATCGATCCCGCCGCGGAAGTTATCGCACCCGATCGTCGTTCCCGGCTGGCCTTCCTGCGCGAAGCCCCAGCGCACAAAATGCGTTCCCTGTTCAACCAGTTGCTCAAGCTTGGCCCGATAAAGTTCATAATCACCATAGCCAAGCAGGATGATCCCATCGGCCTTGCGGCTATCTTCATAATCGACATGCCAGTTGGACGAGAGCTGCTGAAAGGAAATCAACAGATCATAGCCCCGATGCGCACATGTGCGTGTGAGAGACCCGAGCATGGACAGGAAGAAAGGATTGATGCCTGTCTCATCCGGCGTTGAATCCTCGAAAAACAACAACGCCAAGGTGCGCGTTTCCTGCAGGCGCAGATTTGATGCGTTCTTGTCGACCTTGTAATTCAGCTGTTGGGCGATGGCTTCGATACGTTTGCGCGTCTGTTCGGATACCGAAGGACTGCCGCGCAGCGCCCGCGATACGGTAGGCTGCGAAACGCCCGCAAGCTGTGCAATATCAAATGATGTGGCTTTGCCTGCCATTGGCGGTCAGCGCCTTTCCAACTCCTTTCCCAGCCTTAGACTTACGGCAGGGTCGAAGCAATGGCGGCCCGTCCGCTTTTCGAAATATGTTGCAGATGGGCAACAGTCGCCAATGCATATTCTGAATACGTATGTGGATTTCTGGTCATTCCGCCGCGTCAGGCGCATTTTGTCATGGTCATACATGCATCCAAGCGAGCCTGCGTCTGGATGCTTCAACGTAGCCGGTTACTGTCCGTGAAATTGGATGGGGCCTTTTAGGGGAGTGAATCATGGCCAAGTTCCAGTTTAATTCTGCGCGCCAATTTGCGCATAGTGCAAGCCGCTTTGCGCTCGGCACTGCGCTTGTTGCAGCCTTTGCTGCACCTGCCTTCGCACAAGATGCCGCACCTGCGGAAGATGAGGAAGATGCGATCGTCGTATCCGGCTTCCGCGCTTCGCTTGAAAACGCCGTCAACGAAAAGAAGAATAACGACCAGATCGTTGAGTCGGTTTCAGCAGAAGATATCGGCAAGCTGCCGGATGCGTCGATTGGTGAATCGATTGCCCGCCTTCCCGGCGTTACATCGCAGCGTTTGAACGGCCGCTCGAACAACATCTCGATCCGCGGCTTTGGCCCCGACTTTTCGCAAACGCTGCTGAATGGTCGCGAACAAACTTCGACCGGTGACAACCGTGCGGTCGAATTCGACCAATATCCTTCGGAAATCGTCAGCCAGGTTGTCGTCTTCAAATCGCCAACCGCTTCGCTTGTCGGTCAGGGCCTTGTTGGCACCATCGACATCCGCACCGTGCGTCCGCTGGATTATGGCAAGTCGGTTCTTGCTGTTGGTGCCCGTGGAACCTACGCCGACCTCGGCGCGCTGAACGCCGGTTCGAAAAAATATGGCTATCGTGCCAACGCAACCTTCATTGATCAATTCGCAGACGACACCATCGGCATCGCGCTATCGGCCTCTTATGTGGATGAGCCCTATCAACTGCAGGAATTCAACGCCTGGGGTTACGCCGGTGCAGGCACCGCCGCATCGCCTGCCGTCATCGGTGGTTCCAAATCCTATGTAACATCGACCCAGTTGAAGCGCCTCGGCCTTAACGGCACCTTGCAATATCAGGCATCGGACACGGTGCGTATGACTTTGGATGGCTTCTATTCCAATTTTGAAGACGACCAATCGAAACGCGGCATCGAACTGCCTTTGGGCTTCGGCGCTTTCGGAACAACCTTCAATCCTGCGACAGCTACCGTCAACAACGGCTTCGTGACCGCCGGCACTTTCAACAATGTTCAGGGCGTTGTCCGTAACGACATCTTCCAGCGGAAAGCAAACCTCTATTCGTTCGGATACAATGTCGAATATGAAGGTGGTGACGGCTGGAAAGCGTTTATCGACTTGGGTTATTCCAAAACAGACCGTAACGAACTGAGTATTGAGAGCTATTCGGGTACCGGATTTGGCGAGCCTTTGGGTGCGACAGATACCATCAGCTTTGTTTCTGGACCTTCGGGCACGTCCTTTGATCCTACGCTTGATTACAGCAACCCTGCACTCATCCGTTTGACCGACCCACTGGGCTGGGGCGGCGGCGTTGTTCCCCAGGCCGGTTATTACAACAACCGTATCGTGGAAGACGAATTGAAGCAGTATCGTGTCGGTGTTGAAAAGGAAGTCGAAGGCTTCTTCTCTGCAATCAAGTTCGGCATGAACTACACCGACCGTGGCAAAAGCCTGACGCCGGACGAATTCCTTGTTCGTTTGCGCGGCGGCGCGCTTGAGTTGGCAATCCCGACCAATGCCTTGTTGCGTCCAACCAACCTGAGCTATCTGGGTCTTGGCCCAATCGTCAGCTACGACGCACGTGACCTGATCGCAGATGGCACGCTGGTTCTTGACCGCAACCTCTCGCCGGATATTCCCGCAAAGGCGTTCCGCGTTACGGAAGACCTGATGACAGCCTATCTGCAGGCCGACATTGAGCAGGAAATGGGTAGCGGCACCCTGACCGGTAACATCGGCGTTCAAGCGATCCACACGGATCAGGAATCGTCGGGTACCGTCTTCGCAGGTGGCGTCGCACGTTCGGTTCGGTCGGGTGCCAACTATTGGGACATTCTTCCCAGCCTGAACCTGTCGATGCGCTTCGATAGCGATTTCGTTATCCGTTTCGCTGCATCGCGCCAGATCCAGCGTCCCCGTCTCGACGACCTGCGAGTTGCCGTGTCCTACGGCATCAACAACAACGCGGCTGACAGCCCAACCGGTTTGGCCCCGTTCATCGACGGCAGCGGCGGCAACCCGCAACTTCGTCCTTATCGCGCCAATGCGTTCGACCTGAACTTTGAAAAATATTTCGGTCAATCCGGCGTGATTTCGCTCCAATTATTCCACAAGGATGTGAAGAGCTACATCGACCGGACACGCTTCCCGTTTGATTTTGCAGGCTATCCGCTGCCAACCGGCTTGCCACCTGCAACACTTATTGGACGCCTGGAATCGTCGTTCAATACGGGTGGTGGCAAGCTTTATGGTGGTGAACTGGCTGTAACCTTGCCGTTCAGCAACTTCAGTTCGGCACTTGATGGCTTCGGCATCACCGGCGGCGTTGGCTATACCAAGACCAAGGTCAAGGACGCTCAAGGCAATGTCGACCAGATCCCGGGCTATTCGAAATGGGTTGCCAACGGCACCGCCTATTTCGAAAAATGGGGCTTCAACGCACGCGGCTCGGTACGTTACCGTTCCACATTCCTGGGTGACTTCACCGGCTTCGGTGGTTCGCCAACGCGTCGTACCGCACTGGCTGAAATGATTGTCGACGGACAAATCGGATACGACTTCCAGGAAGGAAGCGCGCTTCAAGGTCTATCGCTCTACTTGCAGGGCCAGAATTTGACGGATGAGCGCTTCGCTTCGGTCGGCGCCAGCCGCAATCAGGTAATTGATTATCAGATTTATGGCCGCCGCTTCTTGGCCGGGTTCACCTACAAGTTCTGATGAGCTAATCATGGGCCCCCGCCGCGTAAGGATGCAACCTGACGTGGCGGGGGCCTTTTTTATGAGTTGAGAGCATGGAGAGCGCTCTGAAACAGATCGTCATCGTAGGTGGAGGGACTGCAGGCTGGATGGCCGCGGCGGCCTTTGCCCGCTTTTTGGGTCCGGGCTACTCCATACATGTCATCGAGTCTGACGAAATCGGCACCGTCGGCGTTGGTGAGGCGACCATCCCCGCTATCCAGTTGTTCAATCAAAGTCTGGGTATCGACGAAAAGGAATTTGTCCGGGCCACACAAGGCTCATTCAAGCTCGGTATCGAGTTCGTCGACTGGCATGACCCCGGACACCGCTATATCCATGCATTCGGCGCAGTCGGACGGCCTTTAGGCCTCCTGCCCTTTCACCACTATTGGTTGCGGCACCACCAGCAAGGCGGGTCCTCATCGTTATGGGATTATGCGCCGACCGCGCTTGCAGCCGCGCAAAACCGCTTCACCCCGCCCCAGGAAAAGCCCGGCGCCTTACCGAGCGGCGTTGCCTATGCCTATCATTTTGACGCCGGCCTCTATGCCGGTTTTCTGCGGCGCTATTCAGAAGCGCGCGGCGTTGTCCGGACCGAAGGGAAGATCGTCGGTGCGGAACTTAATAGCCAAAACGGCCATATTGACGCGGTTACCCTGGCGTCGGGCGCGAAGATATCCGGCGATCTCTTCATCGACTGTTCTGGATTTCGCGGCCTGTTGATCGAGGAAGCTTTGAACAGCGGCTATGAGGATTGGTCCGAATATCTACCGTGCAACTGCGCATTGGCAGTGCCCTGCGCATCGGTAACTCCGCTCACCCCCTACACACGGTCCACCGCGCGCGAGGCGGGCTGGCAATGGCGTATACCGTTGCAGCATCGCACGGGGAACGGCCATGTCTATTGCAGCGACTTCATCAGCGACGCCCAAGCGACCGACATATTGATGCAAAACCTAGATGGCGCGCCGTTCGGGGAACCTCGACAGTTGCGTTTTGTGACCGGCAAGCGGAAGCAGATCTGGAAGAAAAACTGCGTCGCGCTTGGCTTGGCGAGCGGCTTCCTCGAGCCACTGGAATCGACCAGCATCCACTTGATCCAAGCCGCTATTGCAAAGCTGTTGAACTTCTTCCCGTCGGATCACCTGGACCAAGCCGATATTGATGCCTTTAACGCGCAGATGGATTTTGAATTCCATTCAATCCGCGACTTCATCATTTTGCATTACAAAGCCAACAACCGCGACGGCGCATTTTGGAAGCATTGCCGCGAGATGGACGTGCCCGAAAGCCTCGCTGCCAAAATGGAGCTGTTCCAGGCCAATGGCCGGATTGTCCGCCACAATGACGAACTGTTCACCGAACTGGGCTGGTTGCAGGTCATGTGGGGACAAGGCTTACGGCCCAGAGGCTATCACCCCCTCGCCGATCAGCTGACACCTGCACAATTGGATGAGTTTTTGAACGTGGCGCACAAGCATGCTGCCTTTGTTGCCAACCAGATGGCACCCCATCAGGATTACATCACCGCGCAATGTGCGGCCCCTCCCCTCGAAATGAAGAAAGCCCTGCCATGAAGACAAAGGCCTTATGTTTCGCAGCTTATTTGCTCGCATCTGCCTGCCCCGTGCCATTGGCGGCGCAAAGCTTCCGGGACCGCTTGCCCGAGGACGAGG
>Ga0116176_10000966_pt1 | contig 22814 bp, 31 predicted proteins | sample AD_STIC08_MetaG_FD_89803 | JGI IMG/M metagenome (GOLD analysis project Ga0116176, IMG submission 89803) | Active sludge microbial communities of municipal wastewater-treating anaerobic digesters from USA - AD_STIC08_MetaG | ecosystem: Engineered > Bioreactor > Anaerobic > Digestate | place: USA...
CGCCCCGGCGATCGGGTTGAATTGTTCCGGTATGTCTCCGGGGCCAGAAGCCGCAAAGGTGATGTCTGGATACGCGCCAGTGAGTGTGACGTTCGCCCCGGCGATCGGGTTGAATTGTTCCGGGATTTCACCGGGAATACCGCGCAGCGATTTCCACAGCAAATAGACCCACTGATCGAACCTGGCGTCTCCTTTTGCTGGCGGTTGCGGCACAATCACAGCCACGACACACCCCCGAGAAAAACGCCATGCACGATGCCGAATGGTGGGAATACAAGCTGATTTCGATGGCCATCTGTTTCTGCATCGCCGTGGGCTGCCATGTGCTTTACACGATCCTGACCAACGGCCGATCCCTGGAAGATGACGCGCGATGGTATGCGCAGCAGCGCAAGGAAGAAGCGGCGCGCAAGAAGGCGGAGCGCGGCAGATAGCTTCATCGCGTCGAAGCCCCGGCGCCCGCACTGCCGATCAGCAACAGTTCGTTGAGCATGGCATTGCGCGACGGCGACATAGGCGCTGGCGCTGTCGGCACAGCGGCTTGCATGGCTTTGCGCACGTCCCCGGCGTTTCGTGTGGCCTGCGCCGCATTGCGAGCAGCGCCGACCACGGAGCGCATGAGCCCGGGCATTGGCATGGCATTGACGAAGTTCGCAACGGCGCTGCCGGTATTCGAGAAATTGACCGCCGACCCGGCCGGCGGCGACTCCATGTAAGCGCCGACTCGCCCGACCGTGCGCAGGGTGCTGATTTCCTCCGGAGAAAAAAACGCCTGCAGCCTGGCTGTGCCAATCTGCCGCATGCGCTGGTTGAACCGCTCCTGCGAAAACGGCTTGTCGCCTGAGACATTTTCGCCAAACCCTGCGCGCCGCAGTTCTGCGCCGATCTGCTGGCGAGCTTGATTGTATGATTCTGGCGCCTCTTTCTTGAGCAAGTCGGCCATAGCACGCAGTTCTTTGACATCGCCGTTGAGAACAAACTTTCTCACAAAGTCGTCTGGCGGCACTGTTCCATCTGCTGCCGCCTTGAGCGCGGGAATCGCGCGATGCAGGCCAAAGCGTTCGGCTGCCATCTGTCTGGCTGCGTCAAACGACGCCAAGGCGGCAGCACCCTCAGACGACGCGGGCTGTGCGCCTTGCAAGGCATTGCGCACCTGATTGATGGCCATGCGTTCGGCTGGTTGCGCGCCGCGAGCAGCCGCAGACAACACGCTATCAATTTGCACGGCGGTGTTGACGTTGAGCGGCACCGTGCCGGTAGAAACGTCGTTCAGCAGGTTGCGAATCTGCGCTGGCAGGTAGTGACCAAGCTGCCCCGCGTCAAGCGCATCGTTTGCCGCTTTGACAAATCCGACATGATCCAAATCGACGTAGCGCCCAGCCTCGTTGCGCGCGGCATTGTATGCCTGATCAACGGCGCCTTTTGCCCGTGCGTCAAACGCGCCGAGATCCTTGGCCAAGCGAGCGCCCGCGCCGTACGCTTCATCGGCTTCATTGGCGAACCCGCCAAGTGCCCGATTCAGGCCCTCAGTCTGCCCGCTCAGGCGAGCGGCAATTGGCTCTCCGGCTCCGGAAATGCCTCGCAGATTCCGCTCGCGCGCAAACTGCATCGGATCGCGCGTGATCTGCCCGAGTAACGGCTGCTGTCCAAGCGATTCGAAGTCAGCCTTGCGCAGCGCCGCCGCTGTGTCGATTGTCGTATTGTTCGCCAGCGCATGCTCTGCCTGCGCGCGCAATTGGTACAGCACGGATTGCGGGATCTCGTCAATCGTCTGGCCCGACTCTGCTGCAGCCTGCGCAATGGATGCGTCAGCGGCATGCGAACCGGGCGGCACCTGGATAGCAGGACCCCATCCACCTGGAGGCGTTCCAGTCGGCGGCGGTGGCGTTCCGCGACCGTTCCACATCTGTGACACCTTCTGCCCCACGGCACCCGCTACAGGCGCCAGCACAGCGCCAGCAAGCCCCCCGACTGACCCTTCCTGCAACTTCTTCGACCAGAAGTCTTGCGCGTCTTTTTCCGGCGTGAGCGCAGCGCCGACAGCGCCAGCAGCAGCCCCAGCAAAGCCTTGCCCGACACGCGTAGCCGCCATCGGCACGCGCGACGCAGCGATCACATTGGACGGCGCCGCGACATTGCCGACAAGTCGAGCAGCATCAAATCCGCTGCGCCCTGCCGACTGACGAGCTGCTTCGTATTGCGCCTCGTTGTCGGCGATGCCCGCATTCACCGAATCGCCGACCAGCGACTTGATGCCCGGCAAGTTTGCGCCCATCTGCACCAGTCCTGCGACAGGATCAGCCATGCCCTGCATCACTCCGCCGACGGCAGACCCCCGCAGGTTTCCAGAGGCGCCGAACGTGTCTGATGCCCACTGCGCTGCCTTTTCCAGCATGTTGCGGTTGTCGGCCGCTGGAGGCGCATCGGACAGCACAAAGCGCCCCGGCACAGACTGCTGTGGCGGCTCATCTGACAGGATGAACTTCGGCATCAGTTTCCTCCCATGGCCCACTTGCCATTGATGGACTGCAGCACGCGACCATCAGGCAGCGTCAGGTATTTGCCGGGATGGTCTGAGGCTTTCGGCATCTTGTCCATCTCGGTTGGCTTTTTAAGTCCGGCATATTCCGCTTGCACTTGCGCAATGGCTCGCTGTCCGGCTTCCGTGCGCAGTCCTGCGATAGCCTGCTTGCGGTTGTCGTTCTTCTGCGAAATCTTCTCGGTAGCGTCTCCGGGCTGCGGGAAATACTGCTGATTGGCGCTGTCAAATTCTGGCTGTCCGATAACGGCGCCAGACTCGCGCCGGAGGATGGCATTGATGAAATTGCGCTGCGCTTGGTCGATTTGCTGCTGCTCAGGCGATTGCGTGAAATTCAGCGCAGTGCCAAGACCCGGACCAACGAACGGCACAGACTCGCCAATCCGCTTGATCATGCCCGGCTGCACGGCGCCGTCTCGCCCAACGTCGTTGAGCACCTTGTCTGCCTCTTCCATCCTCAGGCCAAACATCGCGGCTTTGGACTGCCCCTCGGTCAGCGGCTTTGACACATCTTCAAGGCCTGGAATCTGCACGGCGCGCGTGCCATCCTCGGACCAAGCATACCCAGGCGGCAATGACGGACGCTTGCCCATCTGCGCCGTGCGCTGCTTATCATGGATGTCGAGCGCGCCAGACTGTAGCGCCTGCTGCGCCTGCTGCATCTTGAGGTTTTCAGACTGCCGCTGCCGGCTCGCCGCCCCATCGACGCCAAAATCAACCCGCTGGCCGTTGATCAGCGCCGCCAGCGGCTCGCCCTTGATGCGATACCCCCGCCCCGCCCCGGCAATCTCGATTGGATTGGCGTAGTCCGCCTGGTATGCAGCGCCAGGCGCCTGAGACTGAAACGAGTAGGTCGCCCCGGTGTCGTTGTTGCGCATCGTGTTGTCAGGCAGAGCAGGTCCTGCGGGCGCCTGTTGGCCTGCCGAGACGAGATCCCGAATCGTCATCAGTCGCGCAATGCGATCCTCTGGCATCACCTCTACCATGTGCTTGTCCTTTGAGGATTGATGTATCCCGTTCGCACGGCATTGGTAGCCGCCAGTTCGTTCGTTGCCAGCTTGTCCCGGTTGCCGGCGATCAGCGCACTCAGCGCCGTGCCTGTGCGGTTCTGCCATGCGGATTCGGCATTGGACTGCTCTTGATTGGCAAGCCCCATGCGCCCGAGGTTGTACTGGTTCTGCTGCCCGGTCAGCGCCCCGAGTCGGCTAACCTCGTTTCCGTATTCCTGACTGGCTGCGCCTTGTCCGTAGTTCGCCAGCGCCGCCAGCGTGTTGCCGCTGCGCAGCATGCCCTTCGCCGCTGCCGACCGTTCAAGCGCCTGCTGCCCCTCGTTGAACCGGAAACGATAAGCGTTCGTATTGGATATCTCGTCCGGGTTGCTCATCAGCGATTGCAAGCGCTGCTCGTAGGGGTTCGTCAGCGGCACCGAACTGGCGCCGCCAGACTGCTGCCGCTCGCCCAGAAGCGCCTTGAGTTGCCCGACGTAATCCGTATTCCCGCCGATGGTTGCCGGATTCGACACCTGCTGCGCCATGCCCTGCGCCTGCATATTACCGGCAAGAATGCCCGCTGGCATGGTCTGCGTGATGCCGTTGATCATTCGCCGGTATTGGCCGTCTGGCTGCAATTCCCACCCAACGTCGCCTGCCCGAGAAAGCCATGGATTGTCTCGCATTTGCCTGTCTTGCATCAGTTGCCGTTGCCAGTCGGACTCGCGCTGCAATTGCGCCGAGTAGTCTGCCGTGCTCATTTTGTGTCCCTCATCATCAGCCCTTTGCAACATCAAGCTCAAGCGCCGCGACCTGCACAGCAGATTCTCCGACGTGCATCAATTCAAAGCTTCGCCGGCGAAACGAACCGCACCGCCGCAAGCGCGCATTCTCAGCGCCGAGATCGACAGGCCTGCATTTTGAGTTGGTCGCGTAGTCGTCATCGGACCACCGCACCATAGCCTCACCGCCTTGCTTGAGTCCGACGACGCGCAGCGATGCTAGCGATTTCGGATGCTCGTTGCCGTTGTCAAACTTGCCGGTACGCGCCCGGAAGAAGATCGGTGCGCCGTTGTCAAGCGTCTCGTCTGCCGAGATTTCGCACAGTTCGCCGGTTGTCTCGTGCAACACCAGATCACGGCCGGACGCGGCCACGTAGCGCGAATATTTGAAATAGCTCTCGTCATACCCTACCGCCACAATCGTCCCTGTGGCAGGGCTTGTGGTGGCCGATGGCACGTCAAACGCGAGCGTATTGGCATCCACGTACCGCACTTGCTGCAAGCCGTTGTAGGCGCTCTGATCGGCCCCGGATATCACGACCGGATCGCCGTCTGACCGGCCGTGCGCCGTCCATGTGATCGATGCGACACCGCCAGTCTGCGCAATCGTGCAGGATGCTGGCGCGCGCGCCGTCAGGCTTGTCCATCTCGCCCAGGTGCCGCTGGTGGCGTCAAACGCCAGTGTCACGCCGGTATCACGCAGCCCCAGGACGTAGAAGCTATGCCCGGCGATCTTGACGCCATACGAATAGACATCATCGAGCGCGTCGGCAGCGAGGATGCGATCAACGTCCGGCGTGCTGATCTTGGTCTGTTCCAGCCCTGCCATGCGATGCACTGCCGGCCCTTGCTGGCGCGCTCGACTCACCCAATAGATCGTTTCGTCCAGCGCCGCGACAGATTCGCCGGACGCGCATCCGACCAGCGTAAAGGCGCTGAGCACTGGCTCAAGCGGGCTGCCAGGAGAGTTTCCGTTGTTGTAGAAGAACTCGGTGGACCACTCCTTGAGTGCGATCACGTAGCTCTGCGACTTCGCCAGTGCAACGCCCGCGCCAGGCTCTTTCTCTGCCGTGATGATGTCGAGCGCATCCCATGATGTCGGATCGTTCAGCGCCGAGTTGTAAATCACGGCATTGGTATCCATGACGAAGAAATACGAGTCGAGATAGACGATGCCAGGTACAGTCGTGCGCCCGCAGGTAATCGTGATTGTGCCGGTTGCCGGTGTCGCCGGAGTGCCGGTAACGGTATAGGTAAAGTGCGTTGAGTCAGTAACGGCAATCACAAAATCGCCGTTGTATTCCGTCTGCGCAGCGCCGGCAACCGTTGCTGTTGCGCCAGATTCCCAATTGACCGCAGACGGCAGCGTTGCCGTAGCCGTCGAGCCTGACCGAGTGATGCTCGTCGGCGTCACTACGCTCCAGCCCGGATAATCAGCGTCGGTTATTTTCGTCAGCACGTTATTCTCGAAGTTGAAAGCATCATACGCTGATTTGAAGAATATTCCAGTCAGAGATTCGGCGGCATTATATTGCATCATGTCAAACGGCTGTCCAGCGACTGTGACGGATAATGCGTAGGTCGTCATAGCTCGACCCAATAATCCATTGACTTGCTTCCGGTCGCCGGAGAAGCGGCTGGAACACCGCTCAGCGTGAAATACAGATAGCCATCAAGCGGATTAGATATATCCCGCGAAGCGTAAAACGTCCCGTTGTACTCCGGTTGATCGCACCCGGAAATGGTAATAAGCGCTGTGACGGACTCTGGAGATAATGGCAAATCGGATGTATCTATTCTGCCTACTGCTCCGGTTGATAGCACGGAAAATGACGTCTTTGTTTTCTTCTTGCAGACGATTCCGATAACGTCATCTGGCACCGAAAACATTCCCGTCCATACTCCTGATCCTGCTGGCCAGTCGGCTGGGTATGTGATGGCGTCGTCGTGCGTCTGTGTGTCCTGTTTGATGCGGCCATAGCCGAATTCCTCGACATAGGTATAGCTTGTGCCGAATATCTTGGAATTGACGCCCCACACAGGGTGCGAGTAATAAAGCGTTTTCAGGCCAGGAGAAATGGCAGCAATCGTGACTTCTGCAAACCACTTCGCGGCGGCAGCCTTTGACCCAGCCTGCGCGCCAATCACGTTTGCCGGATCGGTTGCCGATGGCGTATCGGACAGTCCAATCGTTGCCGTACCTCGCCACCGATCAGACGTTGGAGGCGTCACGCTCCAGTAATCATCTCCCGGCCCCGGCGAGGTTGGAGGATCATCGACCATTGCGTAGTAGCCGCTGACCAGATCGCCGATTAGCGAGGTGGTTGAAGGAACCGCATCGAACGCGCTGAACGTATCATCGTATATCAGATACGGAAGACTGCCGCCAGCACCCTGAATCGGCGTCGTATAGTCGTATCCGGTCGTCGCGCACCCAGGACGTTTGCGCACGCACGTTTCTTTCTTTGCCGGATATGCGCTGTTTTTTGCCACCGGCCCAGCCTTGACCTCGACAAACGCATTCGTCAGGCGAGCGTCTTTGTCTGGCGCCCCGATGCGCGCGCGCAGGTCGGCGGCCAGGTCAAGGCGCATAGACCCAGGCTTCCTTGCGACTCTTGAGCATCAGCACGTCGGCGCCGTTCTGCGCTGTCATCGGCAGATCGGCAAACGCGGCAGCGAGCGCATCCGTGCCGTCAATCGAAAACGGCGATACGGTGATCGTTGATAGCTCGTCGCCGGCAACGGACAGCGCCTTTCCGGCGATGCTGGCGAGCAGTTGCCCTGCGCCAGCCGTGACTGCTCCAAGCTCTGCGCAGCCTGACCGCTTGATAGCCGCCGAGTCATCGCCGACAATCTCGGCGAAGGCGTTGGTCAGAAGCGCATCAGCATCAAGCGTGCCGTCGCGTGATTCAAGGTCGGCGGCTATCTGGAAGCGCATCAGGCATCAGCCAGGAAATCAGCCAGCGAGCATCCTCCGCTCGTCAGCGTTGCGTCAAATGACAAATATTGCGGCTGCGTGTTTCGAGATTTGATCAGGCCAAACGAATCGGCGGCCGTGCTGATCACAATCGGAGATGGCGTCTTGCCGAACTCGGGGGCCAACTCGACCGCCAGCGCAAAGCGTAGCGCGCGCTCGTAGCCAGGAGGCAATGACAGCGCCGTGGAAACGCTCGACATCGCCGTAAATGCCTCGTCGTGAATCAGGGTAATGGTCAGCGCAGTATCCGGAACCGGCACGACATACACGCGCCCGTCAGGGTACGCCGGATCGTAATAGACGCTTTCCGGAACGGACGATTCGAGCGTCTTGTTTGGCTCTGCGGCATATTCCGAATCATTCAGCACGCGCAGCCCGTAGTCATAGCCGTCGATCGTCACATAGGCTTCCGCGATGGCGGCCGGACGCGCGCCGTCCCACTCTTTGCCAGCGCCGACCACGTAGCTGGCCTGAGACGCGACGGTGACATACGGCGAAAACTCGCGCCGATAGACCGCCAGGCCCTGGATGCTCCACGACTCCAGCAGTTGATTGAGCACGGCGAGCGCGTCGGCCTGCTCGTCCGTCGTCGGCGTCTCGCCGGATTCCACGGCCTCGATGAGGCGCATGGACCCGGTGATCAACTGCAGGGCGGTTGTCATTAGCTGAGCAGCGCCACGGCGCGTGCAGGCGTCAGCAGGCCATCATTCACAAGCTGCTCAATGACCGGCGTCGCTTCGGACATGGAAAAGCCGACATCGGACGAGACGGGGATCAAGGCAACGGACAGGCCAGCGGTCGATTCCGCATTGGCGAGCGCGGCGGCAAAGATGCCCGCCTTTTCTTCCGTGGTGAGTTGCGCGGTAATCTCGCGGGAGACCTTGTAGATCTCTGGCGGATAGTTGCGGTCGGAACCGGTGCGCGCCTCCCACTGCGGAGAGGTCGAGAACCAGCGCACGTTGCATGACGGATCGCCGCCGTCGGCGACAACAACGGCGATGGCTTCGGCTTCGGTGTAGTAGCGTGTAATGGCCATGATGATTCCTCAGACGGTAAGCGGGTCGAGCGCAGCGGCAGCCAGGAATATGGCATTCCACGCGGCGGGTGTTGGAACGGGAGTCAAGTTGGTACGCAGACGAGATGAGAACGGGTTGTCACGGTCGATTGGCGGACCAAGGCGCCAGAATCGTTGCCTCTTTGGCGTCAGCAATGCCACGGCGGCATCCAGCTGAGCCTCTGAGATTCCCGCAGCGGCGCAGGCCTGGACAAACTGCCATTTGCTGACAGTCGGGCGCGGGTCGAAGGTCACGACATCGGCGCCGGTATAGACGCGGATGACTTTCTCTGCCGGGATCACATGCACATGGGCTGCGTCTCCGGCCAGTTCCGCGGCGGCACGAGCGGCCTCAGCATCAGCCTCACGAGTTGGTCCTGTAAAAGTTAGTTTGGCCATGGTCTAGGCTCCGTAGGTAACTGTGGCGTCGGCGTGCAACAAAATAAATGACCCGGTATTTGTGTTATTCTGAAGGCTAATAGAGAAAGATTTATCACTTCCGGTATCAACAGAGGAGTACTCAGGAGCGCCTGAAACTGTTCCTCCAACCGATCCCACTCCTGTAACATACGATGTCCTACTATTGCATTGCAATGCTTCTGATCCCTGATTACGAATAGATACCAGATACTCTGCGTTCGGGTTGGTTGTTATCGGGCCGATTTGGCCTACCTGTGTAGCATCCAAATACAAACGCAAATATTTGTTGGTTGCACCATTGCTTCCAAGCGTTCGGAGGTACGCCTTAATAGCGCCATTTGGACCCAATGCTCCACCTGGAATCAAAAACCCTGAAGGCCCAGTGATTTCTGACGTGGTTTGATTCAGGCGCCCGGAGAGATTGACGGGGAAATTAGTCGGAGATGCCGGCCTAACGGGAACTCTGCTCGAATACGTATTGACGTACAAGGTTCCAGCCGTATCGCCGGAAAACACTGCCCAATACCAACCTGCCGGATAAGCGCTTCCGCCAAAACTGGCAGGCATGTAACACCATGCGCCTTTGAGTAAATTCCACGCGTTTGCGAGAATCGCCGCAGACAGCGTGAAAGCCCCTGCGCTGCCGGTGAATTGCAATCCAGTTGTTGAACCATCCCCTGGAAGAATGCAGAAAGGAACGCCAATCGCCGCGATCTGCTGCGGGTAGGGGTATGTCGGCGCCTCAAAAATAGTTGGCGCATCGGTCACAGAGCAGAATCCAGCCTGCCACAGCGACCTGATTTCATCGTCAGACGACGTGTAACTCTGCCCGACAAGCAGCGGCCTGCCGTAGGTATCGCAGCGCCCCGCCTTGGTAATCGTGCATGTAGTAGTCATGCGTGATCCTCGAAAAACGGGGACCGAAGTCCCCGCTGTGGGTTACTGGTACAGCGCAGCGATAGGCCCGACGTCGGCGGTGAATGTCGTCGGCGGGGTGAAGCTCGCCGGGACAGTGCCAAAGGTGCCGGTTGCCGATTGCGTCATCTGGTTTCCGCCGTTCGCGGCAGCCCACTTGCGCGTGGTCGCCGTGGTGCCGTTGCATTGCACTGCGATGAAATACCGGCCAGGGTTCAAAATCGGCTGCGTCAGGAACGCCAGCGACTGGAACGCATTGGCACCAGCCGACAGCGCGCCAGCAACGGCGCTATTGGTGATCAAGACGCCATTGGTGTCGTACAGCGCCACCAGGATATTATCCGTTCCGACGGTGGCGCCGTTGAGCACATTGATGCCGGTCCATTGCGCCAGATGCGGCACGTAGATTTCCGACCGATACCACGTTCCGGCCACATGCACGGCAGATGTGCCCAACGAGGCGAAGGCCAGAATCGGGCCGTTCGGCAGGATGCGCGGCCCTTGCGGGGACGAAGGCGCGCCGAAGCCGGAACTGTCCTGCGAGTACTTGTTTCCGCCGATGGTCGGGTTCAGCACTGCGTCGCCGGTCGCCTGATAGGCCTGCGTCGGCTGGCCAGAAGCGGCGTAACCGATGCCCTGCGCAATCAGCGCGGTTTGCGTGTCGTCCGGGACGATGATGGTTGAGCCAGCGGCATAGCCCTGATACGACTTGTAGAGAGTAACAGCCATGTCGTTCCCCTTAGACGGTGTAGATTTTGGCGGAAAGCTCAGGATAGGTCGCCGCCCATCCGAACAGCACATCAAGACGCATCACGCTTTCGTCGTTCTTGCCGTCGTAGTACTCCAGCACGCGGATCGTGAAGCCGTTGTGCGTCTTCTGCGACACGCTGACCACGTTTTTGCTCGGCGGCGTCCAAAGCGGGACCATCGCCAGCGTGAAGGCGTCTTTGTGGAACGCGACGTTGGTGCCGTAAGCCGTGCTGGCGGCGCCAAGGATCAAGAACGGGCTGCCAGTGGTAGGAGCGGCGCTCACATTCTGGAAAGCGCCGATCAGGACGATGGCGGGAGAAATCGGAATCGACGTAGCGCCGGCGGCAAGGTCGGCAGTGACGACGAATTGCGCCAGGCTGCCGGTAGTCTTGCGAGTCTGCGGATTGACCGCATAGCAGCCGGGGAAGGTAACAACGGTGCCGCGCGTGATCGTGCCGCCCAAGCCAACAACCGTGATAGCTGCGCCACTTTGCCCTGCGCCGCTGACGTTGGTGCCGCCGACGTTCTGCGTGCCGTTCGTATGCACATCGACATTCTGATCCATCGCGATATTCAGGCCAAGCGAATCGACCATCATTCCGCTCTCGTACTGCTGGCCAAGCTTTCCGCTTGGATTGAGCAACCCGGCCAGGCCTTGAAGCGCGGCTCCGTTAAGCTTCGGATTCATGATCAGCGAGCGATTGCGGTCCTTGCGGGGCGCGCCGCGCTCGTCAAGCAGCACGTTCGCATCGGTGATGACCTGCAGCGCGGTGGCTTGCGTGGTAGGCAACGCGCCGGCCGGATTGACGACTGCATGCGAGGCGTAATGCGCCAGCGACAGCCCTTGCTCGTCAATCTGGTTGGCCACGGTCGCCAGCGCTGCGGTGAGCTTGTCCTCAAGCCGGGACAGAGACAGCGTGCGCTCAAACGCAGTAAATGACAGATCGCAGCCCCCCTGACTGAGCGTCAGCGGGACCGTGCTTTCCACGGTATCTTGCGGAGCGGCAACGCGGCCTGCGCGGTACGTGTAGCGCGGCGGACGCTTGATGTTGATCGTAGCGCCGGGCTTGTAGCCGGCAGCAGAAGCTGATTGAAAGGTGTCTTCCCAGTCGCGGTTACAAGCCGAGCCGAAAGTAACCATGTTTTCGAGCACGGCGAGGCTTTCCTCAGCGACGATGCTCGATGTGACAAGCGTATTTGCCATTGTGTTATCCAGATGTGATTATCGTTTGCGCGCCCACCAGGCGCCCTGTTTTGCACGTGCTGCCCGATATGCTTCGGTGCTCATATCATCCGATATGCCAATGGGTGCGGACGACGATGCGCTGACCGGCTTGATCGGTGCGGGCGCCTTGCTGATCTTTGCTGCTGCAACGGGCAGCTCCGGGAGCGATGCTTCAATCCTGCCGATTGCTCTGGCGGCAGCGATTGGCGAGAGTCCGTTGATTTGCTCGGCTTTCTCGGGGTGTTGCGCGAGGTAATAGGCCACCTCGGGGCCACGATCGCTCTCGAGGATCGTATCGGTAACGTGCGGCGCTACCACGACTTCTGACAGTCCAACCACCTCATCATAGTCAGGCAGAGCCTGACGCACGGCCGTCTGAGCCTTGGCCCATGAATCCGTGCGCTGCTTGTTCTGTGCCGCTTGCGCTGCGGCCTGCGTTTTCTGCTCGTTCGCGCTCAGGGCGGCGCGTACAGCTTCGCCGGCCCGCCATTCGGCGACCGCTTCGACGTAACTGTCATAGTCCTGGAACTGGTCAAGCGCCGGCTTTCCGGCGACTGGCGCAGCGGGCTCCGGCTGCTTGGCGGCGCGGAACTCTGCCAGTTGCCGCTCTGCCTCTGCTGCGCGCCGTTCGGCTTCGTGGCGCGCCCAGGTAATCTCCTGGATGCGTTCGCTGGCGCTTTTCTTCTTGCGCACAACCTCGCGTTCTGATTCTTGCTGCTGCTCTGCTTCCTGCTGCTCAACAGCCTGTTCTTGCGCCTCAACTTCAGGCGCTTCCGCCTCTACTGGCGCAGCGGTTTCTACTGCTGCTGGCGTGTCGTCAAAGATCAAATCTTCCATCATTGCTCCATTTGCGGCATAACGCCGGGTTCTTGCTGGCCTGTGGCCATTGCAGCGCCTGCTAGCGCCGGAGGTGGCTGCATCTGCTGCGTGAGCATTGCAATCCAGCCCTTCAATTCTTCAACGTCCTGCCGCGACGTGGCATTGATGCGCGCGACATTCTCTGCCGACGCGGCCTTGATGCGCTCCTTCTCGATGCCCTGTTCTGCATCCTGCAGCGCCGCCTCAAGCTGCTGGATATGTCCCTGCGCCTTCTGCATGATCTGCATGACTTCTGGCGGGATTTGCGGCGTCTCGCGCTCGTCTTCATCCAACTCGTCTTCATCCAACAGTTCTGGCGGGATGGTCTTGGCGATGCGCTCGGCGATTTCCTCTGCGCCAGGCCAATCCATCGCGCGCACAACCTTGTCGCCGGCGATGTCCATCAACTTCGGCCATGACTGCCCGAACGACACCATAGACTCTGACGCCTCCTGACGAAGCGTGCTGTAACTCGGGCCAGCAGATACCGTGCAGTCATACTGTCCGACGCTCATGTCATTGATCGTCGTTTTGAGCTTGCCGGTCTTCTCATCAAGCTCGGGCTGCTCCAGCCGCTTGTTGATCAAAGCCGATGTGATGGTGTCGTCCTCGCCCATGATGCGCGCGACGCGCTCGGTGTCGAAAAGACGCGGGATCATGTCGAGCAAGCAGCGGCCAGCTTGCAGCACCGCGCGGTTGAGGTTATCCGTGTAGTGGAAATTGGCGATTCCGCCTTGCCGCTTCTGCTCGCGCTCTTGAATGCCTGACGTTGCCGGCCCGCGCGCGCCCAGTGCTGCGTCAAACATGCCAGTCGTTGCCTTGATGTCGTCCGATGCGTGCGCAGCCATCGTGATGGCGCCGACTGGAACATCTGCCATAGGCTGGCGCATCGGCGGTGGCACGAGTTGTCCGCCAACGGTGCGCGGCTTGTATTCCATATACGCAAATGATCGACGGTTGGCTTGCGACCATTGCGCCTCTTTGCCTTCGAATTGCCCCTCTGCGCCGATCCATGGCGACTTGGTACGCATCGCGTATTCCTCTGTCGCCGCCGTCATCCAGTAGTCGTACATGCGTGACGGGTCTTTAGCGCCGCGAATCACGCCGGAACGTACAACTTTGCCCTCGATGTCGATTTCGTTGCCATATACCGGGAATACCGGAATCCACCGGCACGGAACCTCGGACGACTCCAATACCTCGCCGAATTCTGCGCTGTCATCTCCTACGCACTTGCCGGCGATCTTGTAATTCACGACGCTGCGCCTCGCGCTTTTGCGCGAATTGGCGATCGTCACGCCAGGCGGCAGCGCCAATAGTTCCGATTTCCATCCTGTTTCGCCATTGCTCAAGCGGATGAGTTCATCGGCGTCTTCTTCGACGCGCAGATACTCGGCGACCAGAATATCATCCATGTCATCGCGAGCAGCATTGCCGGTCGTCTTGCGCGTTTTGGCGATTTCGGACGATGGATATTTTGAGCAGAATTCGGACACTCCAAGCCGCTCCTCAACGAGCACGCGGCGCGCGTCGCTGCCGTCGCCCTCGATGGAATCAGGATCGAAATGCACGGTCAGCGGATTGCGAATGCGGACAAATCGCGGAACAACGTCAAACGAATCCTCGCGCTCATATTCCGTGATGATGCGGAAATACCCCAGGCCGGTTTCCGATGCGCTTCCAATGGCGGTATCGTAGGCTATTGATGCGTTGCTGTTGTACTCGATATACCGAATCATGCCTTGGCGGACCTTCGCCGTCTCAGGGTCCGACTCTGAATCTACCGGATGGACCTTGATGCTCGGCTTGTTGATTCGCTGGTCGTTCTTGATCTGCCGAACGAATGTCGACAGCTTGTCAATCGTCAGGACCGGGCGCCCTTCTTTCTCTCGCAGCGCCACATCGCGGGAATCCCAATGCTTGCCGGACAGGAACCGCAGATCATCAACCGCGAGACGGCGGTTCTCAGAATTGACTTCTATGCACTTGTCGCGAAAGCGCTTGGCTTCCGCGAGTATCTCGTCGTGCTTTTTCTGATTATCTGCTGGCATGCTGGAAAGCTAGCACATCCAACCGCCGGATGCAAATGATTCTTCTTCGTCTGCTGGTTTCGGCTTGCACTTGGCAATATCTCTCCCGGTTCCGATCAAATAGCGCGAGGCGTCCATCAGGTGATCGTTCTTTTTCACGACTCGCCCCTTGTCGTCCCTGCGGTACATGCGGTATTCCGAGATCCAATCAGCGCAGGACGCAAACACCTTGAGCTTTCCGGCCGACAACAGCGTCCAAACATCATAGATGCCAGCCTCTACCGCGTTATTCGCTTTTGTGAGGTCAAGTCCAAGGCTTTGGTACATTTCCATCAAGCAGCTACCATCGGTCTGTGATCGTCCGCGCGATGCAGGATCAATCGCGCCGGGAATCCATGAGCCTCTTGATCTGATTGATTCCGCCTGTACTACCGGCTCTGCATCGCCTCGGTAATGCTGCGAGTAGAGATAGCTGGTAGAGGTTTCCCGATCAAATGCGCCCCATATTGCCGCCGTCCTATTCCATCCGACGTCCATGCCATAAGCTCGCGGCCAGTGATTCGGAAGCGCAAAATCGGCAATCACAATATCCGACTCCGGTACCGGATAGATTGCGCCGCTGCCGAGCGCTGGTATTCCTTTAGTGCGCGCATCCCGCTGAAAAGGCATGTACGAGGCGAACAGCATCTCTTTTGCGCGCTCGTCCAAATGCGGAACATCGTCCCAAGTAGCAAGAATTACAGACCGGCTTGATTTCTCGTCTTGCTGTTCGTGGATATCGCCGCCAGGCAAAAACATCAGCACGACATCCGACAGTCCAGACAGCGGGGTGAATGTCAGCAGGATCAGCCCGCGCGTGGTTGCGGTACGCGTCAAGCATTCCTCGTAGATATCTGCTGGCGGCTCTTCGTCAAGCCAGACAAAGTCCTGCTCAGTTCCCTGAAACGACAGCCGGCCCTGGTCAAACGATTTGAACGACAGCCGAGAGTTTCCGCCGTGCTTGCTGCGCACCTCGACCAATTCGACGCCATCAGGAACGCCAGGCATTGGCACGATTCGCGCGATTGACTCTCCGGGAATCATTCCTGTGCCGCGCGCATTCTTCGGTCCTAGCAGCTTTTCAACGAGGATGTCACGGACGGTCTGGCGCGTGTCGCCAGCGGCCCATCCTTTTGTTTTGCGGTCGAATCGCCGGCCATTCCACCACGTCGGATAGTTGCCGGTCAGGTGCAGCGCCACCTCATAAGCGCCGACTCCCTCTGTTTTGCCGACTCGGTTCGCAGCCATGAACAGGCGCTGCTGATAATGCGCGCCGTCGGCAAAGCACTGCATGTGCTTCGGATACAACTCACGGCGCAGCGGCCCATCGTCGGGATAATACGTCAGCCATTTGCGCTGATTATCTCGCCGGATGCGCTCAGATAATAGCGCTTGTAATTCCAGCTTTTCTTGCAAGGTCAGCGATTCGAGCATGTAGTTCTTCGTCGGTTGTTGTTTCGATTGTCAGCGCTACTTTGTCGTTCCACATCTGCAAATGACGGCCCTGCAATTCGCAGGCTTTGAGCGCAGACGTGTGATTGATCATCGCCTCGTTTCCGTTCTTGTCGTAAGCCTTGCGCATCGCGTCTTGCTTGATTAGCTCGATGTCGGTGAGCACGCGGTCTTGCGTTATCTCGGTGCGTTTTGATCTGTCTTCCATTCGCTTCGCAATCGCCGCTGAAACGTGAGCTTTCCCGAGCAACTGAGGCCCTATCCATTCCGCCGTTTTAGCGCTGTAGCCAGCCCGAATAGCCGCCTGTGTCGCGTTCAAATCGATCAGGTATTCATCGACAAAAGCGGCCTGTTTCGGTGTCATTGCGTCACCATTTCAAATTTCTCTTCAAACTCGCTGCGCTCCCGGACGAAAATCGTATGCTCGTTGTCGTCAGGGCAATAAACCGCAACAGATGTTCCGTCTCTGCTGTTCGTGCAATCAACTCCGGCAGCAAGCCATTTGTAAATCTTTCCGGTTTTCTTGTGTCGATATTTCAGCATCTGATCGCCTTCGCTAGTTCTTGCTGCGCCTCAATCACCCTGCGCGCCTTTTGTGTCGCCTGCTCACAAGCCATCCGCCAGGCGGTTTCACGACTAACCTCACGCCCGCTGCAAAACTGGATGATCGCGGCGCGCTCTTCCAGCGCCTCGTGTTCGTCGTCAGTCATATCAATGCGCCTTGCTCTTGTTTGTGAATCGGGCCGCTCGGAAACATCTGCCCCTGACGGTAAGCGTTGTCGATGCGTTCGCAGGCGATGTCGAACGCATCGCGGTCATTTTCAACCCCGATGAATCGCCGACCTTCAAGCGCACAAGCGACGCCCGTCGTACCTGCGCCCATGTGAGTATCAAGAACCAGATCTCCCGGACGCGAATAGTCCGATACAAGCGCGCGCATCAAGTGCGTTGGCTTTCCGCCCATGCGCGCCTTGTCATTCCATCCCGGACCAGCCACGTATCCGCCCGGCAGCGTGCCCCATTTCGACTGCGCCTTCGTTCGCGCCACGACGATCCAATCAGTCCACGAGCATGGTCCGTCACCGGATAGCCGCACGCTGCGTCCTGGCTGATAAAACGGCAGCGGTGCGAACGCGTACCGGCCGACGGACTCAAGCGCACGTCGAACAGCCAAAGCAAGCTCGCTGTCGGTCATCCAAACGATCCATCCTCGGCACAACATCGCGTACTCGGCAGCGAGGTCGGCAACGCCCGCTGGCGACAGCGCGGAATAGCCAAGCACTCGACTACTTGCCACTCCGGCGACCGAATCATGGCCAGCATGGCACCGCTTGCTATACGGCGGGTCGACAATGACCGCGTCGACCATTGGCAGCGTCGGCAAAACCTCCCGGCAATCGCCCAATATCAGCCGACAGTCTCCGATCGTCACTTCCTCACTCATATTGGTCTTCCCGCACTTGTGGCAATCGCTCATGTATCCGCCTGGCGCATACCCCCATTTTCTGAGTCGAGCCATCGTATCGGCGGGCAGTGGATCAGGCCGCATACCGCTCCCGGTCGGCGGCCAGCGACACGTACCGCAGCCCGTCCCATCGCATCAACAGCTTTCCGGACTCGTCGCACACGCCGTCACGGACATGGCTGGAGAGGATCGTCGCAAGCTCCCCGCCTCCCTCTGCTGCCCCGGTTCTCAGCAGGCTAAGCGCGCATTGGGACCGCGGCCTCTTGGCCCACAACAGCGGGTCTAGGTCTTCCGAAATTGGGTTAAGCGCCATCGTCTGACGCCTTGCAATGAGCGTCTGCGGCGCTCTTGAGCCTCGCCAGCATGGCCTGTATCGTTTCTTTCCCAACTTCTCGAGAGTGCGTCTGTCCTGGCGCAGGAAGCGCCGGGAGTCGCTCCGGAATGTCGCCCCATTGTCCGATTGCAAGCTGGTCGCTGTACGCCTTCCGCCATTCCTTGTCGAGTTCCTTGAGCGACTTGCGGGACAGGTCGTAGCTCCCGATCTTGACCGCCGCCCAGTAGATCGCCGGGTGACTCCAACGGTCACTCCCTGACTCGCGCCTGGCCATCTGCTCGATGGCTTCGATGAGAGCGGATTGGTGGTCGGCAGACGGACGGCAGTCCTTGAAAAATTCGGCGAACGAAGGCGGCCAGTCTCGCCGACGGCATGCCTTCAGCCCTGCCCGAACCTCGTCAATGGATATCCCCTCGTCGGCGAAAGCCTCAGCCCACGCGGTGCGCCAGTTCGCTATGGCGTGATCGTTGGCAAACGACGCCCGCCACTTGTTGGGGTACAGGCCATCAAGCCGGTTGAATAGGTGGTCTATCAGCGCCAAACCTTCGAGTCTTGGGTGCGGCTCAAGCCAGGCGTTCGGCGGGGATGTCGATGATGTTTGAAGCTTCAATGGGGCGCGTCCGGTTGCGGTTGACGTGAGCTACTGGGTCGAACTTCACTGGGTTTGATGGCCCCGCCCTGGCCTGTTGGCCAGCCCACTCGGCCTTGAATCCCGCCCATCCCCTTGCGCAGCATGTCGTCAGCACGTCCTGAACCGGCATCCCCGCTTTCGCAGCCTCGGCAACGACGGAGCGCAGCGCCGTGTGTGTCGGCGCCGCTTTCTTCGCCTTCCGCAGCGTCAGGTAGTCGGCCGCGGTTTGCGGATCCGCTCCCTGCTCGACCAAAAATCCTGCAGCGTCGAAACGCACAGCGGCGACAGCCGCAGGCTTTTCGGGTCGCGCGAGGTCTCCGGGATGGCCTGCGGCGCCTGTTTTTGATTCAGGAATCAGGGAATCAGGAATCAGGGAATCAGGAATCAGCCCGATTGCCACAGTGTTTGCATGGTGCTCGCACAGTGCTTGCACAGTGTTTGCATGGTGCTCGCACGGTGCTTGTTCTGATCGGACACCATTCGATCCCGGTGCAGGTATCGTGCTGGCCTTCTCGTCTCGGTGCGGATTCTGGTGCTTCGTGAAATTGACCACGTGCAGATACCGCTTCCCGCCGACCTCGTAGCGCTCGATCATTCCGGTTCCGGCCAAGGAAGTGAGAAGCGCATCGCAGTCGAAGCAGTCGGCAGGGAATATCTCCATCTTGATCTGCTTTGGGCGGTCTTCGAGACGGCCCTCTCGGTCTGCCAGGGTCCAGAGTCCAACGAAGAGCAGCCTTGCCTCGACTGGCAGTTCAACAAGGTCAGCGTTTCGGAAAAAACCCGGCTTGATGTTTCTTGCTCTGGCCATTACCCTCGCCCCTCCACAATCGCCGCCGCCTCTTCGTAGCACGTCGCCACGCCGGCCAGCCCGCCAGCCCGCTTCACCTGCTCCAGGTATGCCCGCTGCTCCTCGGTGAGGTTGTTGCGTGTCGACGGCCGCTTGACCTCGATGGCAATGACCTTGCCCGACGTGCTGAACCCGTCCAGATCGACGCGCCCCTTGGCGCACGACCGCATGAACCGCGACGGCTTGCCGTCCTTGCCGAACAGCCGCCCCGCCATCACATTGATACGCTCGATGCGCGCGACCAGGGGGTGCAGAAGCAAACCGGCAAGGATCTGGCGCTGAATGTCCCGCTCAGGGATAGACGGCTTCTTGCATGTGCCGGCACGGCGCCTGCGAGGCTGCTCAGGCGCTTCAAACAGCGCGGGCTGTGTCGATGCCTTGGCCGCGAAGTCCGTCCATTTCTTGCGCGCTGCGGTCATTTCAGGCTGGCTCCAGCGCCGTGCTCGGTGGTTGTTTCCACTTTGGAAATAGCCACGCAATCCGGGCACCGCCAACCACCGCTGGCCTCCTTCTTTCGACCGGCAGTCCCCTTGTTCCACGCCCGCTTACAGACCGCACACTTGTAGCCGTGCGCGGTAATCGGGATGCCGCGCAGATCGGCAGCGGTCCGCTCTCGATAGCCTTCGACGGTAAGCGGGTGCGTGCCGTAGTTCATGCGCGCTTCCCGGTAGACACAAACAGCGCTACCTGTCCGAACGCGCGCAGTTTCTGCGCGAAAGTGATCGAGCGCACCCACTGCATTCCGGTCAGCAGTCGTAGCTTCTTCCGGTACGTCTTGACCTTGCGCTTCACGCGCGCAGTACCAACAAAAACTCGCGCCGCACAAACTCAACGCCGAGCACGTCTCGCACCTTGTCGGCGTACTCGTTGAGCCGCGTTTGTGCATGCAGCAATTCCTCGCCGGTCAGCCCGGCGCACTTCGCCGACAGCGCCTTGAGTTGCGCCTGCACGCAGTCGGGAAGTGGTGCAGGCAGAGCCTGAAACGAATGGATGGGACCATCGGGCAGAGCAAACGGATAGATCATTTGCCCGGCCCCAGATAAACCGCGTCCGCGTTCAGAGCGTGATCCAGTTCCGCGCGGTATCCTGCGACGGCCGCCGTTATCGGCGCCATGATGCGCTCGACAATCTCGCGCGCCGCTTTTGCCGCAAGGTATTGCCGGCGATTCGGCGCCGACTCAATCAGGTATGCGCCATTCGGGCGCCGAGTGATTTCCTCGGTCATGATGCGCTCCCCCGGCAGTGCATGGCGGTGAGCCTTCCGGCAGCGAAGCTTGATCGCCTCGCGCTTGGCCTGCGCAACGCCTTTGCCGACGCGTTCGTATTTATTCGGCAAGGAAAGAATCATTCCACCAGACGACATCATGTTTCTTCCGGTGTCGTGCCATGCCGCGGATATCCCGGCAATGGCGAGCAGTGCGGAAATCCCTCTCATTTTTCCTCCCGTAGAAAAAGGCGCTCCCGGAGCGCGTAACCCATCAGCGGCCAGACCTTGGTGATGGCGTTTTGCCGTGCGATCTTCCGGCCAAGCTCAGCGTCGAAGTTTTCCGGGCTAACACAGGCCGACTCTCCGGTGACGGTGAATCCGTTGCGCAGGACGAGGAGGCAGAACGTGATAAGATTTAATGAATTTTCATATACGTACGGCACGCCGCCGAGCCCCATTTCTCCGTTGACTCCGTTCGCAGCGGTGAAGTAATACTCGCTGGCGATGTTCTCCTCGATATCCTCAAGCGTCACACGCGGCGCCGTCAGACCCTTGTCCTTGATTTCCTGATCTATTTCTTCGGGTTTCATTTCGTTTCCTCAATCAGTTTCGTCAGAACATCGCTGGCGCACCGCATGGTGTCGAGCATCGTCCGGACCTCTCTTTTCAGCAGCCGGTTCTCCGCCTTGAGTGCCTCGACTTCGATGCAGAGAGAATCGAACTCCGACTCGCAAGCCTCGACGTCACCGGCCTCGAACGGGCCATGGCTACCGACGCTCACGACAAACCCCTTGCGGTCGTCCACGTGATTTGCGATGTATGACAAAACCTGATGCGTGTAGCGCTCAAGATCGTCAGTTCCTGCGCGTTCTTTTCTGGCGTCACTGGCGGCGAATCGATAGCTTCAGCGTCGCCACCATCAACCGGGCCACAGCTTCCGGCGCTCACGGCGCAAGCCCTGCTTTGGCCGCCGCGCGCAAAACAAAGCCGCACTTGATGCGGATGGTTTCGCGCATCAGTTCGGCAAAGCCCTGGCTGTCGTCCAGGATCGCCGCGATTTCGGACAAGACCTGGTGCTGGTACTTCGCCAGATCGATCAGCGCCTGCGTGTCCTTCTCAGGCACGACAAGCGCCGCAGCCAGTTCGCCGTTGCCGTCGAGCAACGCAGCGATTGCTTCCGGGTTTGCGGCGCAAACGGCGCCTTTGCATTCCTCAATGCTCATAATTTCCCCCATTGGTCTGCCATCGCCTGCGCAATTCCTGCGTAGGTCCGGCTGCGTTTTTTCCATCTGTCGGCGGTCTGCGGCATCCGATGGATTGCCGCCGACCTGCCTTCAACTATCTTCGTCGGCGTCAGCTTCGGAAGCCCCTTGAGCCACAAACACGTTGCTTTTGTCTCGCCGTGTCCGAACTGCCACGGCTGGATGATCTGGTCAGGGCGACGAATCGCCGTGCTTATGATCGATACCGGGTTCTCGACTGCGATTCGCTCGACTGGCGCATCCATCAGCGAGCGGACAAAATCAAGCGCGGCCTGCTGCCTTCCGTCCCTGCGCTTTTCGTTAAAGTGGCGCGCCCCGCTCACGGCCAGATGCGTGCATGGCGGATGCGCAATCATCAAATCCCACTGCTGCAAATAAGCCATCTCGACAGCATCCGCACGCACATGGAACGGGCTGCCATCTTCTGAGTCCTCGAACAGATCGCACGACCAAGCATCATGCCCAGCGTTGCGAAACGCCTGGCGGACGCGCCCGGAGAATTCGCAAGCAACCAAGACGCGCATCATGCAGCCCCTTTCCGACGCGACTCCGACAAGCCCGGATTGCCGTCGGCAACCCTGACCACTACTCTGGCTTCATGCAGCTTCTTTTCCGCCCACTCGTCAAGCAGGCTGTTGATAAACGCGGTACGGCACCTGCCAGTGGCCGAGCAATACCCATCCAAGACAGCGCACGTCTCTTGCTTAGCCTCGAATCTGATCTCTGGCATGGCTACAGAAAAAGAAAAGCCGACCCCGAGAGGCCGGCAAAAGCCCGCGCGACCAGACCGGAAACACGGGAGGAGGAGATCATGACAGCAGCCAGTTCAGCACGTAGGCCGCAAAGATGGCGGCTGCTGCGGCTGCGAAGGCTGGCACGAGCGGTGCGTTGTGGTTCGTGCTCACGCTGCCACCTGCTGTTGCTTACGAGGCGCAGGGTCAGCAACCAGTTTGCCTGCCGTAATGACCTGCAACTGGCACTGGCGCAGGTATGGCACCTCGTTGCCCCAAACGTACGTAGCCTCCCTTGAGATGCCCA
>Ga0116176_10000967_pt1 | contig 22804 bp, 17 predicted proteins | sample AD_STIC08_MetaG_FD_89803 | JGI IMG/M metagenome (GOLD analysis project Ga0116176, IMG submission 89803) | Active sludge microbial communities of municipal wastewater-treating anaerobic digesters from USA - AD_STIC08_MetaG | ecosystem: Engineered > Bioreactor > Anaerobic > Digestate | place: USA...
CTCCATGGCCCGTGCCATTGCGAGCTCGGCGTCGACGACACCCGCATCATCGCATCCCACCGTGAAGGTGATCGCGCTAAATTCCGCCAACGAGTCCGAACCCTCATCCGTCTCCATCGATTCGCAATCACAGTCGTCATGGTCGTGATCGTGGCGATGCATCCAATCGGCCGTTTCGACCTGCGCATCGGGAAACGGAGCCGCCTCCTGAAGGATAAAGGTGTCGTTCCGGTGATAAAAGCGGTAGCGCCTGCCGTCCGGCTGAAGGCAGACGAATCCCTTCGCGGTCTCAAGCGGTACCGGCGGCGATGCCAGCAGGGATCGAAGCGCATCGATTTCGACCCAACGGCCGTCGAAGAAATCGATCGCGTGGCTGCCGGAATCATCGCGAAGCGCGGCCCCGCCCGTCGGACCGTCGCACCCGCATGCCCGCAGCCGCGCGGCGATATCGTAGCGCGGTCCGTTCATCATACTATCCATTGAAGGGAGCGAACCGCCGGAAAGGATTTCCGCACGGGGGTTGATCTCGCGCGCCCGCGCGACGATCCCGCCCGGGTCCCCGGCCCCCGGCGCGCCGTCGTTGACGACGACGAGGTCCGCAAGCGGAAGCGCGGCCGCATCGTTTTCATCCAGCGCGGCGCCGGACGGAGCGATGACCGCTATGACGCCCATCAGCACGGCCCGGGTGCGGTACAATCGGCCCAGCAGTCCCGACAGGTCGATTCCCGCGCGAAGCTCCACGACAATCGCGTCCGGCGCATATCGCGTGACCACACGGTCCAGGTCGCGCGGGAAGCTCCGCAGGATGATCGCGCCCTGCATGAGCGGGACGACGACGCCGCGGCCGATCGCGGCGCAATCGATCGCGGCGTTACCGGGGGAATCGACGAGCGCCGCGCAGCGCAGGCCCGGATTCGCGGCGAGCATGCGATCGATCAGATGGGTCTTTCCGCTGCCCGTACCGCCGGCAACGAGAATGAGCGGGGCTGTTTTCATGATGGCTCCCGAGAAGCGGTGGTGATGAGGCCGACCGGCCTCAATGGCAGGCCTTTCACCCGCCGGACGGCTTGGTGGTGCATGTGCCGCACGACGCGGCGGAACCCGCGCCGGCGAACATCGAGAATATCTTTCTGGTGTCACGCGAGCCGCATTCCGGGCAGGCCGGCGGATCGAAATCGCCCATTCGGCGAAGCTCGCTGAAGACGATCCCGCACTGGTCACAGGTAAATTCGTATACTGGCATAGTGGTCCCGTATAATCCGACCCGACCGCACCGCAGGCCGCGCGCCGCGCGTTCCGGCGGCGGATCGACGCGCGCGTTTACCGCGTTTCCACCTGAGAGGCGACGGGCGCTTTCAGGTTGTCGAGCGCACGAAAAACGCTCTCGTAGTCGCCCTTCGCGTTCCAGGCGACCCAGCCGCCCGCCGGCGTCTCCTCGACCGCGATCACCTGCAGCTCAACGTACTTGACCAGATTGACGCGCGCCCATCCGATATTGTAGCCGAATGCCTGCACGTAGGGAAGGACGCGCACCGGGGTCCCGCTGAGGCGATTGATGCCCAGCATGGTCCCCTCTTTGATCGTCGCGCCCGGATTGGAGAGACGCTGCCGGTCGCCGGTGAAGTGGCTGGGGTAGAGCATGGGATAGATGACGTCGGTATAGCGCGCAAAGAGCTCGAGCTGCTGACCGATGGGGTCGTTTTTATTGTACATGACCCGCCCGAAGAGGTCCGCCGAGAGTTTCACGCCGCGTGCGTTCGATATGGTCCTGAAGGACTGCAGGAGATCGGCGATGTAGTCGTACTTCCTCTTCAGCGAATAGGGAACCCCACCGTCCTTGAAGCGGATGTAGTCGAGTTGGATTTCGGGGAAATCGTATGTGAGCGCCGTATTGAAGACGTTCATCAGGCGCTCCATGTACGGTTCGGGCACCGGGAGCTTGTCCAGCCCGTCCTGGAAGCACACGACGCGCGCCACGAGGTACAGGTTCTCGGATTTGAGATAGTCGATGACCTCCTTGTTGATACGCGGCCGGAGGATCTTGTACGGGTGCACGTCGATCACCAGCATGTTGACGCCCAGCGGTTTCCCGCGCTCCACAAGGCGCTTCATGAACGGCAGGTTCACGGAATATTTGTTCGATATGTACAGGCCGCGATAGCGCGGTTCGTTCGAGGCGGCCGGCTTGGCGCGCGTATCCGCGCCGCGACAGGCCGCAATGGCGCCGCAGAGGGCGATCAAACATACTGCTGCAAGGACGATGGCGGTTTTTCTCATGTCGGCATTTCAGCGATTACGTTCAAATCTTGTCAACGCTTGTTTTTTGTTTTAGCGCTATTTTTTAATTGCAGGGCGCACCCGTTCGACATACCCTGAGCGGATCATTCCAGTACGAAGGTACCGTATGCCGTATATCATGTGGAACGATTCGTTCAGCCTCAACGACCCGACCATCGACAGCCAGCACCAGAGGCTCTTCGACCTCATCAACGCCCTCCACGAGGCGGTCATGGACGGTTCGCGCACCGAGGCGCTCGCCGCGGCGCTTGCCGAACTCAAGCGCTATACCGAATACCACTTCAGAGCCGAGGAGGAACTTTTGGCGCACGCCGGCTATCCGGGGCTCGAGGCGCACCAGCACCTGCACCGCGAGTTCATCGACCGGATCGACACCTTCATCGCACGGCAGAGCAAAAAGAAGATGGGGCTCTTCCAGGACGTGACGAGCTATCTTCGCGACTGGCTCATCGACCACATCCTGAAAAGCGACACGGAATACGTCGCCTCGCTTGGGATACGCCGCTAGCCGCCCGCCATGCATTACGGCTGGATAATACTCGGTGCGTCGGTCCTCACGGTGTTCAGTTCGCTCGGCTTCGGCCGTTTCGGCTACACGATGATCTTCCCCGCCATGAAGACCGGCCTGGGCCTCACCGACGCGCAGGCCGGCGACCTTGCGACGGGGAACATGGTGGGATACCTGCTGCTTGCGCTCACCTGCGGATTCCTCTCGGCGCACTTCAGCCCCCGGAAGATCATCGCCTCCTTCATGGCGCTCCTGGCCGGCGCCATGCTCCTGACGGGGCTCGCGCCGGACTTCTTCACCGCGCTCATCGGCCGGGTGCTCACCGGCATGGGAAGCGGCGGCACCAACATTCCCGTGCTTGCCATCGTGATCGCGTGGTTCGGGGTGTCGCGACGCGGGCTGGCGACCGGCATCACCGTGAGCGGATCGAGCGCGGCGCTCCTGTTCGCGGGCATCGTCATTCCGAAAATACTCGCCGCCTACGGCGTGGACGGTTGGCGCTACGCATGGTTCGCTCTATCGGGCATCGCGGTTGCGATCGCCGTGGTGTGCGCGTTCGTCCTCAGGAACACGCCATCGGAACTGGGACTCTCGCCCATCGGACACGATGGATCCGCACCCCCGACGGATAGTGCGGCGATCTCGCTCGTCGACTCGATGCGGCTCGTATACCGAACGCCGACCGTATGGCACTTGGCCGCGATCTACAGCCTTTACGGTTTTTCGTACATCATCTACGCGACATTCTTCGTGCGCTATCTCAACTGGGAATGCGGCTTCACGGTCGCCGATGCGGGCGCGCTCTGGTCGGCGGTCGGCGGGATCAGCATCGCCAGCGGGTTCATCTGGGGAACGGTCTCAGACCGCATGGGGCGGAGGTACGGCCTGTCCTGCGTCTACGCCATCCAGTTCGCGTGCTACGTATTGTTCGGATTGTGGAAATCGGCACCCGGCATCTATGCGTCAGCCCTGCTGTTCGCCGTCACCGCCTGGAGCATTCCCGCCATCATGGCGGCGGCCTCCGGGGACATTCTCGGGCCGCGCATGGGATCGGCCGCTCTCGGTTTCATTACGCTCTTTTTCGGCATCGGCCAGGCCCTCGGACCCTTCATGGCCGGGCGCGTCGCCGATTCGTTCGGGAGTTACACGCTGGCCTTCACGATCGCAGGAGGCGCGTCGCTCGTCGGAGCGATCCTTTCGCTTCTGCTGCACCCCGTTGAGCAGAAATCGAATCAGCACGGCGAGGCTTGATCGGATTGATACGCGCGAAGCGCGGACGTCCTACCGCCAGATTATTTGTGGCGCATTCCGCTCCGGCAGCCGATGGAACCCGTATTTCGGATAGCCCACCATCATCGCCCCCAGGCTCACATGGCCGTCGGGGAGTCCCAGCGCCGTTTTCATGCCCGGCCAATAGAGCGAGGCGACATGGAAGTAGCCCGCCCAGCAGGTCCCCAGACCAAGCGACGGCGCGGCGAGCTCGAGATAGGCAAGCGCGATGGTGCCGTCCGTCGCCGCCTGCGGGAGCGCCCTGGGGGCATGCGCGACGAGTATGTGCGGCGCATTACGGCAAATCATGTCGCGCCCCATCTCCCAGTAGAGAACGACACCGTCCATGTGCAGGGGCGTGGCGATCTCCGGCTTTTCCTTGATCATGTAGCGCATCCAGTCGATGACCGCGCCGGACAGCTCGCGTATCTTCTCCGCCCCGCTGACGACCATCCACTGCACCGGCTGCACATTGTGCCCGCTGGGGGCGTGGCGCGCGACGCCGATGAGCCGCTCGAGCGTTTCACGGTCCACCGCCTTGTCCTTGTAGGCCCTGATGGACCGCCGGGAGCGCAGAAAATGCTCGGCGTGCTCCGGGGAAAGCATCCATTCTTTCTTAACCTCCGCCAGATCTTCCGGACGGGCGATCGTGTGTGCAAGCGCCCCGTGCGGACATACCGCCACGCAATGTCCGCAGGAGATACAGAATTCCTCCCCGCCCGGTATGATCTTCGGAAGCGATTTCTTGTCGGCCATCATGATAATGCCGACGGGGCACTCGGCCACACAGGCGCCGTCGTGCTTGCACTTCGTTTCGTCGATGGTGATCTGGTTCATGGTATCGTCCGTGTCCTATGTTCGTTTGATGGCGATCATCGCGATATCGTCATTGAGCTGCGACGGCCCCTCTCCCTTCAGTTCGGTGCCGGTATGCCGCTCGACCGCGGCCACCAGAACGTCGACGAGCTCGGACGGCGTCGCCCCGCCCTGTTCCGCGATGATCCCCTGGAGTCGCTCCTCCCCGAAGAGTTCGCGATGCGGGTCCATCGCCTCGGTGAGCCCGTCCGTATAGAGAAAGAGCATATCGCCGGGATCGAGCCGGAAGGACCGGTTCTTGATGGTCGTCTCGAAGAGCTCGCTCTCGTCCATCCCGACGGGGAGCCCGCGCCCCTCGAGCGTCTCGACCGTCGTGGAGTTCGCCCGATAGACCAGTCCCGGGCAATGCCCCGCCGAACAATACGCGATCTCGCCGGTGCTGACGGTGCAGCGGAGCAGAACGAACGTGACGAAAATATGCGGCGGGGTATCGGCATAGACGCTTTCGTTGATCTCCGTGAGGATCTTCTTCATATCGCGGCCGCCCCGCCTGATGATCCCGCGAAGCTGCGCGCGCAGGAGCGCCATCTCGATGGCCGGGCCGGCCCCATGGCTCGACACGTCGCCGATGCAAAAATAGAAATCGTCCTCCCCTGAATCGATGAAATCGAAATAGTCCCCGCCCGCGCCCCGCATCGCCTTGTAAAAGGTGCGGCACAACAGGCGCTCCTGCATCACCGCCGGCATGGCCTCCGGCAGGAGGCGGCGCTGGATCTCCTCGGCGGCGACCATCTCCCCGCGCATCTCCTCGCGATCGCGCAGCCCCTTCACCATCTCGTCCAGCGACTCGCTGAGCGTGCCGATCTCGTCGCTCCCGGCGCGGGGGAACTGCACCTCGAGGTCGCCCTCGCCCACCAGCTCCGCGCTGGCGATGATGCGCCGGATGCGGCGCACCATCAGGCTCGAGAGGAGAAAGATCGCCACGACCGCGACCAGCGCGATCGTCACGCCGTAGCGGAGGATCTCGTTGCGGTTGTCGATGATGGCGCGCATCCCGTCGGTCTTGTCGGTGAAGATGGCGTTGTAGCCGATGTGCCCGTCCGCCACGATGAGCGCGATGATCCCGCCGTCGTGATCGCCCTCGTCATCGGCAAGCGGCAGCGAGTCGATCTTCCAGAGGAACTCCTCCGCCTCGCTGCGGCTGCGCGCGAGAACGCCGTCGGCCATAAGCGGCTCCCGCCTGCCGCCGACGACGACGCTGGGCGTGTCCGTCTCCGACGCCCCCTCCGCGATCCATGCGCGGAGGGCCGCCCAGCGGAGCTGGAGGGCGTCGCGCGAGGCCTTTCCGGCCAGATAGCGCTCGTGCTGCAACGGATCGACGCGATAGGGAAGCATCACATATGAGAACACGACCGCGTCGCGCACATGCCGGATCGCATCGGCAAACCGCTCGGGCGAATCGCGAAGATCGTCACGCCTGGCCGCGAGCTCGGCGGATTGCCGCTTCAGGCGGTCGCGCTCGGCGAGGAGCGCCTCCAGGCGCACCTCGATCCCGTCAGGGGCGACCCGGACGGTTTGCCCCGGCGTAAAGGCGCCGACCGCGGCCCGGAGCTCCTTGTCCCGGGCATCGAGCGCGGTCCGCTCGGCGGCGATGGCCGCGGCGCGCTGATCGTGCGTCTTCGCATGGGGATTGTTCGCGGCAAAGGACTGCGCCCGTTGTTTCACCAGCGCCTGATAGTCCCGGTACAGCGACCGGTACTCGCGGTCCGCGGCGGGCTTCACGAGGGGCGTTTTCCTGAGCGCCTGCACGCGCGCCGTGAGCTTTTCCGCGACCTGCGCGATCGACTCGCTGATCCGCCGATCGTCGTCGAGAAAGCGCTTCCACGCGGCGCGGTTGGTCCGCAGCTCGACGAGCATCGCGCGGGCCATCTCCTCGATGAACGGATTCTTGAACACCGGGCGGTAGGTCACCTCGAAATGGCTGTCGACCACCCGATAGCTTTGACGGCGGGGACCGTCGGCAAGGAGGGAGACGGGATCGGCCTCGGCGATGAATGACTTACGTCCGGCCGCATAGGCATCGTTTCGGAACAGCCGGTCGAACCGATACGTGGTCCTGCCGAAGACGCTTCCCGTATCGAAGTACACCTCTCCGCCGGGATTGATCGACTGGATCCGCACGCTGTCGCCGGTGAGTCCCTGCTCTGCGGCGCGCGATTGATACCCCCGGCCCAGCGTCGCGTTGAGCGTCGAATCGAGTGATCGCTCCGCCGCCGCCCGTTTCTTCTCCTCGCCCTCCATGAGCCGCGCGAACCGTTTCGCCTCGGCATCGGCAGCCGACTCCGCCTGGGCCTCGAGCGCGGCGATCGCCAGGAGCGATACGGCGACCGGACGGGCCGCCGCCTTGAGTTTCGCGAGGTCGTCGGCGGGCGCACGCGATCCGCCCGCGAGAAGCTGCGCCTTGATCCGCTCCTCGAGCACGGTGATGTCCTTGTCGGAGAGATAGCGGCTGTAATGCGTATCGACCGAGCGGTGTTGATAGTCGTAGGCCACCTTCATCCCCAGCCAGCTCCCGAACCGGCGCATGGTATTGCCGAAGGTGCTCTTTCGCCGATAGACCGCGACGCGATATCGGCCCAGCTCCTTCCGCTTTTCCTGGATGCGCAGTCGCAGCTCCTCGAGGGAGACGATGCCCCGCTTCAGGTTCTCGCGCTCGACCGCCAGGGCCGTGACGAAGCGCAGCGGGGCCGCCGCCTCGCGCTCCATGGCCTCCTCGAGCGTCTGCCGCTGCTGTCGGTAGTGGAAAAACGACGTGACGGCGATCACCAGCGAAACGAACAGCGTCGTGACCAGGGTCAGCTTGATCCGGATTCCCGGCACGAGCGCGCGGTACCATTTCTTTTTCATGAGTCCCCCTCGTTGATTCGCCTCGAAAGCGTGAGCCGGTTTCCGCCGCTCGGGGTCGGTTCATAGGACACGTCCATGAGCCGACGGTAGAGATACACCCCCAGCCCGCCCGAGGCGCCGGTATTGTGATAGTGCTCCAGGTCGGCGTCCGGAAGCTCGAGCGGATTGAAGGGGACGGCGTCGTCGGTAAGGACGAACTCCAGGCGGACATCGTCGCGGCGCATGACCAGCTCGACGGTCCCGCGCCCGCCGTTCGGATAGCCGTACTTGATGATATTGGCGATCGCCTCGTCCATCGCGAGGATCACGCGGTTGCGTTCCACATATTCGAGGCAATCGCCGATGAAGTCCTGGATCTCGTCGCGGATCCGCGAGAGCTCGTCCAGGTCGTTCGTGAAGATAACCCGTTTTTCGATCGCGCCGGCCACCGGCCCCGCCGCCCTACAGCTCGTTCACCGCGTCGGCGATCTTCTGGAAGAGGCGCACCTTCTTCGTGAAGTACATCACGTCCAGCGTGTCCTTGATCTGCTTGGACACGCCCGCCAGGGCGATATCGCCCCCCTTGGCCTTGCACGCGCTCAGGGCCGCATTGAGCACGCCGATCCCGGCCGAGGAGATGTACTTGAGCCCCGCGCAATCGCACACGATCTTGACGACGCCCCCGGCGACAATCGCGTCGAGTTTCGCCTTGAGCTGCGGGGCCGTTTTCGCGTCCAGCTCCCCGGCGATCGCGAGGACGCTCACGGCCCCCTGGGTCATGTCCTTCAACGTCAGTGTTGGTTCAGCCATTGTCTTTTTCCTTGTGATGATAGGTTATTTCATTTTTTCAAGTCGTCCCACAGGTTCTTGTCGGTGATGATCTGGTAGAGGGCGCGCTCCAGGCGGTCCACGTCGTAGTAGTGCCGGGTGTCGGGCGACCCCTGGAAGACATAGGAATACTTGCGGATGCCCTGGATGGCCTTCGCGACGTCCCCCTCGATGATGCCGCGGGTGATGCGGTAGTACAGATCGGCCTCGAGCATGTCCATCAGGTCCCGACGGAACCCGGGCTCGCGCTGCTCCAGCGCGTCGATGACCTTCTCCACCTCGTGCGCGTCGTACTCCTCGCGGTCGCTGGACCGGATGAGGTATCCGGCGATGAGCTTTCGGCACTTCGGGATGTCGTTGCGCCCGCTGGCGACGACGATCTGGCGGTAGAGTGAATGGACCTCGCGGTCCATCTGGACCTTCTGCTCGGGATTGCCCAGCCGGACCGGATCGAAGGCGGTCTTGAGCTCTTCGCCGTCGATGGCCTCGATGGTTTCCCGGAAGAGGCGCTCGCTCTTCGTGCTGTTGACCTCGCGAAACTCGGCGAGCGGCGGCTCGATGATGTCCGCGAACTCGATCGACTCCTCGCCGCTGGCGACGATGGCGTCGGCCTGCATGGACTCGAGAAAAAAGATCGAGGCGTCCCCGACGGCGGCCATGCTCTCGGAAAGCGAGACCTGGACAAGACGCTTGCAGCGGGGGGATATGGTGTGCCGGTACGCCGGGTTTTCCATCTCGATGCCGATGCGCTCGATCATCTTCCGGGTCTTTTGCGCGCTCGTGATGGGCCGCCACCCCGCCTCGCGGATCGGCCCGACGAGATAGCGATCGAACGAGCGCCTGCCGGCGAGGGCGAGCAGCCTGATGTGCTTCACCAGGTCCTGCGAAACGGCGAGAGGGACCTTTAATCGGTTTTCCGGCATAGGATATCCTTTCGGCGACAGGGCATCATCACCCCGATTAAGACGAAATGCAAGCATATTTCCCATGGATTCGGCGAATGCGCCCCGCCTACCTGCCGCCTGATGATCCGGATCAACCTCTATTCAACCTCTATTCAACCTCTATTCAACCATTAGTTACGTTCGAAACAGGTTCGGCTTTCCGCGGAATCTACGGCATCTGAGGGGCACCGAATGAGACGGCAGGGGATGCGATCTGAATTTCGACGCCGATCCCACAGCGACACGGCCTAGTGGTGACGATATGCCCGCCCATCTAATCGCAGACTCGCACGGACGCTTTTCCCGAATCGCCCTATGGGAGGCGAATGCGCGCCGTCAGCGGATAGTGGTCCGAAGCATCCGAGCGCACCACCCCGGCCTGCAGGACCGTGATACCCACGGAAACGAAGATATAGTCGAGCATGATCTCCTCGTCGACCGGAAGGTACTTTTTCACGAACGAATGGACGCTTGCGCTCAACCGGAAGGTCCCCTGCCCCGGCATGTCGAGCGCGTCCCAGACGGACCGATAGCCGTCATCGGCGAGCACCGCGAGCTCGCCCATCACGGGCAGGCTGTTGAAGTCCCCGACGAGGATGCGCGGGGTCGAGGGCGTCCCCAGCCACGCCCGCAGCTCGCGCAGCTCCTCGCGCCGCCTGAGGGAGCGCGCCCGGTTGGCGGCGACGGGATTGGTAGCATCCCACACGAAGGGCGAGAGGTGCGTGGTCACGAGCTCACAGCCTGCGCCACCGACGGAGATTCGTACACGCAGGGCGCGCCGCCCCGATTTCACGCGGAGCTCGTCTCGCGAGATGATCGGGTGCGCGCTCAGGATGGAGAGCGCCCACGGCATCGCGTTCTCGACGGCATAGGGGGCGCTCGATGCATGGTGCATCCCGAGTGCGCGCGCGAAGGCTGATCCGGCGCTTTCGCCGCCGCGCACCGGGTCCTCCTGCAATGCGATCACGTCGGCGCCGAGGGAGCGAATGGCATTGAGCACCGGCCCCCGTCCCGCCGCGCAATAGCGGATATTATAGGTGGCGACGGTAATTTCATTCTTCGCTCCCGCCCGCTTTCCGGCCTTATCGCATCCGCTCGCGATACAGAGAAGAACCATCAGACCGGCACAAAGCGCCGCATGGCGCAGTGCGTATCGATTTCCGTGTGGCGAAGTTCCGTTCATCCCGAAGGCGCCTCCCGCCGCGACATGCCCGGTCGCGCCATACATCATCATCACCCCCCACACTGCGCGCAATGAAAAAAAACATTTGCCGTGTCGTGCCGTTCCGGTAGTGTGCTGATGATGACACCGGCACGAACATACCCGCGCGTCCTCATCGCGCTCATTGCGGTCGCGCACCTCCTCTGCGCCGACACCGCTCCCGCCCGCGATGTCGACACCGTGCGCATCCTCGACCGGCCGATCCCGTTCGGCGAGACGCGGCGTCGTCTCACCCTCGAGTACGCGCGCCTGCACTACGATCCCGCAACGACGGACATCGCCATCACCCCCCGCATGATCGTGGTGCACTGGACGGCGACCCGGACCCTCCAGGAGGCATACGACACCTTCGCGCCGGAGATCCTGCCGCCGTCGCGACCGGAGATCGCGCGCGGCGGGCGCGTGAACGTATCGGCGCATTTCCTGGTGGACCGCGACGGGACGGTCTACCGTCTCATGCCGGAGACGCTCATGGGACGGCACGTGATCGGCCTCAATCACTGCGCGATCGGGATCGAGAACGTCGGCGGTCCGGCCAATCCGCTCACCGCTGCGCAACTTGCGGCAAATGCGCGACTGGTGCGCCATCTCGCGAACCGCTTTCCCACCATTACATATCTCATCGGCCATTACGAGTATCGACGCTTTGAGCGTCACCCGCTCTGGATCGAGCGCGATCCGGCGTACCGCACGGTAAAGGTCGATCCCGGGGCGGCCTTCATGACGCGCCTGCGGGAAAGAGTGCTTGACATCACCGGCCTCGCGCCCTTCTGATCGCGCCATGGACATGGCCCTCGACAGGACCCAGCTCATGGTGCAGCGCGCCGTCCGCGCCTTCGCGCGCGAGACGCTCGAGGAATGGGCGAACGTGCTCGACCGCGAATCGCGCCCCCTCCCGGCGGAGATCGTCGCGGAGATGGGCCGCATCAACCTCTGGGGCATCCAGGCGCCCGTGCGCTACGGCGGCGCGGAGCTCGACACGGTGAGCTACGCCATCGCCATCGAGGAGATCTCGCGGGTGAGCGCCGCCGTCGGCCTCGGGGTGACCGTGCACAATTCCGTCTGCCTCGCGCCCCTCCTGAAGTTCGGCACGCCGGACCAGATCGAGCGCTTCGTTCCCGACCTCGCGAGCGGCCGGAAGATCGGCGGCTTTACCGTGACCGAGCCGCAGGCGGGATCGGACGCCGCCTCCATCCAGACCACCGCCGCGCCCGACGGCGATTCCTTCATCATCAACGGCCAGAAGGCCTTCGTGACCAATGGCGGCGTGGGCGACCTCTTCCTCGTCGCGGCCACGCTCGATCCCGCGAAGAAGGCGCGCGGCATCGCCATCTTCATCATCGAAAAATCGATGCCGGGCTTCCAGGTCGGGAAGATCGAAGACATGATGGGCATGCGCGGCAACATGGTCTCCGAGCTCTTCTTCAACAATGTGCGCGTCCCCAAAGACAACATCCTCGGCCGTCCGGACGAGGGCTTCCGGATCTCCATGCAAACGCTCGATATCGGCCGCATTGGCATCGCGGCGCAGGCGCTGGGCATCGGCGAGGCGGCCTTCGCGGCTGCGGCGACCTACGCGGCGGAACGAACGCAGTTCGGCAAACCAATCGGCACCTTTCAGGCGGTATCCTTCAAGCTCGCCGAGATGAAGACGCGCCTCGATGCGGCGCGCCTGCTCGTCTGCCGGGCCGCCTGCCTCAAGGACCGCGGCCTGCCCTTTTCGACGGAAGCGGCCATGTGCAAGGCCTATGCCTCCGACGCGGCGATGCGCGTCTGCCGGGAGGCGCTGCAGGTCTTCGGCGGCTACGGCTACGTGAAGGACCTGCCCGTGGAGCGCTTCTTTCGGGATGCGAAGATCACCGAGATCTACGAAGGGACCTCGGAGGTCATGAATATCATCATCGGCAACGCCATCATGAAGGAATTCGGCAGGATGTAACGGACATGCTCTCGATCATCGTCTGCGTAAAGCAGGTCCCCGACACCCAGAAGGCCGTCTTCGATCCGAAGACGGGCGCCATCGACCGCTCGGCCACCGGTAATATCATGAACCCCGACGACCGCCACGCGCTGGAGATGGCGCTCGCGCTCAAGGACGCGCACGGCGCAACACTGTGCGCGCTCACCATGGGCCCGCCCCATGCCGACGAGGTCCTCTACGAGGCCTGCGCGCTCGGCGCCGACCGCGGCGTTCTCCTCTCCGATCCGCGGTTCGCCGGGGCGGACTCGCTGGCGACCAGCCGCGCGCTCGCGCGCCATCGAACGGCTCGGCCCCTTCGATATCATCGTCACCGGCCGCGAGGCGATCGACGGCAACACCGGCCATGTCGCCTATCAGCTCTCCGAGTTTCTCGACGCGCCGCTCGTCTCCCAGATCCACCGCATCCGGATCGACGGCGCGCACGCCATCATCGAGCGCCAGTACGGCCACGAATACCAGACGATCCGCTGCCCGCTGCCGGCGCTCCTGTCGGTCGGCTCCCGCGACAACCGGGTGCGGCACCCCCGGCTGGCCGACATCGCCGCCGGCGCCGTTCAGCCCATACGCCGCATGACGATGGACGACATCGGAGGATCGGAATCCGACTATGGCGCGTCGGGGTCGCCCACGATCGTAATCGGCGCCGAGCTTTTTTCGCACACCCGCGGACGCGAGGCGCTTCCCGGCGGCACCGCGGAGAAGGTCGAGGCCCTTGTGCACCGGCTCAAGAAGCACAACATACTTCGATATTGACGGGTTGATGATGACCGCTCCGTACGAACAATACGCCGATTCCCGCGACGTCTGGGTCTTCGCCGAGATACAGGACCACGAGCGCGTGCTCGAGGGCGCGCTCGAGCTCCTCACGCGCGGCCGGGAACTCGCGGACGCGCTCGGGTCGAGGCTCATCGCGCTTGTCTTCGCGCTCGACGCGGAGCAGTACCTTCCGGCCATTGAGCGGCATGGACCGGACGCCATCCTCTGCTGCAGCCATCCGGCCCTCAAGCACTACGACAGCCAGATTGTCCCCGACATGTTCGCGGACCTCATTGCCGAACGATGGCCGTCCATCGTCCTCTTTCCCTCGACCGAGGCGGGATGCGATCTCGCGCCGCGACTTGCGCAACGATTCGCGACCGGCCTCACCTCGCACTGCACCGACCTTTCCATCATGGACCACCCCGACTACGGACCGGGCCTGCTCGTCATGAAGCGACCGGCCTACAGCGGAAACGCGATCGCGACGGTCATCTGCCCGCACGCACGACCGCAGATGGCCACCGTGCAGCAGGGCGTCTTCGAGCGGCGCGAGCGGGACGATGTCGCGACGGACATCGAGATGCTGCCGTTTTCCTATGACCTGACGAAGCTCCGCATCGAAAGCCTCGAGGCGCCGCTCCGATGGGACAAGCCGAAGGTGCCGCTCGAACAAGCGCCGGTGGTCGTAACCGGCGGCCGCGGGCTTGCGACGAAAAAGAACTTCGAGCGCCTCTTTGAACTCGCCGAGCTCCTGGGCGGCGAGGTGGGCGCGACGCGCGTGCCCGTCTTCAACCGCTGGTGCGGCGAGGAGCGCATGATCGGCCAGACCGGCAAGACCATCCGGCCGCGCCTCTATCTCGGCTTCGGAATCTCCGGCCAGATCCAGCACACCGCGTCAATCGTCGATTCCGAGATCATCGTTTCCGTGAACACCAATGCCGGCGCGCCCATCGCGGCGCTCTCGGATTACGTGGTCACGGACGATGCGGGGGTTTTTCTTGCGAAGCTTATCGAGCGGCTGCGAAGCGAGAAGCGGGGATAGCGATGGTGAGCGGTTACGCCTGGCCGGTTACGGATGTCCCATCCATGAATGGGAGCACGCTATTTTCTTAGGACGCTCTACAACGAAGCGCGCGGACACTAGTAGCGCACACCTGAATCGGACCCATGGAATGAGTTACTGCCGCCGCGAGCGATATCGTCACAGAGTCGCGTTATTGATTCCTTATCCACTGTAAGCGGTTGCAGTATTTTCAGGTTCGACAACCAATCCAGGGGAAAGGCGCGGATCCGCTCTATGAGGAGTTCCTTCTCGACAGGCGCTTTCTTTTGGAGAATCTCCAGCATTTCGCTCCAGACAAATGACTCGTGCGAAGCGTACTCCATTACCGGTGAGGGCATCGAGCACCTGCTTGATATTCTCGCCAAAGCGCAGGTCGTCCGGAGCGAAGAAATCGAGATCATCCGAATAGCGCCCGTGTACGTGAAACCGGATTTTTGCGAATAATTTCTGCTTCAGGCGAACCTGGTCCGTGCCAACAATAGTACGGATATCATCCTCAGAGACAGCACTGTCCCAAAAGCAATCCTTGATGATCGATTGCAACGCGGAATGAATCGCTTCAGTGCCTGGATATTGTATCTGCATTGATCAATCAATACATCGTCCCGATCTAAAATGTACTGCCACCACGATAGCACCGTCATGAGCTTTTTGACCCATCGGGCACCGTGGGCACTTCATTCTCCCGCTCGATGTTGTATCATTTTCAAAAAAAATCACTCGGTACGGTGAACGCGATTGCAACCGCCGGACCTGGACGAGCATACGATCAAACCAGCTTCATCAACGCACGTCCTATTCGATGAACTCGCTCCCGTTCGGAATGATGATATCGCCGCACTCGGCGAGTTTGATGACAATATTCAAAATCTTCTCCTGACGACTTTCCACGTCCTCCCGCCGGACCGGTCCCATGAAATCCATGTCCTCCCGCAGCAGGGACGACGCCCGCGGCGACATATTGCGGAATATCGCGCCCTGCAGCTCGGCGCTGGTCCCCTTGAGGGCGATCGCGAGGTCCTGCGTATCGACCTCCCGGAGGACCTTCTGGATGTGTCGGTCGAGCATCTCGCATATCTTCTCGAATTCGATGCCGTCGACGACGGTATTGACAACCGACTCACGAATCTCCCCATGCGGCAGTTCCGGGCCATCGTCGTCGTGGGCGGGCATGTCGTCGGGACAATATTCGTCGGGGCCCGCGTCCATCGCTTCACTCTCCCGCATGACGCGCGCCCAGTGCTCGTCCCAGAGATCGACGTCCGCGCCCAGAAAGGCGGAGAGCTTGTCGGCGAGAATCCCGGGATTGTCGCCCGCCTGAATACCCATGATCCCTTCCAGTATAAGGACCGCGCGTAGAAGCGCACTGCCCGTGAGGCGGCTCGCCAGCATCCGCGTATACAGGACGTTCCTGACGATCTCCGGGTCGGTGCCGTCCACGATAAGCTGCAGTCCCTTCTTCAGGAAAGCGTCGTCGATCAGTCCGATGTCGTCCTCGAGGACGAGAAGGCCCATCCGCCGTGACTTTTCCGACAGCACAATGAGGGCGTCGATGATCTCGACGCATTGCACCTTCTCCTCGCGATCGCAATCAAGACGGTCAAAAAATCCTGGAGTGTATTTCATGGTCCCTCACATTCCCCGCTTTACAAATTTTTGCGCGGCCGCGTTCACGGGGTCCCACACCGGCGAAAAGGGCGGCGCATAGCCGAGATCGAGATAGGCGAGCTCGTCGATCGTCATGCGTGCGGCGATGGCGGCGGCGACCACGTTCGTGCGAAGCGCCGCTCCGTCGGTCCCGGCGAGCTCCGCGCCGATGACGTGGCGCGTATCCGCATTGATGGTGAGCGTCATGAATATCTTCTGCGCCTTCGGGCAGTAGCCCGCGCGCGATCGCCAGGTGGCCGTGACCGATTCGGCCGGGACGCCCTCCCGCTCCGCATCGGCCGCATTGAAGCCGGTCTTTCCCACCTCGAGATCGAAGATCTTCACGAACTGCGAGCCCACGATGCCCGGGAAAACCTCGGAGGCGACACCCGCGACCTGCAGCCCCGCCACGCGCCCCTGCTTGTTCGCGGTCGATCCCAGCGGCATGTAGACGTCTTTTCCGGTGACCAGGTGGGGCACGGTGGCGCAGTCACCGGCCGCATAAACGCCGGGGAGGTTCGTCTCCGATTTCCCGTTCACCACGATCGCCTTTCGCGAATCGAAGGCCAGCGGCGAGGCGATCAAAAACTCGGTGTTTGGAACTACGCCTGTCGATATCACGACCATATCGGCGTCGAAGGTTCCCGCACCGGTTACCACGCCAAGCGCGCCGCCCGCCTCCACGATGGCGTTGATCTCCGCTCCGGTCACGAGCGTCACACCGTTTTTCTGTAACGTCGTGATGATCCGCTCGCGGATAAACGGCGACATGCTCATCGCCACCGATTCCATCCGCTCGACGATGACCGTCTCGATGCCCAGGCCGCGAAAGGCCTCTGCGAGCTCGAGCCCGATGAAGCCGCCGCCGATGGTCACGATGCGCTTCGGCCGCTTCTCCGCCAATCGGGTCTTGATGGCGATGCCGTCGCTCAGGTTGCGCAGGAAAAACACGTCCGGCGCGTCGATCCCGCGCAGCGGCGGCCGGAAGGCGCGCGCGCCGGTGGCGATCACCAGCTTCCGGAAGCCGTATGCCCGTTCCTCTGAGCCGACGCGGATAACCACCTCGCGCGCGTCGAAATCGACCCGCACCGCCTCGGCGCCGTTGGTTATATCGACATTGCGCTTGGCGACGAACTCGTCGCGGTCCACGGCAATGAGTTCGTTCGAATCCGCGATCTGCCCCGCGATGTAGTACGGCATCCCGCAGGCGGCGTAGGAAATGTGCTCGCCCTTGTCGAAGACGCCGATCGTCATCGCCGGATCGATGCGCCGTGCCTGCGACGCCGCGCTCATCCCGGCCGCGTCGCCGCCGATGACCAGCAGGTCATAGTCCTTCTCTCTCTGCGCCATGGTCCCCCCAGCATTCCTCAGTCCGCTACACCGACATCGTATCGCACATTCCGGCGCATCCCGCAAGTTTTTTTTATACTCGAATTGTCCCCAACCGTAGTATTGTTGCATAACTCAATATCTTCGCGAGCAAAGCGATCAGTACTGTTATACCAGCCGGGCATGAATATCTGACAACAAATCATGACGGTTCGAACGATTTTCTCCACTTGACAATGCGATGTCCAGGGGAAGCATGTCGCCTCGGAGACAACAGATACCATCATCCCATCTATGGAACGTAACACCCAACGCCTCGGCGAAGAACCCATTTTGAAGCTCCTGGTCGGCTTCTCGGCCCCCGCGATCGTGGGCACCATCGTGACCTCGATGTACAGCGTCATCGACCGCATCTTCGTGGGGCTGGTGGTGGGGCCGCTCGCAATCGCCGGCATGGGACTCACCTTCCCCATCTCCCTGGTCCTCATGGCCTTCGGGATGCTCATCGGCACCGGCACCGCGGCGCGCGTCTCCATCAGCCTGGGACAAAAAGACCTCGCAAGCGCCGAACGAATACTTGGCAATGGCATCTCCCTGGTGCTCATCGCATCGCTGTCGCTCACGGTCTCGGGCCTCATCTTTCTGGACCCCATCCTGTCGCTCTTCGGCGGGAGCCCGGCAACGCTCCCCTATGCGCGCCAGTTCATCGGCATCATCCTGCTGGGCGCCGTGTTCCAGTTCCTCGGCTTCGGCCTCAACGGCGTCATCAGCGCCCAGGGGCATCCGCGCATCGCCATGATGACGATGATCCTGAACGCCGCGCTCAACATCGTCCTCCTGATCCTGTTTATTTACGGGTTTGGCTGGGGCGTGCGGGGATCGGCGCTGGCCACCCTCATCGCGCAGGCGACTTCGGCGGCGTGGGTAATGGGCTTTTTGCGGAGCAGGCGCAGCATGCTCCGGATCAGACTGCGAAACATGCGCCTTGATCGACGGATCGTTCTCGCCATCGCCTCCGTCGGCATGGCGCCGTTCGCAATGCAGTTCACGGGGAGCTTTGTGAACGCCATCCTGAATCGCGGGCTCAAGGAGCACGGCGGCGACATGGCCGTTGGGGCCATGAGCGCCATCTTCTCGCTCGCGATCCTGCTCGTCATGCCGGTCATCGGCATCAATCACGGCATGCAGCCGATCGTCGGATATAATTTCGGCGCGCAAAAATACGACCGGGTAAAGAAAACGCTCACGCTTGCGATCGCGGGCGCAACGATTCATCTTTCGGCCATGTTCGCGCTAGTCCAGATCGGCCCGGAGTTCTTCATTCGCCTCTTTAGCGATGATCCAGGACTCGTTTCGATCGGCACGCACGGCATGGGCATCTTTTTGCTCGCGATGCCGCTGGTCGGCGTTCAAATCGTGGGCGCCCATTTCTTTCTCGCGATCGGCAAGGCCGCGAAGTCGGTGCTCTTGAACATGCTTCGTCAGATATTCATTCTCATCCCGGCGCTCATCATACTGCCGCGCTTCTTCGGCCTTAACGGCGTATGGATGTCGATTCCGATCGCGGACGCGATCGCGGTATGCATCACGGGGGCGTTCGTTCTCTACGAGATCCGTCACCTGCAACGGGCTCACGATGCGTCGCTCACGGCCGGAAAAGAGCACTATGAAGGACTATCGGAACCGGAATACCCGCTTCAGGGATAGCCGTAAAGCCCCAGAATTGGTATTGTTAAAGATGTAGAGAATGAATGTACGCGTATATCGATACAAATATCTTACAAAATCAAGCTTTAAAAAATATACAAATATCGATATGTTTACAGTAAAAAAAGAAGGGGAAATATTGAAATAATTGGTTGACGACCGGACGGTTTGTAATTAGATTCTAATGTGTACCGGTAGTTCACATTAAGCGACACTCTGACAAAAGGAGCCCGCTATGCAAACCGTCCTGAACCAGCCAAACGAATCCCTCTCGAAGTTTGATTTTTCTTACGAAAACAACAAGAAAAAAACAACCGAAACGCTTCATGTTTTAAAGATTCAGCGAACCTGCGTTCACGACGGCCCCGGGATTCGAACAACCATCTTTTTCCAGGGATGCGCGCTGCGGTGCGCCTGGTGCCAAAATCCCGAATCGCTCTCCATGCAGTCGGTTCCCGGCGCACCCGAATACTCCATTTCGGACATCCTGGAGACCGTCTCGCGCGACAAGGAATACTATGCGTCGACCGGCGGCGGGGTCACGCTGAGCGGCGGCGAGCCGCTTCTCCAAAACCCGGACAGCCTCATTGCGCTTCTCAAGGCGCTCAGGAAAGCGAAAATACACGTTGCCGCCGAAACATCGCTGTTTGTCCCCACAAAGAACATCGCGAAGGTCGCTCCGTATATCGACCTCTTCCTCGTCGACCTCAAACTCGTCGGCGACGAAACGCGCCACCGGGAGCTCACGCAGCAAAAGAGCGCGCTGATCCATGCGAATATCAAGAAGCTCATCACCCTGAAGGCGAACATTCGCTTTCGCATGGTGATCGTGCCCGGCCTCAACGATTCGGAACGCGATATCCGCGCGGCGGCGCGCTTTCTGAAAGCGATCAAGCGGCCGTCCATCGAGCTCCTCAAGTACCACAACTTTTACGAGGACAAGGCGGTGAAGCTCGGCCTGGTGCGCGACAAACTGACCATCACCCCCGAGCAGGGCGCGGCGGCAATGGTCCGCGCGCTGGATCTCTTCAAATCCCATGGCGTCGATGCGGCATACCAAGACCTGAGCAGCCCGCGGCGCCGGGCCGAGTTCCCCCAGCGCGTGTACGACATCCAAAACGCGATCCGCGAAAGCGACTATCACCTTTGCTTCGAGGTGTCCAAGCTCAAGACCGAATACTACCGAAAGAACGGGTTCGACGCGCCGACCCCGATCCACCGCTCCGAGCGGCTGGCGCACGTATTACGAAACAAGGAGATCATCATCTATCCCGACGAGCTCCTCGTGGGAAACTTCACTTCAAAGCGCAAGGCTGGTCAGGTGTGGGAAGAGCATTACGGCACCCTTTTCGTGTCTATCCTACACCAGATCAACCGCCAGACGCCGGTCGCCTTCAAATGCTCGTTCCGGGACAAGATCACGTTCTACACCCGCATCTTTCCCTTCTGGGCCACACGCAGCCTGATGGGCCGGGTGAACAAGAAGATCTCCGACCTGATCCGGACCGTCGCGCGAAGCTCCGAGATGAGCACCGGCTTTAACAACAACATGGCGGCGATCGCGCACTTCATCGTGAACTTCGACCGCGTCCTCGAGCTGGGCACGACCGGTCTCATCGAGGAGATCCGGACGATACAGCGCGAGAAGCCCGGCAACGACCAGGACTTCTATCGCGGCGCCATCATCGCCCTCGAGGCGCTGGCGGCATTCGCCGACCGGTACGCGGATAAACTCATGGAAGCGAGCATCCTTGAGGCCGATCCTGCGCGTCGCGAGGAGCTGAAGGCGATGGCCGAGATCTGCCGCCATGTCCCCCGGAACCCCGCGCGCACCTACCACGAGGCGCTCCAGAGCATGCTCTTCCTGCACATTGCGCTCTGCATCGAATCCTATGAAAACGCGGTCTCCTTCGGGCGGCTGGACCAGATCCTGCACCCGTATTACCAGCGCGACCTGAAGGCCGGCATCATCACCTATGACCGGGCGAAAGAGCTGCTGGCGCTGTTCATCGTCAAGATGGACGAGGTGGTGCTGGTGAACGACGGCGACACTTATCTGGGACTCGGACGCCTCTTCGAAACGATGTCCACGGACCAGACGGTCACGGCGGGCGGCATGGGTAAAGACGGAAAGGACGCGACCAACGACCTTACCTACATGCTGCTGGACATCTGCGAGCTGCAGCCGTACGCCGTGAACATGACGGCGCGCATCCATCGGAACAGCCCGCAGGAATACCTGGACCGCCTCGCGGAGATCTACATCAACGGCGCGCCGATGCCGGCGCTGTACAATGACGAGCTCTATATCGACACGCTCACCCGGCATTACGACACGTCGATACGGGACGCGCGCAACTACTCGATCGTCGGCTGCGTGGAGCCGAACGCGTCGGACGAGCACTTCGGCAACACGGACTGCGCGAACATGAACCTGGCGCTGCCCTTCCTGCAGGCGCTCAAGGGACACGAGAACGATCTGTGGAACATCGGCGTCATCGACCAGCTCGAGCGGATGCACACCAAGTTCATCGAGTACAACTTCAAGGGAAAAAATCCCGTATCCCGTCTCATCCGGTCGGTCTATGCCTGGGCGCGCAATCGCTTCATCGCCATGCGCACGCCGGCATACAAATCGCCGCGGAACATGGACGAGCTCCTGGATCGCTTCCAGAAGCGTCTCAACCACCTGGCGCAGTCGATCCTCGCCGACCACCAGAAGATCGAGGGCGTGCTGCGCGAGGGCTTCACCACGCCGCTCGCCTCCTCGCTCTTCAAGAGCTGCGTCGAGCAGGGGAAGGACGCCTATCACGGCGGGTGCCGCTTCAACAGCAGCGGCATTCAGGGCATCGCGATCACGGACGTGGCCGACTCGCTCCACGCGATCGACGAGGTCGTGTACAAGAAACGCCGGTACTCGATCGACGAGGTTATCGAAGCCATCGACGCCAATTTCGAGGGAGAGAAGAACCGTGAAATCCAGTCGGCGCTCCTCGCCGTCCCGAAGTTCGGCCAGGACGAATCGCCCGAGTCCGTGGCGTGGGTGAACAAGACCCTGCAGATATACGTGAATGCGCTCAACTCCGTTCCGAACTGTCCCCGCGACGGCATCTACACCGCCGGATACTATGCTCTGAATGTAAACGGCGTGTACGGACGGAAAACGCCGGCCCTCCCCTCGGGACGACTCGCCGGCACGCCGCTTGCGAACAGCGTGTCGCCGCATCACGGCATGGAGCATGGAGACCTTCTCTCGTCGCTCAATTCCGTGGCCGGCGCCGACTTCGCGAGCTACGCCCCGAACGGGACCACGGTCACCTTCACCATCGACGCGGCGCTGTTCCAGGGCGCCGAGGGCGTGCGGAACCTCGCGTCAATCTTCAGCACCTTCTTCAAGAAGGGCGGGATGCAGTTCCAGCCCAATGTGCTCAACCGCGAGATCCTGCTGGACGCCTACAACAACCCCGAGAAGTATCCGTTCCTGCTGGTCCGCATCGCCGGCTACTGCGCCTACTTCACGCAGCTATCGGACGAGCTCAAGAAGGAG
>Ga0116176_10000970_pt1 | contig 22776 bp, 32 predicted proteins | sample AD_STIC08_MetaG_FD_89803 | JGI IMG/M metagenome (GOLD analysis project Ga0116176, IMG submission 89803) | Active sludge microbial communities of municipal wastewater-treating anaerobic digesters from USA - AD_STIC08_MetaG | ecosystem: Engineered > Bioreactor > Anaerobic > Digestate | place: USA...
AAATAAACATCATCATTCCCACTATTCGATAAGACTATGTTTGTTATAACGCTAACTGTTCCGTCGACTAAAGTGTCGTTCGTAGAGTTTCCGCATATTTGATAATGATGAAATGATGCCCCGTAACTTGTGGATACAGACGGATAGACTACTGAAACCATATTAGTTACAGTAACAGGCATCGCCGCTTGTGCATCAACTGGATTAACTAATCCAAAGTCAACAGATACCCTTGAAGCATCACAAACCCTAATCATATGAATATTAAAATCAGCGGCGGTAACTGCGGCGTTATTCTTTAATCTAATTCTAATTGTATAATTTTTCGTAGGGTCAATAACAGAAGTGTTCTTTTTATATAATGTCCCAACGGTAGTTAAATCAGGACGTTCGCTCGTATAATACCCATATTCATTTGTTGCAATAATAACCTGATTTCCAGCTTGAATATAATTAGGATATGAACCAGAAGGCGTTGTTGAAGCATAGTTTCCCATAGCTGTCGCAACAGCACTCTCTGAATTTGCCGATGCCCTCATTACAAGTCTATTAGTCGTAACTGTCGTTCCATCATAAACGATACCCATTACATTCGGCACAAGCCCAGAATAAGTCTGTGCATCAGCAGTTTCAACTACATCTCCGTTATCATCAACTTCGACTACCTCCAAGATAGGAAGTAAATTAGCTTGTCGTCCAGAAGTAGCCGCACCACTCGTATCGCTTGATAAAGTAACTGAAACACCAAACGTAACCTTAAACGGCACTTTAAAACTTTTCTTACATAACAGAATTGTTTCAGCCCCAGACGTCGTTCCAGAATTGATTGCTAAGAACCTCGCACCGCCTGCAACGCCTCTTAATTCATAAGATTGCCCTGTTCCTAATTGTTTAACTGTCCAATTATTAACCTCATCAAAAGTATTGAAATCATCTCTAAATTTATCGTTATGCGTTGAGATGATGGTATTGCCAGAAGTAGAAAGGTTTCCTTGCTTGTCTGACGTTGCGGGATTGATTATTGTATTAGTCGTGTCCTTTAACTTCATCGCCGAAAAATCAGCACTAAAGGCATTTGTCGCTAATAATAAACATAATAATAATGATAAGAATTTCTTCATTAACTTCCCCTTTCCCAATTCGTTCCATTAGATATAACAACTATTGACCCAGCGTCATACATTTCAACTGACGCTTCTCCTCTTATTGTTTGACCGCCTGTCCCAATAATAGTTACTGTTCCAATCCCAGAGCTTGCAATAATATTATATTCTCTCCCTTCAATTCCTACTGCGGAAGGCAAAGTAATCGTTGCAGTATTTGTTACTATAACTTTATGATGTGTTTCATTAAGAGATGTGTTCCCAGAAACAATTGTTACTTTTGAACCAAAAGAACCGCCAATATCTAACATCGAAGAAGGCGTTGTCGTTCCTATTCCTACATTCCCAGAAGGTTGTTTTATTGCGACTTGAGTTGTTCCATCTCCATCTTTAATTTTTAGAGTGTGTTCATCTGAACCATCAGAAATAATATCCCAAACAGGAGTTCCTTCATCGGCTAATGTGATTTTTGAAGAATTTATTGCTTTTTTATATGTAATAATAACAACACCACTTCCTCCATATCCACCATCACTATTATTCTTTTTACTACCACCACCTCCACCTCCTCCTGTTCCATTCTCCCCGTTAGAGCCTACGCCTGTCGTTCCACCATTTCCACCGCCACCAAGTCCACCAGAACCAGCTCCAGGACCAGGACACTCTGTTGGGTCTTGACTTCCACCACCACCACCTCCAGCGTAATATGAACCTAAAATAGGATGCAAGAACCCTATTCCTCCATTTGGAGTTACACCATTTCCCGCCCCAACTCCACCTGCACCACCGCCACCGCCGGCAGCTCTTAATGTTGGATAATTTTGAATACCTCTTCCACCAGCATTTCCATATCCTATTGCCCCATTCATAGATATTTGTGTTGCGTCTCCTGGAGCTACTTCAGACCAAGCACCACCGCCACCAGAACCACCATCATCACTATAAGTTCCAGATTCTCCATTTCCTTCACCACCACCGTAAGCTATAAATTCAGGAGAATCTGCGGATGTTCCAAAATAGGATGAACCAGATTGAACAGAAGGATTTGCTCTTTTACCACCTACACCAACATTTACATAATATGTTTGTCCTCCGACTAATTCATAATTACTATGATATAATAACCCACCAGCACCACCACCCCCACCTCCACGATAACCGCCACCACCGCCACCACCGACAACCATTATTTGGGCATATCTGCCTACTGTTGGAGCGACAAAAGTAGCCGTTCCTGGTACGGAAAATGTATGAACAACATATTCATATAATCCACTTGTATGAGTAGTTATTACCCCACCTTTTGAAGTTATCTCTCCTGTATCAACTGCATTTACCAAAACATCCCCAACAACTTCCAACTTCTCTGAAGGCGTTGAAGTGCCTATTCCGACATTTCCTGCATTATAATAAATATCTGTTCCGTTATTTGTCCATTGACTTCCAATGTAAGGAGTCCCATTTACATATAAAGCTGTTCCATTTATTATCCCATTTACATCTAATTTAAAAGAAGGATTAGATTTACCAATACCAACAGAATCAGAAGTTGCAGTTAGATAAACATTCGATCCTGATTTTGTCCATCCTGTTGCGTTTTGAGCATCTGCATCACTATATCCAGGAAGTCCTGCACATTCAGTTTTTCCATTTACATCAGAACATGTTAATCCTGTTGTGAAGTTTAGATAAGGTCGAGGTCTTAAACTAACACCATTATTTTGAATTATAATTGCTTGTGCAGTTTTTCCACCAATCGTTGTTTCGCTGTCCGCAAAAGAAACAATAGGCATTATAATTAATAATATTAATAATAAAAATTTACGCATTTCTATTTTTAAGATCCTCTTTTAACATCCTCAGGGCTTCTTCTGTGTTTTTTTCATCCAGCAATTTAACAAGATTAAGCTCTTTAATTAGAAGTTTATTCTCTTGATTTTTAATAGCCGCAAGACTCGCATCGATTGATTTTTGTCTTGATTCAAATAAAGACTTCTCTTCTTCATATTGTTTAATTTTATCAATCAAAGATTCTTGAATGTTATGAGCTTTTAATATTTCGCTATCCAGAATTTTCTTCTTTTCTTTAATTTCTAATATTTGAGCAGAAATAACATTTTTATCATACTCAATTCTTTTCTTCTCAGACAAAACATCTTCCATCGACTCTTTGACTTCTTCTTCTTTCCTTTTTAAATCAATTAACATAGAGTCTAATTCTTTTTGTTTTTGAATATTAGAATTATAAGTTTCATTTGCGGCGTTTTGAATAAAATTAACAGACTCGATTTTCTTTTTTAGATCAGCAGACTCTATTAATAGCTTCTGCTCTCTTGATTTAATATCTTTTAGAAAATCTGAATTCTTTTTGACTAAAATTTCCTGTTCAGCTTTATTTCTTTCTATATCTGCAATAATTATTGATTGCTCACTTTTTATCTTATTTAGTATTGATGTCTCATTAGCAATATCTTCTTTTATCTTCGATAAAATATTCTGAGACGATTCTTTTTTATCTGTCAAATAATCAATAGACACATTCAAAGACTTTATAATTTCATTCTTCTCATTAATTTGAGAAGAAAAAGATAAATCCATTTGACGTTTGCTTTGTAATGTAGATTCTAATGAAGATATTCTTTGTTTTAATGAAATTATTTTATTTTCTAATTCTTTTTTATCTTCCATATTACATCTCCGATGTTTTAACTGTTACATAAACTGTTCCTGTAAAATTTGCATTTGTGCATTGAACTTTTAGTTTATCTGAACTTTGAAGGTTCTCCTCTCCTTGAGGCTTATATCTTGCTGATGATTCTGCAACTAAAACAACATCCCATATTAAAGTATCAAATGCAGATCCAACTCCCATATCTATTGTCGCAGAGACCTGTTCAGATATTGGAATAGATGAAGCGACATTAATGCTTTCTATTTTAACTTTTCTTCCGAAGTTAAAAGTATGATTAAGCGGAGCAAGAGATAAATCTTGGCTTATTGTTAAATCTGATCTTAAAAAATGGGCAGTTTTCATTTTTTAGGCCTCCTAAAATTATTGAGCGAATATTAAATCTACTGTCGCAATTCCATTTCCTGCATTTCCTTGAATTAAAAATCTTCCATAAGTCAAATTAACAGACTCTATTGTCGCTAAAGAATATGTGTCTGATGTCGCAGATGTAGAAATAACATCTGTAACAATATAAGATGTATCGATTGATCCCTCAATTTTAGGAGGCCTATAAGACTCTTGAAAAGAAATCTTAACATCTGGAGTTGTCCCAGTGACTTTATAAATAAGACCTATTTTATTAGATGATGCGGTTTTGAATGATTTTGAATATATTGTTCCTGTGCTAGTTACAACAATTGATGTATTATTGCTTGATTTTGCACTGTTTGATACTCTAAATTGTGCGTTAGCATTAACGCATAATATGAAGCTAAACGCTATCGTTAAAATTAAGTGAATAAACTTGATTCTTTTCATTTTCTCCTCCGTGTATTAAAGCTATTATTATTGTTGTTATATATTGATAAACGCCCAATTGCCAAATAAATGTTCCAAAAGCACATAAGCATAGAACAACCATAGAAGTCGAAGTCCTAATATCAGAACTCATTTTGAATGAATTGAATAATGACATTATAAGCAAAATTAATCCAAACAATCCACAAGCATAAAAAAAGTCTAAATATTCATTATGAGCCTGATTAAATTTTGTCTTAATATCGTCATTCTTTGCAGAAAATATTACAGCATAAGAACCTAAACCAACGCCTGTGAAAGAATATCTTTTAAGGTTATCTTCTTTAAAAGGATTTGTTGAGACATCTATAATTGTCCTTTTCCAAACTTCTTTTCTTCCGCTCATCCATTTACCATCTTTAATAACAAAAATAGCTGTTGATATTAATATGAATATAAATAATATTCTTAAGATATTGAACGATTTACTTAGTCTTACATGATCAAGAAAGATGAAAATATAACCGCATATCATTGATCCTATTCCGACCATACTCTTTGTTAAAATGCAAGATATGGCACATATAATAGATATATATTTCTTATCAACAATCCATGCCAAACAAGCAGACAATGCTAAATAAGGTGCTAATAAAGTCGGTTGACCTAAATTTCCGACTATATAAAAAGATGGAACGGTTTTTATTATAGGATTTTCTGATTGTAAATAAAACTGATCAACGCCGAAAGATTGAATAATTGCATATATGGAAAGAATTAACCCACATTTAATAATAATATTAAAAATTTCATCTATATATTTATAATATTGGCTCGCTGTTATAAACAATAGAAACGCAGATAAGACCTCAACCATCGGTTTCCATTTCCAGAAGCTCGTATAATCAACGTCGTTTAGTTGAAATGGCATCTTCCACCATAAATGAGAAACATAAAATATGAAAAACACCATTATCGGAATTAATTTAGATCTTTTACTTAAACGGATATTCTTTCCTTCAATCAAATGTAAACAAAAACAGCCGACAGAGAAAAGCATTAATAAAAAAGCTTTTGCTTCCCTCGTATCGGCTGTTATACATTGCGAGAAAGGTAGTAATTTAATAATTATCTCATAAAACGGAATAACAACCAATCCTATAAAAATCAAGTTTAATGTCATTATAACCCTTTTAAATAAAATAATTAATTATTATCTACCCAAGTCCCAACACGATCTACACAATACCAAAATGAACCATCAGAAACTAAAGTCACAGAATCTCCTGTTGAACCAGCTGATATTAAGCTATCTCCTGCGACAAATGTGTCTGCTCCATAAACACATCCCATTAGAGTATCTGACGATTGAGGATCAATGATTATTTTTTTAGATGACCCACTTGATGCAAGAACGAATTTATATATAAGACCATTTGCGGCTTTCGGTAAAGTCACAGTTGTGTTTGCTGTTGGCTTATATATAAAAGTTTTTCCTGTTTCAGCGGCTGTAATCGTGTCCAGTGTTGCCGTAACAACTTCATTTAGTTGTTTATATATAACCTGCCCAGAACTGTTAATCCTAAAACTATTTGTAGAAAACTCGTCTCCATCTGCGGCATAAACATTCACAGATAAAGCTAACACAAACAGCATTAGAATAATAATTCTTAAATTTTTTATTCTAAACATTCTCTCCTCCGTTTGATAAGATGGGGGACGATTAAATCCCCCATCATTGTTAGCTATTAAAGACCTGTTGAACCAAAAGCGGCACGCCAGTTATCATATCCACAGACATATCTCATCTCGCCTAAGAAATTATAAGCTCTGATTGAGTAATCAATCCATGCATAATAAGCTGGTTTCTTTCTCCAAACCATTTTGAAATATCCTAACCAAGGAAACACAATATACCAAGCTGTGTTGCTTCCGCCTAAAGCGGCACCAAGGTAAACATCTTCAACAGGTTTATAATTCCACATACCTTTACGAACTGCAAACTGATTAACATCTCTGTTAGTCGTTCCAGGTCGTTCAACAGCTCTTTCACTCAAAACTCTTTGAACTTGACCTCGTAATGCAGGTGGGTAAAGTAAAAGAGGATCTTGAGTAATAGGTATTGGAATGCCTTTCATATCAAACATATTAGCTGAGATTTGGGTCTCTGCTAATTCTAAATTGTCATGGCTGAAAGCTCCAGACAATAAGTTTGAAAATAAAGTTCCGCTTTCTTCACGATTTTTAGGATGGCTCGCAGAAAATAAATAAACACCATCAGGACCTGCGACGCTGAAACCATTAATCAAAACTCCAGATAAATCTTTTTTGACTTTAGCATCAGCACCGATACCCATATTCTTTGCATCGCTCTCTTTGCGAATTAAAGCATACTCATCATCTTCAACAGCCTGAAAGGATACTTGGAACCCTTTAGTCATATCTCCGACTGTATATGTTTTTGGGTATCCTAAAACAGGATCTTCAAAATTAGCCGCAGATAATTCATCGACTGTTTCCCATTCTCCAAAACCAGAAATATCATCAACGATGAAATTCTTTTGTTTTGTCGTTATTTCATTAAATGCTTCAATACAGCCGCCTTTATACTGTTCAAAAGTTGATAACATAAAACTATCATAAATTGACGTGTATAATTCGGCTACGTTTGCTCTTACTGTAGACATATTAATCTCCTTTCTTCAGTGTAAATTAAGCTCCGATACGGACGAAACGACCTTTGACATATCCACCAGCATTTACAGCAACAGCTTCTGCGGATATATCTATTTCGTCAATACGGAAACCCCACTGAACGCAAGTTGTATCCGTAACGTCAATATCATAGTTATGCTCTAAATCGACTATCTCACCAACGTCGGTTTGTGCGGCTTTAGTTGAAGAACCATTTGGAACCCAGAATGTATATTGATCATTCGGTGGGATAACAGGAACTTCAATTGCTCCTGCGGCACCTGAGTTATTATTAGCGTCTGCGGCGGCAATTCCTAAGAAAGTAGCCGCAAAAGCTGCCCCATTTACTGCATACCCATTACCATCATCAAACACTGCAGATCCTTTAGCAATGCTTGTCGTCCCAGCAACAGGCACATAAATTAAACCTTGATTTGTGATTAAATTATCAAGGGTAAATCCTGCTTTATAATATCGACCCATATTATCCTCCATACTGTGAGAGAGGAAGCTTTATTTTAGAAGGAATATCTTCAGGTCGAGTATTCTTATGACTCCATCCGCAATATCTGCAAGGAACAGGAGGCATTTCGCCTTTTAAGTATGTCTGCTCTGTCTTACAGCTTCCACAGATATAATATAATTCGACTCTGTCTTGTTTGCGGTCTGTCATCTTTAACTCATTTTGCCAATAGAACCAACTCTCATTTCAGGATTTTTAGCTCTTAACCTATGTCGCTCTAAAACCTTATTGAAATCAAGTTTAGATCCTCTGGCATTTGCCTTTTCGACTTCCACCTTCAAAGCCTCTTCTTCAGCTGTTAATTTTAAACCATCATTATTTTCATTTCTGTTCATATTAGACCTCACTCCTTCATCAACAGAAGCCTGTCTCTTTTTCTCTGCATCCAGAGCCTCTTGAACGGCTTTCTGAACTTCTTCTTCCGTATAAAACGGTTTGTTTTTATTATCTGATTTCTGATCTTTAGGTTTAAGCCTCTTTTCGAGTTCTGATATAACAAAATCGCCAAAATCAATTCTCTCCAATAAATTAGGATTCTCATTGACTAAATCATTAACGATTTTATATTCTTCGAACTCACTTTCGAGCTTTTTGACGATCTCTTTTTCAGATAATCCTTGTCCTTTCAATTCCATAATCCTTGCATCTGGCCTGGAATTGGGATATTTTGAAATTAACCGAGATACAGATTGAGCTTGTTTCTGCAAGAACTCCTCTGCAACAGAAGATTCTTTAATCTTTTTGAGATTTTCGTTTCTTTCAAAATCTCTCCTCTTATCTTGACGAATCATCCATCTTTGAGCTTCAACAGGATCTTCGGCAAACCATATCTCAAGTTCATCCTTAGACATCTCTCGTCTTTGCTCTCGTGGCTTTTTGACATCTTCTTCAAGATATTTAGCGATTCTCTCTTCTTCTTGCTTATCTAAGATTAAATTAATGTCATCTTTAGGTTCATATATAGACTTAATTTTATTCTCGAGTTCTGCAATTTTTCTTTCTTTATCCTCAATCGCCTTTTTGAGATTGAATTCAAGCTCTTTATTCTTTCCTGTGAGCTTATCAATTCTCTTTAAAGCATCTTTCAACCCTTTTAGGATTTTTTGATTGTTTGGAAGAGATTCTTCTTTTTTCAGAATTTCTTCTTTTTTCTTTTTTTCATCTTCGGTTAACAAGTTTTCTTCTTTCTCAAGCAATGCTTCTTCTTCTTGCTGTTTCTTGAGTTCTTCCTGCTTTAAAATTGCTTCTTGTTCTGCCTTCTTTTTAGCTTCTTCAGCTAAAGATTTCTTCTGCTCTTCTGTGAGCTTTGACTCTGCTTCAGCTTTCTTTGCGGCTTCCTGCTGAGCTATAAATTCCTCAGCAACCTTTACCGCTCTATCTGAAGGGTCTATATTATTAATGGTTTCCATTTATTCTCCTTATCGATTAAACGGTTTCCTCTGAGTTAGTCTTAGATTTCTTCTTTGACTTCTTGATAAAAGGATTATTATCAACCTCTTCTTCTTTTGGAGATGATGACTGATCACTTGGAGTAATATCATCCGCTTGAACAGTTTTTAAATCATCTTCTTGATTTAGGAGCTCCTCTTCTAATTGCTTAGCTTTAGCTCGAGCATTTAATATCTTCTGCTCATCTGCAATTGCTTCAGCTTTCGTCATAAATAAACGATTCCGATTCTGCGGCATTGGAATTAAAATCGGAGATGAAGCTAACTTCTTTTGTTTGAAATCACTCGTTATTCCCATTTTTTATTTCCTCCTTTAACATTTGCATCCGTTGTCTTATCGCAGACAACACCCCTATTAGAGCGTCGTGCTTGGCTAATGCAACCTTACTTTCATCGCATTTGCTGTCACGAATTAATCTCAATGCTTCAACTTTAAAATTCTCAGCTTTTTCATTTATAAAATTAACCAGCAAAGAAAAATCGCTGTTATCAAACAGCCTCAGCCATTGCTCCAGCTCCAACCTTGCCAGCATTGAGTCTTGAGTTGACATCTAATTCTCCATTTCCTTGAGGTTGATCTTTTCCAGGAACATTAATTTCATCTGGATTTTTAACGCCTCTTGCTAAAACATTAGGACCTTCCATAATCATTCTTTGAGCTAATTGATTAGCCATCATATCTTGATAAGCTCTTTTTACCTGATCAATCATTGCAATAGATAAATCAAACATATATTTATCTAAATTAGGTCTAACCTCTTCTGACAATTCATAATACTTCTCAGATTTTAATTGATCTAATCCTGCAACTAAACTAATAGCATCATCTGTTGGCTTGACCTCTGGGATTTCTCCTTGAGCTATTTGTTGCCACTTAGCCTTAACATCTTCACGCTGTCCATTCATAGCAGGCGGCTGTGGAGGCATTATATTGTCTATTCCAGGAACTCCTATTGTTTTAGCCGCATTCTTGACCAACTGCCAATTGCCTCTTGGATTTATTTGCGGATTAAACCAAACAGTATTCTGAAGAACTTCTAATCCCCATATAGCGATCTGTCTTTCAAGAGTTTTTGAACCAGAAATAATATCTGGAGTCATTCGAACATCATATCCGCCTCTTATTGATTCAAGCGTGAATTGTTCAAATAACCTCTTTCCATTATCTCCTAAAATCCTCTCTCCTAAATCTGGCGGAGCCCAATCCTGATAAAACTCAAGCAACATTATTATTGCAGAACATATATCTTCAATTATTCTTGAAACCCAAAGACTAAACCTCGTTTCGCTCTTCTGATTAATCAAAACATCTCGTGTAGCTGTTCCGCTTGCGTTTGCTTGATTTGTCATAAAATAAGAAGCCACTCCTGTGACTTTCTCTAACATCTCCTGAAGTATCGAGAAATCTATTTGAGCCCACGCCATTGAACGAGATAAATTTGGAAAATAAACCTTTGATGGATCATCAGAAGGATAAATATCTCCAGGCTTAATTTTATATGTCTGCTTCTGATAATTCTCATCTGGCTTCATAAACCCAAACGGAACATTCTGAATGTATTGAAAATCACTCTTTTGATTCCATATATTGTTATATGCATTTGAAATCGGAGCAATTAATCTCGGCAATGACCTGCCTTGAAAGAAACCAGGTCGTCTTATAAGAGCACCACCTCTAAAAGGATATTTTCCGCTTCTTGTTATCTTTCTTAAAGGCTTTATCGATAATAATGTCTCTGTTATCGGTTCAACATGACATCTAAATCTTTCAGTCTTACCACCAATAGTCAATGTCCCATACCACTCAAGAATGTCTAAAGGAACATTGTCAAAATTCAAACTGTTTGAACCAGGAAGAGATAATCCTAAAGCGTTTGACTTCTCTTTCAATATAATATTATCTTTATCATAAATGCATCCTTTTAGATTTTTAAAGAAATCATCGTCAACTCCTTTAAAAATAGACCTTTCGATTAAGACTTTTAATGCATCTGGAGTCTTATGAATAACATGAATTATAAAAGGCTTTTCTTCAAGAGTAGAGCCGAATGTCGGCAAAACAATGTCCTCAAGATTATCTATATTCTCAAGACACGCTCTTTCAAATCTCTTGTGAACTGTCTTTATATCATATCCGAGAAACTTGCCAACCTTTTCACCTGCATTCTGATTTATTTTAGAAATAACCTTAACAATAGAACTATATCTCGGAATTCGAAGATCAACCCATTCATACCAAACTCTCCATGACCCTTTAAATATTGAAACTCCTTGAGTAATGCGATTATGAATAAAGTCGTCTATCTCTGGGAAAATATTACACTCAGAAGGAGACACCATCCATTTTGCAAATTTTGTTATATTATCTCTTCTGTCAAAATCGTTCTCTTCATTCGCAAGAAAATGAATTGTGTCTGGATTAAAACAAGTTGATAATAAAGTAGCTTGATATTGATCGCATGTCGCAGATGTTAACCCTAAGTTTCTGTCAGATTGCCAGCTCTCTTTATCTAAATTCTCAATTTGAGATGGCGGAGCTCCTTCATACATGGCAATGTCTAATGCCCTGTCATTTAGCCAAGTCGCCATCTGTGCCCTTCCATCCCTCATATCTTCTAAAATCTTCTTTACAATCGCTTTTTTATCAACTCCAGCAAAAGAGTCACTCTCCATTTGAGGGTCTAATCTTCCATTTTTAATGTCTTTTTCTTCTAAAGGATTCTCTTTTGTCATCTATATGCCTTTTTTAATTTGATCTTGGAATTACTAAATCAGAATTAATGGAAATTTTTTTATTTTCTTCTTGTATCTTAAAATATCTGAACATGTTAGGAATTTCAATCATAGCAATACCCAACGATTGAGGAAGAAATCTTGAATTATCATATTTCCCATAAGTTATAAGTTTTCCGTCTTCAATAAAAACTGCGAAAACAATATTGTCTTTATTTATATGCTTTTCTTGATCGTCTCCCATTTTAGTAAACCTTCCTTTCGTTAGTTTCATACTCTTGTTGAACTATATAACGAGGGTTTGCCATGACTAAATATCTAACACAATCTGGAAAATCTTTATATTTCTCCTTAGGCTTTACTCCATCTCGAATGTCTCCATCAGCAGTTTCTATATCTCTGTAACTATACTTTGAAAGCTGGCTTATTGTATTAATGCAATTATCAGTTATAAATATCTTAGGGCTTACAGTAAATGAACCCTTTTTAGTCTCCCAATGCAAATATTCTTTAACTTGAATATGCCCAGCTTCTAAAGAATCAATCCCATCATCATAAAATAAACCTCTTTTTCTAAGCTGTTCCTTTGGAGTTGTCTTTGACTGTCCTCCTTGCCTCTCTGCCAACTGAATTGTCTTTGTCCCAAAATTAGGATCTAAAATACGCTTAACATATTTATTAGACACAATCTTCAAAATAGGAATTTCTTTATTCTTAATCAAAGAAGCATAATCATCATAAGTTTTGTCATCATATAACATCGAATTGAAATCAATATTCGGATACTCGTCAAATATGCAAACAGAGCCTGTCTTATGAACTGCCGCCCATATCATAGCCCACGGCTTCCTGTCGTGAGGATCTGTAACTTGCCATATCTGACAATTATTCAAATCTAAATCATTTCTTGAAATAACATGAATATCCTTTGAAAACTTTGGATAAATCCTTCCAGCAAGGTTTATCGGCATGCCAAATATGCGACATAACCTCTCTTGAACGTCCATCGTTTTAATTTCGTCTTTTAATCTTTGCTGATTAATATAGATATTCTCTGGAGTCCATAGAAAAAATATCTTTGCACTGCCTTTTTCAGCTATTCTCGGAAGGTCTTTATTAACATCTTTTGCATACTGAACCTTTATCGGAATATAATTTTCAAATACCTCTTCGACAAGATTTGTTATGCCTTTTAATGATGTCATTGTAAGAATTAATCTTCCTGAACGATCAATAAGCCTCATTTTACATTCATCCCATATTTCTTTAGGAGGCTCTTCATCTAACCAAATAATGTCAACATCATCACCTTGGAACGCTTCAAATCCCTGGTCATAAGACTTAAATACCATTAGAGTCCCATTGTCGAATTCTATTTTTCTATTTGAAAAACCGTTTATAGGATTATATCTTGCATAAGTAACTCTGTTTTTCGGAAGAAGCTCCCAAATCTTCCTTTGCTGTATGTTGACACTGTCTGAAAAAGTAAGTCCGCAACACCAAACTCTTAAAGATTTATCTGACTTTATTATCTCAGACAATACATCATAAGCTCCTCCTTCACTCTTTCCGCTTCTATTTCCTCCAAGAGCGACCTTTATTTTAGATGGACAATTAACAAAAAGAGACTGCATAGGCATTAATGAATGCAGAAGTAATGGATTTATCTTCGATCTGACTTTAAGTTCATCAACAATTTCTTTTAATAAAGCGTTCATTCTTTTTTAGCTTCTATTTTTGAACTTGTTAATAATTTAACTTTATTTAAAATTTCTTCATCAGAAATATCAGAAAACTTTTCATTTCCCATTGACATGCGAGCGTCAATTTCTTGTTTTGGTAATCCATCTGTCCTATTCATTATAAGCTCTAAAGCCCTTAAATCTCCTTTAAGACCTTTTGCAATAAGCTGGAGACATAAAATCTCATAAATCGACTTTTTTCCTGTCTTTTGAGATATTGGATCAAAAACATCAATTTCATTCTCAAATATCCGTTTTAATACTGTCGAAAACATCACATAACCCTTTGGTCTTCCTTTCTTACCAGCACCTCTATTTTCTCCAGGCTTTATTCTGTAAGGATTTCCAGTCTTAAATGTCTGAGGTCTTTTTTGTGCTCCATTCCTGAAACCATAAAGTCCACCTGAACTCATAATTTAACCGCCTTCTTTCCCGTGAATTCTTCCCATCTTCTTATGCAAACATCAACGAATAAATTGCTTATCTCTATCGCATAACATTTGCGACGATGCTTTTCACAAACAATAAGAGTCGTTCCTGATCCGCTAAAAGGTTCATAAACAAGATCACCTTCATCTGTATGATTTAATAAGAGTCTCTCAAATAACTCAAGAGGTTTCTGCGTTGGATGGATGTCGTTTTTCATCATCCTGTCTATTTCAAAAACAGAAGATTGATTAGATGGGGTGTTATTTTTAATTGTTTTTTTAGAAAGAATAAATATTGGCTCATGCTGATACTGATATCTTGCTCCCATGTGAAAACAGAAATTTTGCTTTTTCCAGACTAAAAGCTCTAAAAGATTAAATCCTAAAGACTCACTAACAAGAGCAAGATGAATTGTTTGTTTTCCTGCATAAGTCATAATAATGTTATTTGTCGGCATTATAGACATAAATCCATTAAGCAACGAACGAGGATCATCTGGGTCCTGATATGAATCTAATGTTTTATTTGTCTTATTCTTTCGAGATTTATATTTTACGCTATATGGCGGATCTGTAAGACATAATTCTGCATATTCATTTCCAAATAATTTTTTAACACAATTTATATCCGTTGATGAACCGCACATTATTTTGTTATTTCCTAAAAGATAAATATCTCCTTCTTTAACTTTACAATTTCCCTCATCAACATCTGGAACATCATCCTCTGCATCAATCCTAACTTCCGAGAAAGCTTTATCTATTTCATATCCTTCAAATCCACAATCTTTCAACATATCATGATCAAAAGAATTTAATAATTTATATTCCCAATCTCCAAGGTTGCGATTTAATCTGAGATTTAATTCCATCTCTTCTTTTGGAGTAAGTGGTCGATGAGGAACTGAAACAGAAACTTCTTCATCTCCGAGCAATGCGAGAATTTTTAATCTTTGATGTCCTCCAACTAATCTGTTGTTTGAATTCACGACGAGAGGTTCAGCCTGACCAAACCTTTCCAAAGACTTTTTTAATTCGTTAGCTTGTTTTTCACTAATTTTTCTTGGATTATAATCTGCAGGTATTAATTCTGAAATCTTTCTTTTTTCCGTCGTCCAATAAATCTTTCCATTTGAGGAAATGCTTTTTTGTTTTTTCATTTTTCTCTTTTCTGAGGTGGTTTAAAAAAAATATTTGTTTCATTATCCGCACGAATGCTTATGATGAACGCTTTTATAAATGCCACCTCAAAAATCTTTATAGTATATTTTAAATATTCTGTCAAATATTTTTATAAAATAATTGTTACACATAAATGTGACATAGATCATTCGCTTTAAAAATTAAAGCGATGAAAAAAATAAAATAAATTTAATTTACCTTGAATTAATCTTGTTTCAGCTATAACATTAGGTGTAAATAAAACAAAAAACAAAACAAAAAAAAAGGAGACGACGAGATGAAAAGAACACAAGAACAGGTTGAAGAATTAAGAAAAAGATTAACAACAATGTCATCGGACGATTTATTGTTCTTACTAATCGATTTTTATAACAAACAAGATAGAGATTACATTGGAATGGCAGAGTTTGGTAAAAAATTAGCTAAAATAGCGAAAGAGATTAGAAGAAGAACATCAATAACAAAATAGGATTAAAAATCTATAAACATTTAAAATAAAAAAAGGAGACTAAAATGAAAAAAAGAACATTCAAAAAACTCAATTTTATATTACCAAAATCAGTCCAAGAAAGGATCGAAGCAAAGAAGAATGGGACTTTCGAAGAAACAAAGAGACAAACAACATTAAAAGGGAAGTCAAGAAACGATTTAATGTTAGATGCAAAAGAAAAAGGAATTAAAAATTTCAGGATCCTAAACAAAGAAGAATTAACAGCTGTTCTTGATGAGAAAGCATCTCCAGAAACAATAAAAGAAATAACAGCAAAAGCTGTTGAAAGATGGAAAAGTGGATGGGGCTCTAAAGATAAACTTGGAAATATACCAACAGAAACATTAAACAAATCAATCAAAAAAGGACTATAATATGTTTAGATATTCAATTAAAATCCCTTATTGGAAAGAGAAAGGCATCAGCGTGGACTTAGATAAATGCCACGATGATGAATTTGAAGTCGAATGCACACATAAAAACGCAGATGGATCAAGATATTTTGATGGAGTGTATAAAGTAAAGCGTCACATAGTTGAACAGATGAAAGATGTCCGAGCAAAGAATAAAACATTAAAACTAATCACTTTCGATTATCTAAGGACTTTAAAGGAGAAATTATGAAAAATAAAAAGCTTGAAATTAATTATAAGAATGTTTACAGTGATCAAATAAAATTCAATAAAGAACCAGAAAATGATAAATGGAAAAAATCCCACAGAGAAGTTTTTATGGATGTTGAAAAAGATTCAATTTAAACCAAACAAAAAAGGAGACGACGATGAAAAACAGATTAGAGTTATTAGACCAAATCAAATCAATCAAAAATCTAAAGATTGAACCTATTAAATGGAAAGGTCAAGAAACAGGAAAAAATATTGTCCATGATGATGAAAGATTTTATTCAGTGGTTGGAGACCAATATGTGCCAATTCCTTATGGAGACCTTCTTGCAAAAGTTATGGAGTATCTTCCAGATGGCATACCAACATCAGCTGTTACTAATAAAGGAATGACTCGAACAATGATTTCAATTGAAATCCCAAACAAAGACTATGATGTCGGAGGAGACAAAATTAAGACTTATGTAAATCTTCTTAATTCATTGGATGGATCTGCTCCAATAGGTCTTCTTGTCTCACCTGTAAGGGTGGCGTGTCAAAATCAATTTGTTCTTTGTAAGAAAAGTGCATTTATTCATTTGAACTATAAACACATACAATCAAGAATCGAGATATTTAATAAAGATGTAAAGATTCTTGAAAAAGTCGATGAACTTGTCAAACATCAAGTAATCTTAGCACAGGCTCTAAACGGTCGAAAAATAACAACACAAAAAGGACTGGACATCATAAATGATCTCCATAAAGAATTAATTATTCCTAAGAAAATTATGGAATCAGCAACATCGCTTTGGGAGTCTCCAATCAGAAAGAACGATGAAGAAAGAAGCTTGTGGAGACTTTTTAATTCAATAACAGATCCTCTCAATCGGTTAATAGATGAAAAAGAAAATATCCTATACACAGAAAAAATCCAGAATATAGGACATGAATTTGCATCAATGCTAAACTAAACAAAACATGTGGTGGGGGAGTAAAATCTCCCCCTTCCACTTCCACAAACTAATCATAATGGAGATAATATGGAAGAAAAAGATAAACAGTTTTATTGGCTTAGGCTAAAAAAGGATTTTTTCAAAAAACATGACATAAAAATTATTGAAGGAATGCCAAATGGGAAAGATTATATTTTATTTTATCTTAAACTTTTATGCGAATCAGTAGATCATGAAGGTAATTTAAGATTTAATGAAGAGATACCATACAATGAAGAGATGATATCAATAATAACTAATACTAATATTGATATTGTAAGAAGTGCCATAAAAATACTAACATCTCTAAAGATGATGGATATTCTTGATGATGGCACTTATTATATGAATAAAATTGAAAAAATGATTGGACATGAGACATATTGGGCAGAAAGAAAAAGGAAGCAAAGATTGGACAATGTCCAACAATTGTCCAACTTGTCCAAGCAAGAGTTAGAGATAGAGTTAGAGATAGATAAAGATAAAGAGTTAAATAATAAGATAAAGCGTTTTGTAAAACCAGATATTAAAGATGTTATTGATTATTGTAATGAACGAAATAATTGTGTAGATCCTCAAAAATGGTTCAACTTCTATGAATCTAAAGGTTGGATGATAGGCAAGAATAAGATGAAAGATTGGAAGGCGGCTGTTAGGACATGGGAAAAGGGAATAATTAAAAAACCAACAAATTCAGAAGCTATTGAATATTTTTATAAGAAATATGAAGAAAAAACAGGATCTAAATATGTTTTAGGAGAAAAAGATGTTGATTCTATTAATGAAATTCTAAGTTTTTTAACACTAGAACAATTCAAATATAAAGTAAATGCTTTTTTTTCAATAGAAAGTGAGTTCGTAAGAAAAGCTGGATGGACTATTGGAGTCTTTAAATCACAAATTAATAAGATAAAAGGAGACAAATATGAAGAAGGCATCGAAAGATTCATCAAGAATGATTGAAATAATAAAACTTCCAATAGAAAAAAGGAAACTAATGGTTGCTATATGGACAGCAGAAATGATTGATCAATATAAACCATTAAAATTTCCTAAAATGCCAAAACAGATGATTGATTATTATAATGCAGACAGAATAAGAAGATCAAAAATATCAGATGAGTTTTGGAAACAACCAGAAATAAAAATGTATATAAAATTAAAAAATAAAGTTTATGTTCATAACATGTCTTGCTTGCATCATTTAAATGATTGTTTATCAATATTAAACGATGAGAACCACATTGATTTAAATGTAATTAAAGACGCTCTAAGTCTTTTTGATGAAACAAAAAATTATCATAATAATAGAATAAAAGAGATTTTAGAGGATGAAAATCAAATAGAGCCAGAATTTGTTAATAGCGAACCTGAACCAATATCAGTCGATGATATAGAATGGGATGATGATGAACCAAAAAAAGAAAAAAGAAGAGCAGATTTGGAAGATTAATCCGATTTTAATATTTGGAAAGGAGGGATGGGATGAATTAAAAAAAGTCTTAAAAATGTTTAATGGCAAAGTGACAAAGATATACAATTAAAGCTTGATTTTTAAATTGCATTATGTTATAATTCCAAAAAATGACGACGGAGGAAAAAATGAATAATAAAAATAACGACGACGATTTAACTCCTAACGAAGAAATTATGGAAAGTGCATTAATAGTTTTCTCTTGTATTTGTATCTGCATTTTAATTTTAATCGGTTCACTAATAATAGGGAGGGTGTAAAATGGAAAAAAACATTACTGTAAAAGAAGAAACATCTCCATCAGAGATGATAAAGACCGCAGTATCAAATGGTGCTGATTTAGAGAAGATTGAGAAGCTGTTAATATTACAAGAACGATGGGAAGCAAATGAAGCGAAGAAAGCTTACCATAGAGCTATGGCTGATTTTAAAGTAAATCCACCTAAAATAAACAAAGATAAAAAGGTGTCGTTTCACACTGAAAAAGGAACAACATCTTATAATCACGCAACTCTTGCGAATGTCACTCAAAAAATTAATTCAGAATTAAGTAAATATGGTCTTTCAGCTTCTTGGAAAACAAACCAATCAAACGAATCAATAACTGTAACTTGTAAGATAACACATGTCTTGGGTCACAGTGAAGAAACATCTTTGACGGCTGGAAGAGATAAATCTGGGTCAAAAAATGACATACAAGCACTAGGAAGCACAATTACATATCTTGAGAGATATACTCTTCTCGCAATGGTCGGTCTTGCAACATACGATCAAGATGATGATGGAGCCATGACATCTAAAAAACCAGCGGTTAAAGCAACAGAATCAAAATCTGAGAACGATTTAAGTAAATATAAAGAATGTGAATGTGGAGCTGTTGTGATTGATAAAGTCGCAGATTTTAGCGAGAAAAAATATGGTAAAATACTTTGTTATTCATGCCAAAAGAAGGTGAAAAAATGAGCGAATTAATATTTGACGAAATAAATCATCAATATTTTATAAAAAATGGGGATGATTTAAAAATTGTTCCTTCAGTAACTCAAATATTAGATCATTTCAAAATGATGGATTTTTCAAATGTAAATGAAGAAATCCTAAAAAATGCGTCTGATTTTGGGAAACAAGTCCATAAAGCATGTCAATTAGACGATTTAAATGATCTTAAAAATGTTGATGAAAGAATAGAGCCTTATTTAAATCAATATCGATTATTTAAAGAAGCAGTATGCCCAAAATGGGAGATCATAGAACAGAATTTATATTTCAAATCATATAATATCTGTGGAACTCCAGACAGGGCAGGGATTATTAAAAATAAATTTTGCGTCTTAGATATAAAAACAGGAGTTAAAAAGCCTGCAGACGCATTACAGTTAGCTGGATATAAATGTTTAATTGAGGAAAATTATAAGAATCATATAAAAGATAATGCTCAAAGATATACATTGCATCTATTTCCTAATAAATTTGAATTAGTTAAACATGAAAATATATCAGACAAAAGAATATTTTTATATCTTGCAGATGTTTATGATTGGAAAGTAAGAAATAAACTAATAAAATAATTTTATACAATGTTTAAAAAGGAGACAAAAAAATGGCGACGAAAAATGAAATAGTAAAATTAGAAAAAGAAACAAATGAAGTGCTGGATAAAGCTAAAAGCCTTGTTATTAAAACACAGGATCAATACCTTTTTTGTGCAGAGTTCTTAAAAAGGGTAAAACAAATAAAAAAACAAATTGATGAAGCTTATGATGAGGGAATAGAGAATGCTCATAAAACTTGGAAAGGATTATTATCAAAGAAAAAAGAATATTATGATCCGCTTGAACAGGCTGAAAAGATAATAAAACAAAAATCGATTGATTATATTATAGAGCAAGAGGCAATTCAGAAAGAACTCCAAAGGAAAGCAGAAGAAGAAGCTCGAAAAGCTGAAGAAAAAAGAAAATCAGATCTTGAGGCTCAAGCAAAAAAATGGGAAGAAAAAGGGAACATTGAAAAAGCCAAAGAGAAAAGGCAAATGATGGAAGATGTTTTTGTTCCAATAAAGAATGTTGATACGATTGAAATTTCTAAAGACCAGATAAAACGAAGTTTATGGAAAGCCAGAATAAAAGAATTAGATTTAATCCCAAGAAAATATTTAATTGAAAATAAAAAACAGCATGATGAATTGATGTCTGTTCTTAATAGAATAGCATCATCCACAAAAGGATTAATCGAGATCCCTGGCGTTGAATTTTATGAAGAAAAAATACTAGCTGTTAAAATCTAATTATAAAGATTAAGTAATTTATATTAGTCGGGGTGCCTCTATAGTCGCCAAGCGTCTATAAGCACACTTCTCGGCAGTCGGCGTGGGACAAATCGTAAACATCTATTGATACTGTCATGACGGGTAGATAGAAAAGAACGGACAAAGACCACGCCTAAAAAGGAGGCTGTTAAAGATAAATATAATTGTAATATGTCTACAGGTAAAATTCAGGGGTATGGAGAAGTGATTATATAAATAAAAAAGCCCTGGGTTTCCTCAGGGCTCCGATCGCTTAGGCGATCCACCTCCAATTGCTTGGATTAATTAAAGTATAAAAGGTGTTTTAAAGAAAATCAAGCGGTATTTTGTAAAAGGTCGTTAGAATAAAAAGTTTTCAGAATACGTGTTGTTAATTGTCAGATTATCGTCAGATGAAATTGAATAATCATCAGATTTGACATATGATGGAAAGACAAAAAATAAGTGTTTAGGCGTTTGAATTTTAATGATTAAAGGAGTGATGAATGGCACAAAATAATGAACTAGAAAAAACTTTATGGGCGGCGGCTGACAAGCTCCGCAATAATATGGAGGTTATATGTTTGCTATAGTTGGTCATTGTCCTAAATGTGGATGTCCTATTTATTCGTGTGTTCAATGGCATGGCGTATGTCCGCCACCATCTCACTATTCGTGTCAGTGTCATCAAAACGAAACAGGTGGAATAAATGAAAGGGTAATAAATGACAAAACCATATAAAGAATTTTTAAAAGACGTGTACCAAAATCTGCTCAAACATAAAAATAATTTTGAGGAGATGGTCGAACGTGCTGAAGAATATGCTAAACAAGAGGAGGAGGAGCTTAAGGCAAAACTACCTACTGAAGAAGAAATAAAAAAATTATTTGATAAGTTTCAATTAATGGTTAATGGAAAGTGTATAGGAATACCGACTTGGAATTATGATGATTTAGCTAAATCAATTCGTTTGTTAATTATAGAAAAGGAGAATAGAATGGAACAAGAGCATTGGAGAATAATTACAGCAGAAACAAGTTGTCATTTTAGAATTAAAGCAGATGAGAAACTAAGCAGTGAAATTTATTTCTGTGGAAAGAAAACAGACCCAGAAGATAATCCTTATTGCTCATATACCAACTGCCCAATAAAGGAGATTTAATGGAGGTTTTAACTGCTTCAAATAATCAAACAAAACCGTATAAAATCGGTTAAATTAACTTGACTTTTAGGGCAAAAAACGGTAAAATAGGAGCATGGAAATGAAGATAACGAAAGTAACAAAAACATACTTTGAAACCGAAGGCGAGCGTGTTTATTTCTTTGAACCGCTTGATGAGGAGATGACTGTTTCTGAGTTGCAAGAACTGATGAATGAGAATGAGAAGTTTCTTTTGGGTGAGATTCAGAAGATGAAGAAAGAGCAAATCACGGAGCCCTCCGTGATTGACAAGAAAGGAGATTAATATGAAAGAAAATGGCGGTCCAGCATTTCCTCAAAATGATGCTTGTGTCAATCGAATAAATAATCTTGATGGAATGAGTTTAAGAGATTATTTTGCAGCTCAAGCATTAGTCGCATTGATAGGAATAAATGATGAAGATGCA
>Ga0116176_10000975_pt1 | contig 22736 bp, 20 predicted proteins | sample AD_STIC08_MetaG_FD_89803 | JGI IMG/M metagenome (GOLD analysis project Ga0116176, IMG submission 89803) | Active sludge microbial communities of municipal wastewater-treating anaerobic digesters from USA - AD_STIC08_MetaG | ecosystem: Engineered > Bioreactor > Anaerobic > Digestate | place: USA...
CCAGCCTAATAATTGTAGATTCGGTGATAACGGCACTTTCGCTTATCATAAATCCTCTGATACCAATGTACGGGTTAATAACTATTTTTATCTCAAGTAAGGTAATTGATGCAGTTGTGGACGGATTTGAGTCCACACGAACTGTTTTGATTATTAGTGATTATTATGATAAAATTAAAGAAAGAATATATACAGATCTTGACAGGGGTGTCACCTATCTAAAAGGCACAGGAACATATACTAACAAGGACAAGAACATAGTAATGGTGACTGTTCCTCGTACAGAGATAGGTATGTTAAAAAAAATAATAAAAGAGGTCGATCCTGCTTCGTTTACAACAGTACTTTCTACAAATGAAACCATAGGATACGGCTTTAAAAAAATAACCAAATAACTTTATATTAGGTGAGGTGTTATATGGATCCTTCGGGCAGTAGCAGCCCATACTTAGTATGGCAGATTATATCCATTTTTTTCCTTTTGCTTTTGTCGGCTTTTTTCTCATCTGCGGAAACAACTCTTAGCACCATAGGCAAACTGAAGATAAAAGAGATGATGGAGAAAAGGGAGGATAGGTTTGCCGGAATAGAGGATTACTTTGCAAAACAAAAACAGTATCTTACCACCATTCTTATAATGAACAATATAGTGAACATTGTTGCTTCGTCTCTTACCACCATAACTCTAGTAAGCATTTTTCCGGGAGACAGCGGAAGGGTCGTGGCTATATCGTCAGGACTTATGACTTTGCTGATACTTACTTTTGGTGAGATAACACCGAAAGTATATGCCAGGGAAAACGCAGAAAAGCTTTTTAAGTTTTCATACCACATAATAAATGTTCTTAATATCATCCTTACCCCTGTGGTTTGGGTATTTATAAATATATCAAACGTATTCATAAAAATTTTCGGAGGAAAAACCATCGTATCAGCCCCTTTTATCACAGAAGATGAAATACTGGGTTATCTTGACTTGGGACATGAAGAAGGGGTAATAGAAAAGCATGAAAAGCTTCTCATGCAGAGAAGCCTTGAAATGCGCGAGATATCAGTTAAGGAGGTTATGTCTCCAAGAATAGACATAGTTGCTCTTGAAGATACGCAGACCATAAAAAATTTAATAGAGCTTATTAATGATGAAGGATACTCCAGGATACCGGTTTACAGGGATTCGCTTGATTCGATAGTAGGTATATGTTATGCCAAGGATGTTTTTAAGATACTTAATCAGAATGACAGTTATGAAAAGGTTAAAAACCTTCCTGTGACGCAGATAATGCATAAGCCTTACTTTGTACCGATGACGATGAAGGTTAAGGATGTATTGAAGATGATTCTTGCAAACAGGGTGCATATGTCCATTGTTGTTGATGAATACGGCGGAACAGCCGGACTGGTAACTCTTGAAGATGTTCTTGAGGAACTTACCGGAGAGATAATGGACGAGTACGACGATGTTAAAGAGGAGACTCAGTTTTTCAGAATAGATGATTCTACACTTCTTTGTAAAGGAACTACTCCTATTAACGATCTTGAAAGAGAGTTTGACAAGGAGTTTCCGGAAACTGAATATGAAACATTGAGCGGATTTGTGCTTGAAAAGTTTGAACGTTTTCCAACACCCGGTGAAAAGCTGAGCGTCGATGATTTTGAGTTTGAAGTAGTGGCTGTTTCCATGAACAGAATAGAAAAAGTAAAGGTTCACTGTACGGTCCATGACGAAAAAACAGCAGGAAGTGATGATGATGACCTATAAGACGCAGGATGAGGTAATAAGGCAGCTGTATGAACAAGCTGTAAAGGTGCGTGAAAAAGCGTATGTTCCATACTCCGGGTTTAAAGTAGGGGCAGCTTTGCTTGGAAAAAGCGGGAAAATTTTTACCGGCTGCAATGTTGAAAATGTTTCTTACGGTCTTACGGTCTGTGCTGAACGTAATGCTTTTTTTAAAGCTGTTTCTGAGGGCGAGACTGCCTTTGCCGCTCTGCTGGTGGTTGCCGATACCCCTGAGCCTGTAAGCCCTTGCGGAGCATGCAGACAGGTCATGGCAGAGTTTGGAGATTTTGAGGTAATTCTTTCCAATCTTTCATATCAGCTAAAAAGAATGTTTGTCCACGAGCTTTTGCCGTACTCCTTTGATAAGGATAATCTTAATGCTGACAAATAATGATATGTCCTATACGGTGCTTATAATTGATGATTCTCCTATAAATAGAATGTTCATAAAAACCGTCGTTGAAGACGGACTTGTTGGTTTTAAGGTGATAGAATGCGAAAATGGCCGCCATGGCTTAAGCATGGCCAGAGAAAAAAATCCTGATCTTATTCTTTTAGATATAATGATGCCTGAGATGGATGGCTATACAGTATGCGGACTGCTTAAGAATGACCCGTCTACCAAAGAAATACCGGTAATATTTTTAAGTGCGCTGTCTGAAATAGAAGATAAAACCAAGGGATTTGAAGCAGGTGGTGTAGACTACATAACCAAGCCGGCCGATCCGAGGGAAATTCTTGCACGGGTCTTTGCGCATGCCAGACTTTACAGGACGCAAAGATCACTTTTAGATTATATAAACAGGATAGACCAGGAGCTTAGCATAGCCCAGATAGTTCAGTTTGAGCTTCTTCCCAAAAATCTAAGGATTAATGATCTCAAAATGGAATGGCTTTATCAGATATCCAACAATGTTTCAGGCGATATATTCGGAGTAATACCGTATGACCAACAAGACAGTATTGTTTATATAGTCGATGTCTCAGGACACGGAGTAGCCTCTGCGATGAGGTCGACCATGATAAAGCAGAAACTGGAAAGTATAGTACTTTCCAAGGGAATAACGGATCCTGAAATTATTGCCAAGAACATAGAAAACGAGCTTTCCGGAATATTTTTTGACGGGGCATACTTTACCATGGTAATTGCAAGGGTAACCCAAACACAGGTTGAGCTTTGCAACTTCGGACACCGTGAGCCGGTTTTGATTAACAAAGATGGAATGCGTATAATAAACGGTTCCGACTTTCCTATCGGTTTTGGAATAATAAAGAATATCCCTGTGGCCAAAACGAAGTTTGATTTTTTGCGTGATGATGTTCTTGTGCTTTATACTGATGGTCTTGTTGAAACAACAAATAATAATGATCTTTCAATACCTTTTGAAAAAATACTTGAGATAATCGGTTCTGTAGAAAACAAAACACCTATAAACATAGTAAACGCAATCTCCCATGAACTTAAATCATTTCTTGGGGACAAACAGCCTGAAGACGATATAACTCTTTTAGTGCTTAAGAGGGAGTAAATTAAATGGATTTCACAGAAAAAATTCTTTCTGAAAAACAGATTTACAAGGGCAAGCTCCTTGATGTGCGTAAGTATGAGGTTGTTCTTCCAAACGGCTTAAAGTCAGGCAGGGAAGTCATAAAGCATATAGGGGCAAGTGCGGTGCTGGCGGTTGACGATGAAAATAATATTTTTATGGTTCGTCAATACAGGTTTGCAGCAGGTGAACATCTTCTGGAGGTTCCTGCCGGAAAGTTTGACAGACATGGTGAAGATCCTCTGGAATGCGCCAGACGGGAGCTTGAAGAAGAAACCGGTAAAAAGGCAGAGTTCTGGAGTTATCTTGGGTACATTCTTACAACGCCAGGCTTTACAGATGAGAAGATACATCTTTTTCTCGCCAAGGGACTATTTGACGGTAAGACAGATCCGGATTCTGATGAGTTCATTCAGCTTGTAAGAACACCTTTGGCGGAGTTTGAAAAAATGATTCGTGAAGGGAACATCAATGATGCGAAAACAATTGCCGTATATACAAGAGCTAAACTGAGCGGAGGTATATGATTATGAAAGAGGTTAGAGTACGATTTGCCCCAAGCCCAACAGGGTTTCTTCATGTGGGCGGTGCAAGGACAGCATTGTTTAATTATCTTTTTGCCAAGCATCATAACGGCAAGATGATACTCAGAATAGAGGATACCGATGCTGAAAGATCCACAAAAGAGTCTGAGGAACAGCTTATAAGCGCTCTGACATGGCTTGGAATTGACTGGGACGAAGGACCGACTGTGGGAGGACCTTATGGACCTTACAGACAGAGTGAAAGAACTGATATTTACAGGCATAAGGCAGCAGAATTGATGCAAGCCGGTGTGGCCTATGAAGGATATGCCTATCCGCAAGAGCTTGAGAATATACATGATGCTTTGCTTGAAAATGGAGAACCTCCTCACTATACTCAAGAGATGATCAGCAAGTTTGATACTCCCCAGAGAAGGAAAGAGTTTGCAGAAAAGGGAATGAGCCCTGTAATCTACTTTAAGATGCCCCGCAAGGATTATATACTTAAAGATATGATACGTGGAGAGGTGGTCTTTAAAGAAGGTTCAGTAGGAGATTTTGTACTTATAAGAAGCAACGGCCTTCCAACTTACAACTATGCAGTTGTAGTTGACGATATTCTTATGGAAATAACTCATGTAATAAGAGGAGACGACCATATTTCGAATACTCTGAGGCAGCTTGCCATTTATGAGGCTTTTGATGCCCAGACGCCTTATTTTGGGCATGTGTCCATGATCCTTGGTCCTGACGGAAAAAGACTTTCCAAAAGACACGGTGCAACTTCTGTCGAGGAGTTTAAAGACAGAGGATATCTTCCTGAGGCTCTTATAAACTATCTTGTTCTGCTTGGATGGTCACATCCCCAGGCAAAGGAGATAATCCCGCTGACAGAAATGATAGAACATTTCGGTATGGAAAGGGTGAATCCGTCATCGGCCATATTTGATGAGGTTAAGCTCAGATGGATGAACGGAATGTATATACGTCAGGCACAGACCGAAAGAATATTTAAACTTTCTGTTCCCTTTATAATGGAGTCCAAGGTGCTTACCATGGATCAGATACAGGGTAGTAAAAAATGGATAATGCAGGCTATTGAACTTATAAAAACTTCGGTAGAAGAAATTTCGCAGATTCCTTCCGAACTGAGCATATTTATTAACGAGTTTGAATTTGACCTTCAGAACGAGGAGTTTAAGGGATACTTTGAAGCCGAGGGAGTAAAAGACGGATTAAAACATCTCTATGAGCTTATAAACAACGATATGCTCTGGACTGTTGAGTCGATAACGGACAACATAAAATCCTGCATAAAGATAAAGAAACCAGATAAAAAATCTTTTTATATGGCGCTAAGAAAGATACTTACCAACCAGTTCCACGGGCCGGACCTTGTAAAGACCATTCATTTAATAGGAAGGGTCAGGGTTCAGCAGCGGATAGAAAGAGTGGTGTTCTAAATGGATATAAAAATATTTGATACTCTTAAAGGAGAGCTTGTAAACTTTGTCCCCATAAAAAATGACAGCGTTTCAATGTATGTCTGCGGACCTACCGTTTATAATCTTATCCATATTGGAAATTCAAGACCGATGATTGTTTTTGATGCTTTCAGAAGGTTTCTTGAGTATGTCGGGTATAAAGTTACAATGGTTCAGAACTTTACCGATATTGACGATAAGATAATAATAAAAGCTGTTAAAGAGGGTGTTCCCTTTAACGAGATATCAGAAAGATACATTGTTGAATATATGAAAGATGCCCTGGCTCTGAGAATAAGGACGGCCAACTTTCATCCTAAAACCACAAACTATGTGCATGAGATAATCAAGTTTATCAATGAACTCATTGATAAAGGGTTTGCATATGAATCCGCAGGTGATGTCTATTTTGATGTAAGAAAGTTCGAGCAGTATGGTATGCTTTCACATAGGAATCCGGACGATATGAGATCAGGCTCAAGGATAGAGGTTTCTGATATAAAGACTGACCCGCTTGACTTTGCCCTCTGGAAAAAAGCAAAAGAGAATGAACCTTCATGGGAAAGTCCATGGGGAAAAGGTAGACCTGGCTGGCATATTGAATGTTCGGTTATGGCTACCGAGCTTTTGGGAGAGTCATTTGACATACATGCAGGAGGAAATGATCTTATATTCCCACATCATGAGAATGAACGCGCCCAGTCTATGGCACACAGCGGAAATGATTTTGCCAATTACTGGATGCATAACGGTATGATAAAGGTTGCCGGAGATAAAATGTCAAAGTCTATAGGAAACATCTGGCTTGTACGTGATGTTGTGAGCAAGTACGGAGCTGATACGGTCAAAGTGTTTGTCCTTTCCAAGCACTACAGAGTTCCGCTTGATTTCAGCGAGGAAGGACTGCAGGCACAAAAAAAATCCGTAAGCAGAGTTCAGCAGGCTTTAAAAGATGCGGAAGATTTTTTTGCCGGTACGGTGCCGTATGTAAAAAACACTGAGTATATGAAATCGAAGATAGAGACTTTCAAACAGTCATTATCAGAAGACTTCAACACCTCAAAGGCTGTCGCCCTTATATTTGATCTTTCGGCAGAGCTTAATAAAGCGTTGTCCGAAAAGAATGAAACCCATGTAATTGAGAACTATCACCTTATACGTAATGAGTTCGGGCCGGTTCTGGGAATCTTTGAAATACAGGAAACCCAGCAGAAAAATTCGACAGACGATACGGATAAAGTAATGCAGGTCTTGATACAACTGAGAAATCAAGCCAGAACCGACAAAAATTATACTTTGAGTGACAGTATACGCGACGGTCTTGCATCAATCGGGATACAGCTCAAGGATACTCCTGAAGGAACTAAATACATAATACAGTAAAAAACCATGCTTAGGCATGGTTTTTTAGTTTTTAAGCGGGTATCCGGATACTTCAAAGAACTGCTTTTTGAACTGCAGAAATCTATCTTCTTCTATAGCTTTTCTCATATCCTTGACAAGGCTTATATTAAAGTGGAGGTTATGAATGCTTAAAAGCATCTTTCCCAGAATTTCATCCCTCTTGAAAAGATGGTGGATATAGCCCTGTGAATGATTACGGCAGGTATAGCAGGAACAGTTTTCATCTATAGGCTTTTCTATATAAGCACATTTTGAAGCTTTAAGGTTTATTCTTCCATTGTATGTCAAAGCTGTGCCATGCCGTCCCATTCTGGTAGGAAGAACACAGTCGAACATATCCATGCCGTTTTCCACTGAAAGAACCATCATGGTGGGAGAACCTATTCCCATTATATATCTGGGTTTATCGGCGGGCAGCTGCGTACCGAACGACTGAAGAATTTTTTCGGACTCCTGGTACTTTTCTCCTACCGCAAGTCCCCCGAGAGCATATCCGTCAAAAGGAACCGAAGTTATCTGCTCAAGGCTCCTCTGCCGAAGATCCTCAAACAATGCCCCCTGTACAATTCCAAAAAGAGCTTGATCTTTTCTGCTATGACTTTCAAAAGATCTTTTAGCCCAGCGGAAGGTTCTGTCAATGGAAGAAGATACATAATCATGATCGGCATATGCCGTAATACACTCGTCAAATGCCATGGCTATGTCAGAACCGATGCTCTGCTGTATCTTCATGGATATTTCAGGAGTGATTTTTAACTTGGAACCATCCAGAGGTGAACGAAAGCTAACGCCTTGTTCATCTATAATACGGTCTTTGAGGGAAAATACCTGGAATCCTCCGCTGTCTGTTAGAATAGGTTTTTTCCAGTTCATAAAACTGTGAAGACCGCCGAAAGAATCAAGAACATCAAGACCTGGTCTGAGGAAAAGATGGAAAGCATTTCCAAGAATTATTTCAGAACCGACATCCTCAAGACTTTGCCCTGTAATAGCCTTTACTGTTGCGTTGGTTCCTACGGGCATGAAGACAGGGGTTTCAATTATCCCGTGCTTGGTGTATATTCTCCCTCTGCGGGCATTGGTATACCTGTCAATGTGTAAAAGTTCGTACTTTATAGGTGAAACATCGTTCATAAAATCCTCCGTTTTTTAAATTTTAAGGCCTTGCCTGAGTAAATCAAAGCTTATAAAAAACTCAGGTATTCCTATACAGTAAGGGCCTATTTCATACTGCTGGAAGAACATTACTATGCCTTCTTCGGTAAGATAAAAGTTCTGCTCGTTTTCTATACGCTCAATGCTGTCTGAGAAAAAAGTTCCCTCTTCAGCTTTTTTCATCTGCAGATTGATTTCTTTCAGAATTACGGAAGAGTAGTCATAATCATCACTGAAGATACTGCGCAGCTCAAGATTTTTTCCTGTTGAAAGATCTATATTATAGGCTGTTTTTACGGTGAGACCATGTGCTCCTCCTGTGAACTGGTAGTAGTTCATTGTAAGGCTCATGAACCTTTCGTTCAGAAAATGAAGGTCATACTGTGACCATGCGGCATACTGCATGAAAGGAAAATCATATTTTTTTGAGTCCTCAAATCCCTGTTCTGCCATATCGTATATAGACTGCATAAATTCAGAAGCGTGATTGAAAAACATAGTGTTGATATACTTCTGCGTCGGAATATTTTTCATTCCGTAAAAGATTGGAAACTGCATATTTACTTCAATGATCTCATCATTTTTGGCTATAGTGCAGGTTGCAGAACTTGTAAAAGCCATGGTAAAAACAGATAGAAGCATAACTATAACCAGTACTGATAGTTTTTTCATTTTAACACCTCCGGTAAATTTGATAGTTATCAGTAAATATTTTTTATTCTGAACAAAAGTTCGTTATACGAAAGTTCTTTTCCATCAAGCAGAAAGTCCGGACGTTCTTTGAAGCTTATTCTGCTATCCAGATACTTTAGATTAGAACGGCTCAGACCTATAAAGTCAGGCTTATACTTCATAGGTACTTCAAGCTGGCTGAAATCAACCGTTGTGAGTATAAAACGAGCTATTCTGCTTTTGACGATGCTTCCAAAAGAATCATGATAAGGCCCCGCCACAATATTTTCCTTTTCCTTGCCATAAACACAAAGCCCAAGCCGGATAATCTTTTTTTCCGTTTTTTGAGCATATATACTTATAATGGCACATTTTTCTACAGCAATTTCAAGCGTTTCCGGTGTGTAAAGTCCTTGTCTGTACTGCTGTTCAAGCATACTGCCTTTTAGCACTACACTTGGATGGACTCTTAATGTAACAGCATTGGTGCAACAGGCTATAAAGCCGCTTAGGATATCTTTGTGAAACGAGCTTTCTTTAAGGCCGGTCATAATATGAAGACCATAGGGAATCTTAACCTGATCCAAAAGAGCCATTGCAGTATAAACATCTTCTGCGTCATGAGGACGGTTGGCGGCCAAGAGAACATCATCAAAAAACGATTGAACACCAAGTTCAATAAGATCTATTTTATATCTGGAAAGAATATCCAGTTTTTCCGGAGTTATTTCGTGGGGAGAGGTTGAAAACCTTATACCCAGTGCTTGGCCGGAGTTGACTTTAGACTGTGCCCAATCAAGATAAAAACGCATTTTTCCTTCTGTAAGCGCTGTGAAGGTAGAGCCATAAAAAGATATATATACACTGTCTTTTTTTTGAAACCAGTTCACGAACTTCTGAAATTCCCGTTCAAGCCCGTCCTTATCTGGAGGACTGCTGAGACCTGTGGCAGAAAATTCGTTACAGAAACTGCATATTCTTGAACATCCCGCATGTGGAATGAATATAGGAACAATATACTCTTTTTTCATAGAATCCCCCGTAATTTTCTTCAGTAATCCAATTATATCAGCAAAGTACCTTTTCAAAAAGGGAAAAAATAATTTTTAATGTTATAATCGAAAAAAGACTCAAAATGGAAAAAAGGAGGAAGTATGATTCTTATAAAAAATGCGGACGTGTACGCTCCAATGCATCTTGGCAAAAAAGATGTTCTGACTGAAGCTGGTTTGATAGGGTTTATCGAAGATTCTATCGATGAAAAAAGATTTCCTGTGGATATTCAGGTTATAGATGCCCGTGGAAAGTATCTTTTTCCTGGTCTGATAGACTCGCATGTCCATATAACCGGAGGTGGAGGCGAAGGAGGGTTCAGCACCAAGACTCCGGAAATACTCCTGAAAAACATATTACAGGCGGGGATAACAACATTAGTAGGCTGTCTTGGAACAGATGGGTTTTCAAGAAGCATGGAAAATCTTCTTTCAAAGGCATATGCCCTTGAAGATCAGGGAATAAGTACTTTTATCTACAGCGGTTCATACCAGATTCCCGTTCTGTCACTTACCGGCAATTATGAAAAAGATATAATGTTTATTCAAAAGATACTGGGAGTGGGTGAAGTAGCGCTGGCAGACCACCGTTCATCACAGCCAGACCTTCAAAGCTTCATAAATCTAGCGGCAGGCTGCCGTGTAGCCGGCATACTGTCAGGTAAGGCGGGAATAATAAATGTCCATGTGGGAGATCAAAAAGAATGCATTGACTATCTTTTTGCAGTATGTGAAAAGACACAGATTCCTCCGTCGCAGTTTCTTCCAACCCATATGAACAGAAGCAGGAAGGTTTTTGAACAGGGGATAATATGGACGGAAAAAGGAGGAAGTATAGATCTTACATCCAGCTCAGGCGAAAAAGATGAAGATATGAAACTTTCATGTGCCAAAGCACTTAAAGAACTTTTGGAAAGAAACGTTCCCATAGGCAGTATAACTTTCAGTTCGGATGGTCAGGGCAGCCTTCCAGTTTTTGATGAACAAAAAAACTTTAAAGGCCTTTCTGTGGGAAAAGTTGAATCACTTTTTGAAGAAGTGGCAAAAGCAGTGAATCTCTATAATATTCCGTTTGAAACAGCTCTGAAACCTGTGACGGAAAATCCGGCAACGGTACTTAAGCTTAAAGACCGTGGACATATAGAATGCGCAAAGCGTGCCGATATAGTTATAGCAGACAGGCAATTTTGTATAGAAACCCTCATAAGCGGTGGGAAAGTAATGATGCTGGAAAAAAACATGCTGGTAAAAGGCAACTTTGAATAAAAAACCTGCACAAAAAAAGTGCAGGTTTTTTGCTATATGAAACAAGTATTTGCTATATAAAAATTGACCAAAAAGGTATAGTTAAAACTGAAAAAGCAGTAGTAAAGAATACTACAAGACTTCCTACCTCTGGTTCCTTATTCAGCTCTGCTGTTACAACTACCATATTCATAGCTGTAGGCATTGCGGTTTCAAGAAGGAAAATCTTTCTATACATAGGCTCCATAGGAACTATGCTTACTGCAAGAAAACCTAGGACGGGAAGGAAAAGAAGCTTCAGTGCGGTCAGCAGAACCGTCTGTTTTACATTTGACGGACTGAGCTTTACTCTTGAAAGAGTTACCCCGATATATATCAATATAAAAGTTATAGCGGCGTCGTTCAGCATATCTATGGGATAGCTTACAAGGAAAGGAAGCTTCTGGTAGTTCACTCCAACGGCGGCAAGTAGCCATCCTGCAAGAAAACCGTGTATAAGAGGAAGTTTTACCATGTTTTTCAGACCGTTCTTAATGTCCCCGCTCAGCATTACTATCCCAATGCTGGACATTATAAGTGTCATAGTTATAGAGTATATAACTCCTATACGTATAAACTCCTCACCGTAAAGAACCGTTATAATAGGGTATCCGAGATACCCAGCATTAAGGTGGGTTACTAGATTTACGGCTACTCCGGTGTCATACTTATAGATTCCTAACTTTTTAAGGATGATGATCATGATAGTGAATATTCCAAATATTATAAGAAAAGCGAATAAATAGTTGAAGAAATCTTGTCCTGAAGGAGGATTAAGATTTACGTTGACAAAAGCTATTATCGTTCCGAAAAGATAAAGCGTGAGTTTTCCGAGAAGTTTATGATCAAGGGTTTTAAAGATTTTTCCCAGGGCAAAGCCAAGAAAAATTATCAGGAATATGGGAACTATCCTGTATATTGTAGTGATAAAAAGCATCTGGTCTATTCTCCTTCACTTTTATATACCGTTACCTGAGTGCCCAGAGAAACTATAAAATCTATCTGTTCAACATCAAAATTGAACATTCTTATGCAGCCATGAGATATTCTCTTTCCTATCTCCCAGGGTTTATTGGTTCCGTGTATGCCGTACTGTGGAAAAGAAAGCTGAAGCCATCTGCTTCCGATTCCGTTGATTATGGAACCTGGCCGAATATACTCACCGTACCAGTAAAGAGCAGGTTCTTTTTCCCTATACATTATCCTGTACTCTCCAGGCGGGGTAGAATCACTGGTTCCAACTGCAACGGTGAAATTTTTGATGAGCCTGTCATGGTAGTACAGATACATCTTATTTTTTGAAATATCTATTTTTATACTGAGTGGGCTGTCCTTAAAAAGGATCTTTGAAATCTTTAAAACTTGTCCCGGGAAGATTTTTGAAGGATCCTTTATATTATTTGCTATTACTATTTCCCCGGGATGAAGGCTATACAGTGTGGCAATCTTTGAAACCGTATCGTTTGAGCTGACAACGTAATAACCTATGAACTCTTCATCAAATTCTGTTTTTATAGAATTTTCAGATAGTATAAGATCTGATATTTTCATGAGTTTAACATCAAATGAAAACTCCATTCCATAGTAATTGAGAAACCGAAAAACGGTATTATAAGTACCATCGGGCAGATTCTCCATGCTTTGGACAAGCTCTATGGCCTGTGTAAAAGTTGACTCCGGAGTGCTTATGGATGAAAGAACCAAACCTGCATCTGTAGTTACCGAATAGTCATACTCGTACTCGCCGGCGTTGTTTCTGGCGGCCCATAAATTTATCTCAGGAGAAGGCCTGAAATCAGAAAGATTAATAAAATCCGGAAAGGATGAACTGCGTGTATTCTGCATAAAATCTTTTCCACGTATTATTGCAGTTAATTTTGCAAGTTTTGGAAGTGACCCTGCATAAAAAGAAAAGTAATATGATCCCAATCCCAGTTTTTTAGGGAGGATCTCTCTTCTGAAAACTCCCGAAAAAAGAGTTACCCTCGGATCTTCCACAGAGATAAAGTTGCATACAACGGCAACATCCACTCTGGAAGTCTGAGGATCATAATTTTTTATATATAATGTAAAATCTCCGCTTAAAGAGATTATAGAAACAGTACACAGATAAACAAGCAAAAGTTTAATTTTCAAAAAATCACCCGCAGGTAATATCTAAATAACATTGGACAATCGTTGCAGAACCTTTTCCTTTCCAAGAACCGTTATGCTTTCATATAAGCCAGGAGTAATGAGTCTCCCCATTAAAGCGCCTCTTACTGCCTGGAAAGTATTTTTTTTGTTCGTAAACTTTTTTTCAGCTACAAGATTGAGAGCCTGAGATATTCCATCAACCGTATAAACAGCGTTTTCAAGTTCCTCGATAGCTTGTCTGATAACAGGAGCAAACCATTCCTTTGTCTTTAGTTCACTAAACTCCTGACAGTATTCAAGACTATCAGTGAAAAAACCGTACGAAAAATCATAAAGCTGCTTTAATGTACTTACCTTTACTCTTGAAATATCAAGAACCGATTTTATATACTCTTTATCAAAAGGCAGATTGATTTTGCAGGTTTTAAGCCAGTCCTCAAAATGACTGTATAACGAATCAATATCCATGCTTCTCATATGCTCGCCGTTTATCCACATCAGCTTTTTATAATCGAATACCACGGATTTGCTTGAAACCATTTCCATGCTGAACTGTTCGACCTTGTCCTGAATATTGAAGATCTGTTCTTCGGCAGTCCATCCTAGTACTCCCAGATAATTCATAAGGGCCTGAGGCAGATAACCCTCTTCCTTAAAGAATTCTACTGATGTTCCTCCGTGCCTCTTGGAAAGCGGGGTTTTATCTTCCCCAAGTATAAGTGGAATATGGGCAAACCTTGGAGGCTGTGCGTTAAAAGCTTCATAGAGCATTATCTGCTTAGGTGTGTTGGAGATATGGTCTTCACCTCTGAATACATGAGTAACCTTCATCAGCATATCGTCTATTACAACAGTGAAGTTGTACATCGGCGCGCCGTTTGACCGCATTATCACAAAATCGTCAAAAACCTGTGTATCAAACTCTATATTGCCCTTAACCATATCATCGAAAGTGATTTTACGGTTTTTAGGCACTTCAAACTTAACGGTAACAGAGTAACCCAGTGAAGAGTACTCTGATGGAAAATCATAAGATTTTGAGATAACCTCTTCTTCGTTTTCTTTTGAGTAAACAGCATAGTAAGCTTTTTTTTCTTTTATAAGAAGATTTATATACTCTTTATAAATCTCATTTCTTTCGCTCTGTCTATAAGGACCAAACTGTCCAGGCTTATCGGGGCCTTCGTCATAGTTCAGACCGCACCAGTTCATATCCTTTATTATTATATCCTCGTACTCTTTTTTTGATCTTTCAATATCGGTATCCTCTATACGCAGTATAAAAGCTCCATTATTTCTACGTGCGTAATACCAGTTAAATAATGCAGTTCTTACTCCTCCGACATGAAGAAAGCCGGTAGGACTAGGCGCAAAACGTACCCTTACCATAAAAATCACTCCTGTTATTTGGATTAACCAACTACCATCCCAGATAGTTGTCTTTTACTTCTTTCATTTCAAGTACCTGATGCGGAGAACCATGAGCAATTATGTTACCCTTGTGTACAACATAAAGTTCATCAACTACCTGAGCTATCTCATCGACATTGTGATCGGTTACTATAACCGCTATACCCTCACTGGAAAGCTTTTTTATCATTCCCTGGATATCCTTGACAGTTATTGGATCTATTCCTACAAACGGTTCATCAAGAAGTATAACCTTTGGTTCGATAAGAAGAGTCCGGGCAAACTCGAGCCGTCTTTTTTCTCCGCCGGATAAAGAGTCAGCATTTTGGAGCAAAAGAGAGTCTATTCCGAAATCTTTTGAAATCTTACGGATTTTTTCATCCTTGCTTTTGATTTTCAGGATATCTGCTATCATGTAAAGATTATCTTTAACCGTTACATTTCTGAATACCGAAGGTTCCTGCGGAAGATACCCCATCCCCAAAAGGGCCCTTTGATATATGGGCAGATGGGTGATATCCTTATCTTTAAGGAATACCTTGCCTTTATTTGGTACCACCAGTCCCAGAACAGTCTTAAATAAAGTAGTCTTACCGGCACCATTTGGTCCTAGTATGCCGGTAATCCTGCCTTCTTCAGCAGTAAAGTCAACATGGTTGAGAACAGTTTTTCTGCCGTATTTTTTGAGAATACTGCTGCATTTTATTACAGGCTCCATGTTATTTGTTTACAAGAGTAATCACAGATTCGGTTATATCAACGTTTTTGCTCGCATAAACCACACTCTGCTCAAACAGGACAAGATCGTAGCCATTGGTCTGGGCATACTCGGTGATCTTGGTTTTTATTTCAGTAAGGAGAGCATTCGTTTTAGCTGTGTACTCATTCTGAAGAGCTGTCATATACTCCTGAGCTTTGGTCTGTATATCCTGATATTTTTTCTGGAGGACATCTGTCGCTGCTTTGGAATCTTGGAGCTTCTTAAGATCCGCCTGATCCTTGTCTATCTTCGACTGATAGTACTGGAGATCATTTTTATACTTGTCTTCCATATCTTTCCATTTAATAGAGTTTTCGGTTACCTTCTCTATATCGACGAAAGCTATCTTGACGGTCTGGGTATTATTGGCGGCCGCAAAAGATATAACCGCAAATACTACAAGTATCGCTGCCAAAGAGAAAAAAAGAGTCTTTTTCACAAAAAACACCTCCGGTATTTATGTTTGAGCTTATAACATTATACTCTAAAACTGCACTTTTTTCAATTACAGACTCTAAAAAAATTAATATATCAGGTGATACGAAAATTTACATTGCGTTTTTCAATAGCAAATTATCAGCAAATATATCTTTACATTTGGCTGTTACAATTATACCAGAAACATGTAATACCCCTATCCCCCTTGAGTATAAATCCCCCACCCTTTTGGCGGAGCCGATGATATGGTTCCGTTTTTTTTATATATATGCACAATCTCAAAACATTAATTTTATTCAGTAACAAATTATAACAGCTTTTTTGAGGTTATTAGCAAAGTATATATGCAGTTATTTTTAAAAAACTTTATTTTATATTAAGAAAACTCCTTTTTATGATAAAATAGCAGTGTCAGGAAAAAAGTTTTAAAAGGGGGGGATAGGGAAATGGAGCTGGATAAAAATCTAATTCAGATGTTGAAAAACGAGGAACCTACCATCCAGGACCTTAGGAATATCGCAAAATCTCTAGGCCTTAAGCTTAGGAGGTCAATGAAAAAAAGAGACATAGTAAAGGAGATCCGAAGGGCCCTTTCTCAGGAGAACTATTCCGCAGTAACTTCAGACCGTCTTCAAAACAATAAAAGAGCAGACGTATCGTCAGGCAGGCTTTCCAGAACTTTAACAAAAAAATCCAACGACAGCACAGAACTATGCGAAACCTACAACAATGACAGACTGGTTCTTATGGTGGTTAACCCTTTCTGGATTTACACTTACTGGGATTTTTCAAAAGAGCTTTCCTTTAATCTTAAAAATTCTCCTCATGCCGATTCCTTTTTTATGAGGGTATACGATATTACAAATATCATTTTCAACGGCAGTAACGCAAACAGAATACTTCAGCAGAGCATAAGGATACTTGAAAAGTCCAGTGCATACTTTAATGTTCCTATGCCCGACGCAGATTATATTTCGGAAATAGGATACTATGAAAACAACAGTTTTGTAGCAGTTCTAAAATCCAATATAGTACATACTCCGCCGTCTTCTCCAAGAAACGTTAAGTTTCAAAAATGGGTAAGTCTCAAAGACAAAACTTTCAAACAGATAATTTTGGACGAAAATTACCGTCCTCTGATAACCGTAATTGAGAAACTTTCCGGTCCGGAGAATGCTTTTTCCAGTGGTTCTGCCTTCAGAACCACAGAAATCTTCAAATCAGGAGGTATAAAATGAAGAATCCTAAGGGTTACTTCTCTCTGATGCTTCATGCCCATCTTCCATACGTCCGGCATCCGGATTTTGAAGAGTTTCTGGAAGAAAGATGGCTTTTTGAGGCTATAACAGAAACATATATTCCACTGATAAAAATGTTTAGGAATCTGGAAAGAGATAAAGTGCAGTTTCATCTTACTATGAGTATAACCCCGCCTCTTATGGAGATGTTGGGATCAGACGATCTCAACCAGAAGTATTCCAGGCACATGGAAAAACTTATAGAGCTGTGTGAAAAAGAAGTTGTAAGGACAAAAGATGAGGATCTGCGTAAGCACAAGATGGCTAAATTTTATTTAGCTGATTTTAAGGAAACTTATGTATTATTTTATCATGATTATAATCAGAGATTACTTGATGCGTTCAGAGAGTACCAGGATAAAGGTTTTATAGAAATAGTTACCTGTAATGGCACACACGGATTTCTCCCCTTTATGCAGCAGTATCCTTCCGCGGTAAGGGCGCAGCTGGATGCAGGGGTAAAAACTTATGAGCGCTTTATGAAACGTAGTCCTAAGGGAATATGGCTGGCTGAATGTGCTTACTTTCCGGGAGCCGAAAAGTATCTTTCTGAATATGGCATAGAGTATTTTTTTACTGACTCACACGCCCTGTGGTTTGCAGATGAGCCCGCACACTATGGAGTATATAGACCTGTAATAACTAATGAAGGGGTTTTTGCTTTCGCACGTGATCCTGAGTCAAGTGAACAGGTATGGAGCGCAACTGTTGGATATCCTGGAGATTTCAGATACAGAGAGTTCTACAGGGATATAGGCTTTGACAGGGAAGTTGATTACATAAAGCCATATATAGACAGAAGCGGAGTAAGATGTAATGTCGGAATAAAGTATCATAAAATTTCTGGAAAAGGTGTGGAGATTGACCGAAAGGACTATTACGATATAGACGAAGCCAAACAGGCAGTAAAGGAGCATGCAGCTGATTTTCTCGATAAAAAAATAGAACAGGCCAAAAGGCTTTACGGTATCTTTGACGGAGAAGTGCCGCTTATAACTGCTCCTTTTGATGCAGAGCTTTTCGGTCACTGGTGGTATGAAGGGCCGTTATTCCTCGAAGAGCTATTCAGAGCCATGAGCGCTCAGCAAACAGTTAAGCCTGCAACTCCCACATCATTTTTGGAAAAAATAGATTCAGTACAGGTTACAACCCCATGTCAGTCAACGTGGGGAGCCAACGGTTATAACGAAGTATGGTTAAATGGCTCTAATGACTGGATATACAGACATCTTCACCAGGCAACCGAAATTATGGTATGCTGTGCCAAAAAATATGAGCAGCCCGACAGTTTGAAACGAAGAGTACTGAATCAGATGGCAAGAGAACTTCTTCTTGCACAGTCAAGCGACTGGGCATTTATAATGACGACAGGCACCACCGTGGAGTATGCTGTTTCTAGAACCAAAAACCATATAAAAAGGTTTTTTGATCTCAAGAGTATGCTTGAAGCAGATACTGTGGATGAAAACCTTTTAAAGTACATGGAATGGATAGATAAAATCTTTGAGGATATTGATTTTACAGTATATTCAAAGGATTAAACAAAAAAACCGTGCTGGGCAGTAATGAATTATTGTAACACAATTTAGCAACTTTTATGATAAAATACTTAAAGCGAATGTGTTTTAACCAAACGAATAGGAGGAGCAGAAAGATGAGAAACTGGTTTGTGAAACACGAAAAAATCATATCCATAGTCATAGTAGCACTCTTTGTCGTGGGAATAGTATGGTGGTCTATTGCTGCGTATATTTCTTCTCAGCCGACAGGTTCGGGTACTTCTGTAAGCAGAGAAAATGCGGTTGCTGTTCTTACAAAAGATTCTACAGAACTAAGCTATCCCTACTGGGTAATGAGCGATGAGCTTGATAAGGCGTATCAATCACAGTCTCAGCAGTACTATCAGTACTACGGTCAGGAAATAGATCCTGTTTTTGATTCTCTCTCTTTTAAAATAAGCATAATCGATGACCTTATGGATCAGAAAATAGCCAGATATTATGCCGAACAGAACAAGCTTCTTCCTTCAAAAAAAGACACTGAAAAAGAACTTAACAAACAGGTTGACGATTACTTAAACCAGCTGAAAGAAAACAAAACCAACTGGGATCAGATTATACAGTACTATGGTTCTGAAAAGCAGGTAAGAGATATACTTGTAAATTCCATAAAAGATTCGATAGAAATTAAACTCGTTGTTGACAGGATAACCGAAAAAGTCGTATCAGTTACCAAAGACGAGGCAATTGACTATATAACAAAGAATTTTGACCAGCTCAAGACTCAGTATGAGGAAGTAAAAGCCCAGCATATCCTTGTGACAGATGAGGCTACTGCAAATAAAATAAAGGCAGACATACTCTCCGGCGCTATGAGCTTTGATGATGCAGCTGCAAAATTCTCCATAGATACATCCAATGCAACATCATCCGGTGAACTTGGTTGGTTTAAACACGGAACAATGGTTCAGGAGTTTGAAGATGCTTCCTTTGCCGCAACTGTAAATGAACTGATAGGCCCTGTAAAGTCACAGTTTGGTTCCCATCTTATAAAGGTTGAAGACAAAAAAGTTTTCAGCACACCCGAAGATGTATTGAAGTATCCTGATATATACAGTCAGATAGAAACCACATTAAAGCAGGATAAGTTCAAGACATGGTTTGAAGCATATAAAGCAGATCAGAAGTTTGGAAAGGTTTATGTTGACAAAGCCATCGGTCTTGCAGCAAGACTTAACTCATCAGTGGAAGATAAAGCTGCTCTTGAAGAACTTTTGAATGACCTGTCCATAGATGTTATAGATTCAACCGGAAAGGCTTTGCCGGATGCTAAATCCGAGCTTATGGCCATTTTCGCAAATACTTCAAACGCACTTTCGCTCATCTATGATACAAATGCCAATGATGCAACAGCCTATATTACTCTAGTGAGCAGCGTAGATAAAAAAATAGTTGCATTGGGAATTGAAAAAATCAATGAAAAGATAACCGAGCTTACAGAAAAAATATCCAAAGATACCTCCAACTTTACCCTTACTACCGAAAAGCTTAAGTACGATGATGCCAAAAAATATATCGAACTTAAAGAAAAATATGAAACAATGAATCTTACGGATCCAAATGTACTTGCACAGTACAAAAAGGAAAATGAAACCAAATCAGCATCTATAACAGCTCAGAGAGCTGAAGTGCTTAAAGAGCTTTTCCTTCAGTATCCTTCATCTTCCAGAGTTGTTTCTGAGTACTATCAGGTAAATCCGAACGATAACCAGGTTAAAATACAGTATACCAGAATACAGCTTAATCAGCTTAAGGGTTATATTTCGTATATAGGCCAGGAGAACCTTATGTCATACTTCAGCAAACAGATAAACGATATGCTGAGAAATGTTGCAACAGTAGTAGGATCTACCGACTCTTCAGTTGGCACGAAACTCTCTGCTCTTGACCTTGGACTAGAAATTGCCGATACACTTGGTGACAAGAATCTTAAGATAGGTTATCTTGAACAGATAAAGGCCATAGACCCCAACTATATAACTGATATAGATAAGGTTATACAAGACACTAAAAACGCAACAGAAGTCATTAGCTGAAAAACAACATATAACCGGGCCTTATATGGCCCGGTTTTGTAATTTAATACAGAATTATAAAAAAACAAAATCTATGATATAATTAAGTACACACGATGCAGTGAACTGATAAAAAACCGGGCTATATGCCCGGTTTTAAATCCCCGATGGCTGGGACGGTAGGATTCGAACCTACGATGCCGGAGCCAAAGTCCGATGCCTTGCCACTTGGCTACGTCCCAACGATAATTCTGAATAATTATAGCACACATATAATTTCTTGTCAAATGAAAAGGAGGAAAAAGAAGTATGACTTTAACTTTAAGATGTTCCAAAACACAGCAGACATACTATATAGAAAAAGGAAGACCTTTTTCGGAGCTTGCTAAAAATTTTGAAAAACAAACCAACAGGAAAGTATATGGAATTAAGTTCAACAACAATATAAAAGAACTTTTCAAACCTGTTGAAGAAAACGGTGAGATAGAGTTTTTAGATCTGTCTACGCCCGATGGCGTAAGGATATATCAAAGAGGCCTGCTTTTTATACTTTTCCTTGCATTAAAGGATATCGACCCTACAGAACATTACAGTGTTCACTACTCAGTTGGGAACGGACTTTACTGCGAGTTCAAGAATTCAGAAGCTTCTGAAGAAAAACTCCAAGCGCTTAAAAACACAATGCTAAATATCATATCCCAGGATATAAAATTTGAAAAACTTTCCATAGACAAGTATAAGGCCATGTCTCTTTTTTCAGAACAGGGACTTCACTCCAAAGCATTACTGGTTAAATTCCGAAAAAAGAGCACCGTCAACGTTTACAGAGCAAAAGGTTATTACAACTACTTTTATGGCTACATGCCTGTTTCATCATCTATGATAGATAAGTTTGACCTCCAAAAATTTAATGGTGGTTTTATGCTTTTACACCCCAATGAAACCTGTCCAGATGCTGTTCCGCAGTACAAACATTTCGAAAAGCTTTCAAATACTTTTTCCGAGTATAAAAACTGGCTTAAGATAATGGAGATTGAAACCGTAGGTGAGCTCAACGAAATAATACTTAAAGGAAAAGAACACAGCATTGAATTAATAAGAGTTGCAGAAGCACTTCACGAAAAAAAATATGCCATGATAGCAGATGAAATAATAAAAAACAAGAAAGCAAGACTTATACTGATAGCTGGTCCGTCGTCTTCGGGAAAAACGACTTCAGCAAAGAGACTTTCACTCCAGCTTAAGGTCAACGGACTTAAACCAGTTTCTATTTCCCTTGATGACTACTTTGTAGAAAGATCACTGACTCCCAGGGATGAAAACGGCAACTATGATTTTGAGTCTATAAACGCATTAGATCTGGAGCTTTTCAACAAAAATCTTGTTGATCTTCTTAACAGCAACGCCATAGAGCTTCCCAAGTTTGATTTTATAAGCGGCACGCGCAAACCATCCGGAAAGGTTCTTAAAATAGCAAAAGACCAGCCGGTTATAATAGAAGGAATTCACGGACTGAACGAACAGCTTACAAATAGAATTCCCAGAGAGAACAAGTTTAAAATATATGTGAGTGCGCTTACCCAGATGAGTCTTGATGATGTAAATAGGATTCCAACGACCGACACACGTATAATAAGACGTATTGTAAGAGATTTTAATACAAGGGGACATTCAGCTTTATCTACATTGAAAATGTGGCCAAGCGTGAGACGTGGAGAAGAAAAGAATATATTTCCCTTTCAGGAAGATGCTGACGTTATGTTCAATTCACATTTGGCGTACGAACTTGCGGTTCTTAAACTTTTTGCCGAACCTCTTCTTTTACAGATAGAGCCTTCCTGTCCGGAGTTTTCAGAAGCCAAGAGGCTGCTCCGTTTTCTTGATTACTACCTTCCTGTCACCGAACTGGAAGAAATTCCAAGACACTCAGTAATAAGAGAGTTTATAGGCAGAAGCACCTTTGAATACTAAATGTTTTGAATAATTAAATATATACCACAAAAAAATAGGGACATCATTCGATGTCCCTATTTGCTTTGGCTTAAGCCTAAAACTTTTCATTTTTATTCAAAAGCTCAATAAATAAAAGTGACAGTGATCGAATATTCCAAAGCAGAGACGGAAGACCGACTACAGATTTAAGCCAGGTTGAAGGATACCGTCTTGCAACAGAGGCAGAGTGGGAGTATGCAGCAAGGGAAGGAAACAAAAGTAAAGGATA
>Ga0116176_10000977_pt1 | contig 22710 bp, 23 predicted proteins | sample AD_STIC08_MetaG_FD_89803 | JGI IMG/M metagenome (GOLD analysis project Ga0116176, IMG submission 89803) | Active sludge microbial communities of municipal wastewater-treating anaerobic digesters from USA - AD_STIC08_MetaG | ecosystem: Engineered > Bioreactor > Anaerobic > Digestate | place: USA...
CGGGCGGCGCAGGGTCAGAGGTGCTGCCGGTAGCTCTCGATCTTCTGCGATAACCGCCGCGCGAGACAATCGCTGCACTGCTGCAGCCGTTCATGGATGTGCCGGGCTTCCTCGAGGTATGATTCTTTTTTCGCCCTGTCCCGGTGGGCCGGGGGCTCCCGGAGGATGGTTATCCTGTCGGCAAGCTTCACCAATCCTATCTCGGGCCCCTGCACGAGTATCCCGCGGATGGAATCCTCCATCGCCTCCTTTTTCCCCGGGGATCCGTCCTTTGTCAGGGCCCGCACCCTCGCCGCAACCCTCTCGCCGAAGGCGTCGCGCAGCTCCCCGTATGTCACGGCGGAGTCTTCGAGGACATCGTGGAGGAGGGCGCAGGCAATGGCGGGTTCCTTGTCGATGCCGGCGTCCCCGCCGAAGGCGAGGAGCATTTCCATGGCGACATTAGACGCGTGCACGATATAGCTGCAGGGCCTGCCCGGCACGGTCTGGCCGGCATGGGCCCGGGCCGCAAAATCGACGGCTTCCCGGTAGGTGTCCTGGACGGTCATGAGGGGATGGAATGATAAAGAAAGATCCATGAACCCGTTAAACAGGTTGAAGAGACACTGAATCCAGCGAAAAAAATTCACGCAGTTTTTCTGTCAGTCCTGCTTGCCTCAGCGACCGCCATGGCCGGGTGCGGCAAAAAAAGCGGTAACAGTCTGATGGCCCTGGCGCCGTTTCTTCCCGGGTCATGCCCGGAGCTTGTACCCCGGACCGGGGTGACCGTCGTGGACAGCGGCTCAGCCTGGATCGAGCGGGACTGGCATTGCTATTATCTTCTGAAGCTCGATTATGACGGGAAGGATTCGGCCTACGCCATGTGGATACCTCCCCTCGCGGGCGGGGTGAAGCCCGCGGTGGTCCTGACCCGCCCCTATGATTACATCAAGTGGAACGGCGACAGCGTCCCCTCCGGGGTTCCCGTCACTTCCAACGCGCAATATGTGAGCGACGCCGCCATGTTCCTGCTGAACGGCTGCGGCGTGCTCTACGTGTACGAGCGGTTCCAGACCGGCGGAAGCATCCAGAACGATGTTGACGACACGGTCGCTGGTCTCCGGTTTCTGAATGAGTCCGCCGTAGCCGACACGTCGAAGATCGGCATCTGGGGCGGGTCCTGGGGCGGCTTTGAGGCCCTCTACGGCGCGGCCTATGCCTCAGACGGCGGGGGCGTGACACCGGCCGCAGGTATCGCCTTTTTCCCGCCCAGCGATTTTAATGATTGGGTCGATTATGTTGAAAATCCCGCCGGCGCAATCCCGAACAGCGTTCCCGATATAACCGATGCGGCAAAAAGAGACGCCTATGAGAATTTTTTTGTGGGTGAATGAAAGCAATGATCGCTATGTCAAACGCATAAAGGATACAACCGGGTGGGAAACCTGGACCGGCGCGGCCCTGCTGTTAAAGCTGACGACGCCTTTCATGGTGGTCCATGACGAATGGGACACCCTGGTCCCCTTCGAGGAAAGCGTGGCTCTTGCGGCGGATGCGGGCATTACGCCCCTCTTTTTTTACCAGGACACTCCGCGAAACCTGAACGAGCTTCCCTATGGCTGGGGCCACGGTGAATTGCGCATGTACCGGTTCGATAATAATCTGAATACCATGGTGCCCAAAGAAGGCTACGTCTTCGGCATCGCCAATACCCTGGCCAGCGCCTATCTCTTTACGCGCATCGCCGCTGATGACCGCGCCCGTGCCGGTAATCCGCTCCTCGTCGGATATGAAAAGACGGCCCTCAACGACTTCATTGGCTATATACGCGATATCAAATGCTCCGGCAGGGACGATGCGCCATGGGCGGCGAAACTGCTCCAGGACTGCGCCGACGAAAGGGTGCTCATGATCGAGATGAGCGACGGGACATACGGATACGGCGATGAGATCATCGCAAAAGCCTTCAGCGACGCGAACTGGGGCGGGACCAGTTACGGAACCGCGTCGACAGTGCGCGATGCCCTGGGTGCTTCCGGCGGCACTCTTCCGGACTGCCCGTAGATGCCGGTTGCCGCCGGCTACTGCATCGAATCGGCTTCGATCTCCGCTTCGTAGCCCGCGTCCTCGATGGTGTGCTGGATATCCTCGACGGTCAGCGAAGACTCATCGAATTCCACCGTCACCCTCTTTGTAAAGGGGTCCGCAATGACCCTCTCGATGCCGCCGAGGTTGCTGACGGCATTTTCGATGGCCGTCTTGCTGTAACCGCCTTTCATGTTGGCAGAGGTAAGCTCCCTTGTTACCAGCATACATGCCTCCTTCTGTTTATTAATTATACTTATAATCAGGGAAATATTCCACCGGGGGAGCGAAAAAGACATATGAAAACGCCGCGAAAAAAGTCGCGGCGCCGATGAAAATTTATCATATGTTAATATTTACACACTGAGAGAGGGGGCCACGGCCCCGAGCGACGTGATTCGGAAAATTATTTCACGTTGTACCCGGCTTCTTCGATGGCATGCTTGATGGCGTCGAGGGTAACGGCCTTTTCGTCGAAATTGATTTCGACCTTTTTCGTGTCCGGATCGGCATTGACGCTGACTATTCCCGGCAGCCCTTTCACCGCCTTTTCAATGGTCATTTTGCAGTGCATGCAGCTCATTCCCGGCGCTGTTACTGTCTGTTTCATGGGTGTATCCTTTTAACAATTTCTTTCATGTGAATGATATGAACGTTTATCCCCGTTAAAGTTACGGGTCAGGATTTCATGAATTCAGTTATTTTTTTCACGATGCTGTCCTTCGTGAAACCGAACTGTTCCGCCAGGACCTTGGCCGGCGCGGACGTCCCGAAGGTCTCCATGGTAATATACAGCGCATGGGGGCCGGCGTATTTTTCCCAGCCCATGCGTATCCCCGCCTCAACGATGGCCTTGGGCGTGCCGTGGGACAGCACCTCCATGCGGTACGATGACGGCTGCTCGTCGAAGAGCTCCCAGCAGGGGAAGGATACGACCCGCGCCTTGATGCCCTTTGACGACAGTTCCTCCGCGGCAGCCAGGGAGACATGCACTTCCGATCCTGACGCCAGGATCACGATGTCGGGCTTCCCGGCAGCGTCCTTAACGATGTAGGCGCCTTTGTGGAGGTTCTCCGCCCCGCGGCCCGGTTCACGGGCAATAATGGGCAGATCCTGCCGCGTGAGGGACAGCATGGTGGGGCCCTTCGCCCGGGCTATGGCCGCGAGCCATGCTTCCCTGGTTTCCTCTGCGTCGGCCGGCCGTATCACGTTCAGGTTGGGGATGGCCCGCGCCGAAGCCACGTGCTCCACCGGCTGGTGCGTGGGGCCGTCCTCGCCGACGAAGAAAGAGTCATGGGTGAATACATATATGGCATGGAGGTTCCCCAGGGCGGCCAGGCGCACCGGCGGCCGCATGTAGTCGAGGAAGGCGAGGAAGGTGGCGGTGTAGGGGATGATGCCGCCGTAGTACGCCATGCCGTTCTGTATCGATCCCATGGCGTGCTCCCTGATCCCGAAGTGGATGTTGCGGCCGATCGCGCCCCTGCCGGATTCGCTGAAGCCCTTCACGAAGGACTTGTTGCTGGGGCCGAGGTCCGCGGACCCGCCGATGAGGTTCGGCATCTCCCTGAACAGCGATTCGAGGATTTTCCCGCTCGCGGAGCGCGTCGCCACGGCCTTGGCCTGGTCGAAGGCGGGAAGCTTCGCCCTGAGGACGTTGATATCGGGGATGCTGAAAAAGGAATTCCACCGGGCGAGTTTCTCGCCGGAGAGTGACGCCTTGAACCGCTTCTTCCACGCGTTGTGGACCCTTTTCATCTTTTTCTTCCGCTCGCCGAAGATGTCGTACACCCGCTGGGGGACGCAGAAGGATTCGTCCGGGGAACAGCCGATGTTCCTTTTCGACGCCGCAACTTCGTCCGCTCCCAGGGGCGCTCCGTGGGACTCCTCCGAGCCCTCCAGCTTCGGGCTCCCCTTGGCGATCCTGGTCTTCGCGATGATGATGGAGGGCCGGTCGAGGTTTTTCTGCGCTTTCTTTATCGCCTTCTCTATCTGGGCGTAATCGTGGCCGTCGATTTTCTGCACGTGCCAGCCGTACGCGGCAAAGCGCTTCGCGACGTCCTCGGAGAAGGCGAGGCCGGTCGGCCCCTCGATGGATATGTCGTTTGAATCATAGATGTATATCAGCTTCCCGATTCCCCAGTGGCCCGCCAGGGATGCGGCCTCCGACGAAACGCCCTCCATGATGTCCCCGTCGCTGACGAGGGCGTAGATGTAATGGTCGATGACGGGACTGTCGGCGCCGTTGAACTCGGCGGCGAGGATGTCCCGCGCAACGGCCATGCCGATGCCGTTGGCGAAGCCCTGGCCCAGGGGGCCGGTCGTGGTCTCCACCCCCCGCGTCGCCGTGTGCTCGGGGTGGCCCGGGGTCTTGCTGTTGAGCTGGCGGAAGTTCCGGAGATCGTCAAGGGTCAGGTCGTACCCGCTCATGTGCAGCACGGAGTAGAGGAGCATGGACCCGTGACCGGCGGAGAGGACGAAGCGGTCGCGGTTGGCCCAGCTGGGATCGGCCGGGTCGTGTTTCAGGACCTTCGCCCAGAGCACGGCGGCGATATCGGCGCATCCCATGGGCATCCCCGGGTGTCCGGAATTCGCCTTCTGCACCGCGTCCATGGACAGGGTCCGTATTGAAGTCGCAATCAGCTTGAGGTCGTCATTGGTAATGGCCATAGGTCAGTCCTTGCATAAAAAATTCAAGACGGCAGATAATCAGGATTGTCGCCGGTTCGAGAGGAAATCAATGAGGTATTAATATTGATTTATGTCGCTAAATGCAAGTATTTTTATGCCGCAGGAGAAGAATTAATTATACTTTCCCTGAGGTTGTCATGTCCCGGCGATACTCCGGGATATAAACGGCCGGACACGGACGCCGTGGTGCATATTCTTCTTGCCATGGGGGCATTTTTGCCTCCATGATGACTCCGAGGTGTTGTCACATGGGCAAACATCTGGCCGTTCTACTCCTCTTCGCCGCCGCATCAGATTTCGGGGCGGGGCTGCTGCTCGATAAAAACCAGCATGTCGATCCCGCGCACTGGAATCATTATTCCATCGAGGAACTGGTACTGTAACGCAATTCATTATTCGCCCGGTATGGATATATCTTAAAAAGCGGCGCCATCGCCGGGCACTTCCACTCCCTGGGATGGTACCGGCCCAACAATGGTTTTTCATATTCGCTCCTTTCGAAAATCGACCGGCAGAATATCAACGCCATCCTGGCCGTGGAAAAGAGGAAGGTGAATGATCTTAAAAAACAATATCGCCGGGACGAAGATCAAGACCAAGCGATACTACATGACCGCCAGGGCACGGGACCGTGTTCACGCCGCCGAGGGTGAGATGAAGAAGTGGTGGCGGAAGAAACTGGGGGAAACGCTTTTCCCGCAGCTGCGCGTGCCGGTGATGCTCGCCGTAACCCTGGCTGACGAGAAAGACCCGGCCTTTATAAAGGGCAGGACCGGGGATACATCCTCCTGCTGGGAGGCGGGATACGACGGGAAGGGCCTGCTCCGTGTCCTGAAAAACTGTCTCTGCGGCCAGGGCGGTTCCGGCAATTGCGGCGATGTCTATTACTTCGATGACAGGGGAAGGCTCCTGATGGTGCGGGGCGGGATACCGGGGACCACGGTCAATTACGTGTATTATTACCAGTACTGCCTGGACAGCGTGGTATGGATAGAGGTTGCATTGATAAACGGAAGCGCGGGGATCCCGGACGAGTCGGAGAAGTTCTTTTATTAAAAGCGCCGTTCATCAACGTCGCGGGGCACTGGTGGCCGGCTTCTCTTCGGGATCCGGTTAAAGGACCGGCATAACCCTGTCCCTGAAAAAGTCAAAAAGGGAATTCCGCGTGGCCACGATGTTGCCAATGATTTCCTTGACGGAGCATCCGGCCGTGTCGGTCACGATTTTAAACAGGTTTACTTCCACGTCAAGGGCGCGGCAGGCCTGTACCACGGCGGCGCCTTCCATGTCGACCAGATCCGCGTATTTTCCCGCCGCCGACCGGTCGTCTTTTTCCAGCACGGGCCTGTCCTGGGTGGCGAGGGTCGCGAGGTCGAAGCCCTCCAGGATATCGGGCCTGTGCTCAACAGGGCCCCCGGCATCAAGCCTTGGACGGTCCAGTTCATACACCAAGTCTATGTGAAGTATGTCGCCGATTGCGAATTTCATGCCGGTGGCGCCTGCCGATCCCAGGTTGATTATTCGCGAAAGGGGGTACCGGTCGGCGAGGTCAGTTGCGGCTATGGCCGCGGAGGACTTGCCTATCCCGCATAAAGACAGAACGGCGGAGCCGTTGCCGTAGATGGGGACCGGTTTCTTTTCAATGAGGTCCAGCCCCAGTCCTTCGATGAAGGGCTTTGCCTCGATAATGGTTGCCATCAGGATGCCGGTCAGGGTGCCCATGGCTGCATGAACATCATGCATGGCGGAGCCGGTCAATAACTATTATGTGGCCGGAGCAATAAATCTGCTTGACGAATTTAAAGTAATTTAGTAAATTCTTAATAATCTGCGGCAGATGGTAAAGTATTTTCAATTGCTGTCCTGATGAGAAGATGGTACCATGAATTTTAACCTGGAATAATAAAAATAATCAAAACCACAATATTCAATTGCATTTTTTACTGATCTTTTTAATGACGGTTGTATCTGCCTGGCCGGATCATTTTCTTATAAGGAAATGGCGGGCCAGGGCGGGTGCCGCCTGATCGGTCATGGAGATAACGATGAAAAAATTCAATGTGCTCATTCTGATAATCACCATATTCTGGATATTCGCTTCCTGCTCGAAATCATCAGAAACGGAGAACGAGGACAAGTCGGCCCCGGCCAAGGGCGGGGCCACGGTGACCTGGCATGATTTCAACGACGGCCTGAAGCTCGCGGCGGAAAAGAAAAGGCCCGTCATCATGGATTTCTACGCCGACTGGTGCGGATGGTGCCGCAAGATGGAAGTGGAAGTGTTCGCGGACCAGGAAGTGGCCAGGAAGCTGGGCGATAATTACGTCTGCGTCAGGCTTCACACCGACAGGAACCCGGGCGAGACCATAAAGTATAAGAACCACGTCCTCACCAAGCAGGAATTTGCCATGATGCTCGGCGTCCAGGGGCTTCCCACCCTTGTGTTCATGGACCGCGACGGGAACCTGATCACGAAGATTCCCGGGTTTATCAACAAGTCGATGATGCTGCCGCTGCTGAGTTACATCAAGGATGAGTGCTATCTGAACAAGGTGCCGTTTCAGGATTACATGGACGGCAAGAGTCCCTGCGGCAAGAAGTAACGCGGGCCCGACGTCCCCCTGAAGGGGCGTGGTTCAGGAAACGAGGTCTTGAGACCGCGCCTCCGCGTCAGTGGCTGTAGAGCATCTGCCTTGAAATGATCCGCTCGAGGCGGTAGATCTTGTCGGTGTACTCGCCCAGTTTCGGGTCCCTCCCGACGTTGTCTTTCATGTTCTGGATCATGTCCCTGAGAAGCACCAGGTCCGACCGCCGGTCTATCTCCCCGCTTTCGATGATCTGCATCAGCAGGTCGAAGTTGTATTTGCGAAGGTTGATGCGGAAGAAGAATTCGACGCCGTATATCTGCAGGACCTTGGAGAGGGACTGCTTCGATTTGTCGTTTGAGTATTTCTGGTACTCGGGGGAGTCGACCGCCCGCTGGTTTTCCTTGCCGGCCTTGTTGCTCCTGGGGTCCTTGTCCGGGGCGGGAGGAGCGGCTTCGCCGAGGAGCTTGTTCTCGTTTAGCTTGAGGAGCTCGTTAAGCTTGGCCGTTTTCCACGAATCGGTGAACTCGTTGAAATTCCGCTCGATGTATCCCTCATATTCATCAAGCATGATCGCCTTGTTGCCGATCTGGCCGATCATGGTATTCTTGTAGAACTGCGGCCTGGAATACATGTCCTTGACTATCTGGTGGAAGAGGAGCCGCTTGTTGAACTGTTTCTCGTATTCATCCATGAGGAGCTTCTGGAAGAAGTTTTTGAGTTTTCGTATGGTCTGGAGGTCGGTCTCCACGTAGCCGTCGACCCGTTTAATCTCATTTTCCGGGTCGTCCTTGATGATCTCGAAGGAGAAGATCTTGTGGGCGTCCTTGAGTATCCGGATTATCCGTTCCAGTTCAGACCTGTCGATACCGAGGAGCGACTGTATTTCCTTCTCGAAGGTATCGGAATGAGGGATGGCGTCATGGTTGCCCTTTGCGTTATGCGCCACAATTTTCTTCAATACGTCATCTATGAGCTTGTCAAGCATGGCAACCGTCCATCCTTATCGTTGAACCGGAGGTATCATACCCCTGACTTGTTTAATTTCAAGGAATTTTTTCATTATGCATTAAAAAGCAGGTGTGACCCGCCATCGGGCCGCTTTTCAAGAAAAAAAATTGACAAATTTTGACACAGGACTGTATGGTAATCACTTTCTTTTCTATATTTACTTTTTCATCCGGGGTTTTCCGTGAAGATTAAAGGCGCTGAAATCATTGTTGAATGCCTGAAGAAGGAGAAGGTCGAGTGCATGTTCGGCTATCCGGGCGGCGTGGTAATCCCCATTTTCCACGCCCTGCACAACGCGCCCTTCAAGTTTATCCTCACCAGGCATGAGCAGGGGGCGGTCCACGCCGCCGACGGCTATGCCAGGGCCTCGGGCAAGGTCGGCGTCGTCATTGCCACGTCGGGTCCCGGCGCCACCAATTGCGTGACCGGCATTGCCACGGCCCATCTCGATTCCGTGCCCCTGGTGGTCTTCACCGGCCAGGTGACGCGGCAGCAGATCGGAAACGACGCCTTCCAGGAGGTCGACAGCACCGGCATCACGCGCCCCATAACCAAGCACAATTACCTGGTCCAGGACATCAAGGACCTCGCGGGCATTATTAAAGAAGCTTTTTACATAGCCTCAACCGGCAGGCCGGGCCCGGTCCTCATCGACGTGCCGGTGGACATATCCAAGGGCGAGTACAAGTTCGCCTATCCGGAGACCGTGAACATCCGCGGCTACAAGCCGGTGTACGAGGGACACCAGGGCCAGATCAAGAAGGCCTGCCAGCTTATTGAGTCGTCGAAGAGACCGGTGATCTACGCCGGCGGCGGCGTGGTGATATCCAATGCCTCGAAGGAGCTCAGGGACTTCGTGAAGAAGACGCAGATACCGGTCACCACGACCCTCCTGGGCCTGGGCGTGTATCCGGAGACGGACCGCCTTGCCCTGGAGATGCTGGGCATGCACGGCACCTATTACGCCAACCACGCGGTGAACGAATCCGATCTCCTTATCGCCGTGGGCGCCCGCTTCGACGACCGGGTCACCGGCAAGATCGCGGAGTTCATCCCCAACGCGAAGGTCATCCATATCGATATCGACCCCGCGTCGGTCAGCAAGACCGTTGAGGTGGACGTCCCCATCGTGGGGGACTGCAGGCACGTCCTCACCCAGATGACCGAGCAGATCAAGGCCCCGAAGATCGACGAATGGCTCGCCGAGATCGACAGGCTGAAAAAGGAGCACCCGCTGACCTACGAGAGGAACGGCGGCGACCGCATCAAGCCCCAGTTCGTCGTGGAGGAGATCTACCGCCAGACGAAGGGCGACGCCATCATCTGCACCGAGGTGGGGCAGAACCAGATGTGGGCGGCGCAGTTCTACAAGTACACCCAGCCGCGGACTTTCATATCCTCCGGCGGCCTGGGCACCATGGGATACGGCTTCCCGGCCGCCATCGGCGCCCAGCTGGCCCGGCCCGACAAGCGGGTCATAGACATCGCCGGCGACGGCTCGATACAGATGAACATACAGGAGCTCATCGTGGCGGTGCAGCACCGGCTGCCGGTCATCATCGCCATCCTCAATAACGGCTTCCTCGGCATGGTGCGCCAGTGGCAGCAGCTCTTCTGGGAGGAGCGGTACAGCCACACCTGCATCGATTTCGCGCCGGATTTCGTGAAGCTTGCCGAGGCCTACGGCGCCGAGGGGATGAGGATAGAGATGTACGAGGAGGTAGCGCCGGCCCTGCAGAAGGCCCTTTCGATAACCGACCGGCCCATCGTTATGGATTTCCGCGTCACCCGGGAGGAGAACGTGTACCCGATGGTGCCGGCGGGGCAGTCGTTCAAGGAAATCATCATGAGGGAGATGCTCGCGTAAGCCATGACAGCGCCCAACGACGAAGACATTAGACAATACGTGATATCGGTCAAGGTGGAGAACCGCTTCGGCGTCCTGGCCCGCGTCGCCGGGCTCTTTTCCGCGCGCGGCTACAATATCGACTCCCTCGCGGTGAGCGCGACCGAGCAGGAAGACGTGTCGGTCATGACCATTGTGGTCCGGGGCGACGACCGCGTCATAGAGCAGGTGAAGAAGCAGCTGAACAAGCTGATCGACGTTATCAAGGTGAGCGACCATACCGATCTCCCCACCGTCGAGCGCGAGCTGGTGCTGGTGAAGGTGAACGCGCCGCCGAACAAGCGGCCCGAGATCTACCAGCTGGGCGAGATATTCAGGGCGGACATCGCCGACATATCGCAGAAGACCATCACCCTGGGCGTGAAGGGCGACCCGAGCCAGATTCACAATTTCATCGAGCTGCTGAAGCCCTACGGCATCAAGGAGCTGATGCGCACCGGCCGGGTGTCGCTGCTGAAGGAGTAAGGTTCTCGGTGCGGGGCGGCTGCGCCGCCCCGCACCGGTTGATACATATAAAAGTATATAACAAGGAGTTCATCATGGCAAAAATGTATTATGACAACGACGCCGACCTCGGCGTATTAAAGAATAAAACGATAGCCATCATCGGCTACGGAAGCCAGGGCCATGCCCAGGCGCAGAACCTCCGGGACAGCGGCCTGAACGTCATCGTGGCGGAGCTGCCCGGCACCGATAACTATCGCCTGGCGGAATCGCACAACTTTAAGCCGGTGACGGCCCGCGAGGCGGCGGAGAAGGCCGATCTGATCCAGATACTGGCCCAGGACCACGTGCAGGCGAAGCTCTACAGGACCGACGTGGACCCCTTTATGAAGGCGGGCAAGACCCTGGTCTTCTCCCACGGCTTCAACATCCACTTCGGACAGATCGTTCCGCCGAAGGAAATTGACGTCATCATGGTCGCGCCCAAGGGCCCCGGGCACCTGGTCCGGAGCGAATACGAGAAGGGCGGCGGCGTGCCGTGCCTCATCGCCATCCACAACGACGCCTCGGGCAAGGCCAGGCAGACCGCCCTGGCCTACGCGAAAGGGCTGGGGGCGACCCGCGCCGGCGTCCTCGAAACGACATTTAAGGAAGAGACCGAGACCGATCTCTTCGGCGAGCAGTCGGTCCTCTGCGGCGGCGCCTCGGAACTCGTCAAGGCCGGGTTCGACACCCTGGTCGAGGCCGGGTACCAGCCGGAGATCGCCTACTTCGAGTGCCTCCACGAGCTCAAGCTCATCGTCGACCTCTTTTACCAGGGCGGCATCAACTACATGCGCTACTCGGTCTCCGATACGGCCGAGTACGGCGATTACATGAGCGGGCCCCGCATCATAACCAAGAAGACCCGGAAGGAGATGAAGAAGATCCTGAAGGAGATCCAGAACGGTAAGTTTGCCAAAAAATGGATCGAAGAGAACGAAAAGGGCCGGCCCGAGTTTAACAGGATCAAGGAAGAGCAGAAGAACCATCTCATCGAGAAGGTAGGGGCCGATCTCCGCAAGATGATGAAGTGGATCAACGCGAAGTGATTATGATATTTCCCCGCCGCCTCCGGCGGCGGGGAAATATGCACATATGATTTCTGATAGGCGCGGTTTTTTTAACCGGCGCCTGACTCTCAGATCGCTCCGGGGCCGCGTTCATTTGTCCGGATCCTGACTACCTGCTCAACCGGGTAGACGTAGATCTTGCCGTCCCCCGTATATCCGGTGTGAGCGTGTTTCTGGATCAAGTCGACAACCGCATCAGCCATGTCATCATCGACGACCACTTCGAGTTTTACCCGTGGTATAAATGATACCCGTTCATACATGATCTTATCTTTTGCGTTTTTAGCCCTTCCTCTACCGAACCCCTTGACCTCTGAAACGGAAACGCCGGGAAACCCTTCGATCTGCTGGAGCTTTTCTGTCACATCCCATAACTTAGACGAACGGATTATTGCCTTGATTTCTTTCATGTCCTTCCCCAATTGATGATATTTTTTCCGGTAATCCCTGTTTTAATATCGTCAATCTGACGAAACAGGTCTTTTGTTATCAGTCTGCTGGAATATCGTCAAGGTTTTTATTGATGCTGTTTGATTCCTCGTATTAGTGAAATTGCTTCTTTCCCGCTGGTGTCCATCAGTGACGAATGATATGTGTTTAAACTATGCATGGCACCGAACAACAACGAGGGCCTGTCCAGGGCCCTTATTGGGGAAACTTCAATCCTACCGCGCGATCATCCATTTCCCGTCAATGTAGCCCATGTACACGCCGAAGGTGTACGCTCCCGCGTCCTTGGTTTCTTTTGTCCGGATCGGCTCTCTGCCGTCCCTGTCGGTGACCTCGACGAGCTTCCCGTCGGCTACGGGTTTCATGACCAGCTTGTCCGCGTCAAGGGGCAGGAGGATGAAATTCTTGTCGGCCAGCATTTCATTGAAAGACCGCATGAATTTAGTTTTCAGGTCATCGGTGGACTGGTGGCGCAGTTTCATCATGTCCGATGAGGCGAACCGGAGCAGGTTCCAGACGGCATTCGCGTCCTTCTTCTGCAGCGCGGCGTGGTAATCCCTGATGATCCCGGTTATCTGCCTGCGCGCTTCGTCGTCAAGTTTGGCCGGTTTAGCCCTGGACCACAATCCCGAGGGCGGAACATATGCCGGCTTGAAGGTTGCTGATCTGGTAAAGGCCGATTTGACATTTTCAAGCCGGTTGTCGCCCTCTTTTTCCGGGATCTTCAGTTCCATGAATTTCTTCCCTTCGTTGGTCATCTGACCTTCCTGTACGGTGGACAGGCTGACCTCTATGGCCGGCCTGCCGGACGAATCGATCTTTTTCTCGAGGGGCTTTACCGTTACCGTCATGGAATTCGGGCCGGGATAAATCCACATGCCGACCTCGGAAAAACCCGTTACCGTATAGGCATTGTCTTTGTCGGTTTTTGTTATATGTATGCCGTTCAGCTCAATTTCCGCGTTGCAGTGGTAGACCGAATAATTGATGATGATGAAGAGCTTCTCCCTGTTATCGCCGGCGCCGGCGGTAACGGTTGCCGCGGCGAGAAGCACGCCGGCCAGCAGTAATCGCGCCATCCCTTTCATGAACGAACCCCCTCTATATGATAATAAATTAACAGGAATTATTTGATGTTCCCCCATGTCCCCCGGAGGGGGCGCGAAGGATATAGATAATCATGGATAATGAAATAATTAATAATGCCATTATCTGAATAATAGTCTATCATATCAGCTTAATCATGTAAACGATAATAAACGCATGTATTGATTTTTATCTGACTGGCGGATCCATGATTCATCTATCGGTATAATGACACATGCCCCCCCCGGGGGACGGGGGGATTTGTGTTTGCAAAATGCCGGCGGTGGTAACAGAATAGCATTTTGGATTCCTTACTTATAAGGATGTTGCCATGGAAACAATAAAGAAGCTCCGCATAACAGGGATGTCCTGCGCCGCCTGCTCGGCCAGGATCGAAAAGTCCCTGAAAAAGATGGAGGGCGTACGCGACGCCAGCGTCAATCTGGCGCTGGAGACGGCCAGCGTCACCTACGATGACGCGGCTCTCAAGCAGGATGATATCATTGCCGCCGTTGAAAAGGCCGGCTACGGAGCCGAGGTCGAGGAACAGAAAAGCGAAGGCCAGGTTGACCTCCTCATAACCGGCATGTCCTGCGCCGCCTGCGCCGCCCGCATCGAAAAGGCCCTTGTCAAAAAGGACGGGGTAATCGAGGCAGCCGTAAATCTCACCACGGAAAAGGGGCGGGTTCGTTTCGACCCCCTGATGGTCAAGTCCTATGAGATAATCGACGAGATACGCAGGGTCGGATATGACGCGGAGAAGATCGAGGAGGAGGCCCCGGACCGAGCCGCGGAGCTCCGGCGCGGCGAGGTGCGGAAACTCGGCACTCTTGTCGCCGTATCCGCGGCGCTGAGCGCCCCCCTGATTCTCTCCATGATCCTGATGCTGATCGGCCTCCACGCCCCGGCGCTCCATCATCCCCTGCTGCAGCTGGCCCTGGCCACGCCGGTGCAGTTCATCGTGGGATGGCGCTTTTACCGCAACGCGTACCTGGGCGTGCGCGGCGGCAGCCCGGGAATGGACCTCCTGGTGGCCCTGGGGACCAGCGCCGCCTATTTCTACAGCGTGTACAACGGTTTCATTTTGCCGCTTACGGCCGGCGCCGCGGGGGACCTCTATTTCGAGGCTTCCGCCGTGGTCATAACCCTGGTCCTGCTGGGGAAGTTCTTCGAGGCCCGCGCCAAGGGAATGACCTCCGACGCCATCAAGAAGCTCGTGAAGCTCCAGCCGGCGACGGCCACCATCGTGCGGGACGGGCGCGAGATCGTTATTCCGGCCGCCGAGGTCGCGCCGGGGGACACGGTGACGGTAAGGCCGGGAGAGAAGATCCCTGTGGACGGCCGTGTCATTGAAGGCTCGTCATCGGTTGACGAGAGCATGATCACCGGCGAGAGCGTGCCGGTTGACAAGGGCCCCGGCGACACTGTCACCGGGGCGACCATCAACCGCTTCGGGACGATCTCCTTCAGGGCGGAGCGCGTCGGCAGGGACACCGTCCTGGCCCAGATAATCCGGACCGTGGAGGAGGCCCAGGCCGGGAAGCCGCCGATCCAGCGCTTCGCCGACAGGGTTGCCGCGGTGTTCGTGCCGTCGGTCCTGGCGGTGGCGGCCGTGACCTTCGCGGCACGGATGATCATTGCCGGCGATCTGCAGCTGGCGATCGTGAGCGCCGTGGCGGTGCTGGTCATCGCCTGTCCCTGCGCCCTCGGTCTTGCCACTCCCACGGCGGTCATGGTGGGCACGGGCCGCGGCGCCGACATGGGGATTCTCTTTAAAAGCGGCCCGGCCCTGGAGGCGGCATACCGCACGCGGGCCGTTGTGCTGGACAAGACCGGAACCATCACCATCGGGGACCTTTCTGTTTCGGACGCGGTTCCGGCGGGGGGTATAACGGAAGTCGAACTGATGCGTTATGCCGGCATAGCGGAAAAGAAATCTGAGCACCCGGTAGGCAGGGCGATCTACCGCCGCGCGGCGGAGACGCTTGACGTCCCCGACCCTGAGGAGTTCATGGCCGAGCCGGGCAGAGGTGTGCGGGCCCGGTATGACGGAACTGAAATCATAGCCGGGACCCTGGCCTATGTGCGCGAGTCCGGTATCGACGCGTCAAGCTGCGACGAGATACTTGCAGGGCTGGAAGGCATGGGCAAGACCGCCGTGATCATCGCGGCCGGCGGCCGGGCTGCCGGTGTCGTCGCGGTTTCGGATACCATAAGGGAGTCGTCCCGGAGGGCTGTGGCCGACCTGAAGAAGATGGGAATTGACGTGTACATGGTGACGGGAGACAACCGCCGCACCGCCGAATTTATCGCCGCGCAGGCCGGCATCGATGCCGGCCGGGTCGTCGCCGGGGTCCTGCCCGGCGGCAAGGCTGCCGCGGTGAGGGACCTTCAGCGGACGGCCGGGGCGGTGGCCATGGTGGGCGACGGCATTAACGACGCTCCGGCCCTGGCGGCCGCGGACACGGGCATCGCCGTCGGCACCGGCACCGATATCGCCATGGAATCGGCGGACATAACCATAATGAGCGGCGACCTCACGGGCGTTGTCACCGCGATCAGGCTCTCGCGCCGGACCATAAGGAAGATCAGGCAGAACTTCTTCTGGGCCTTCATATACAACTGTATCGGCATACCCTTCGCGGCGTCGGGGATGCTGTCGCCCATCATTGCCGGCGCGGCCATGGCCATGAGCTCGGTTTCAGTGGTTATTAATTCCCTGGTGCTGAAGAGATTTAGGTAGCTACTGGACCATTTCCCCGATGATACGGTCCAGTTCCGCGGTAAGCTCGTTGATCACTGTGGTGGACCGTGACAGCTTGAGGGCGATGGTGACGATCTCCTGGGAGTTCTGGGCGATATCGAAGGCGGTCCTGGTCGATTCGTCCGTGGCGATCTTCTGCTCCGCCGTCGAGTTTTCGATGGTCTTGCTTGAATCATGTATCTTGACGTTCAGGTTCTTGATGGTCTTGATGGTCACGCCGATGTCGTTGATCAGGTTACCCACCTCGGTCACCTCGACCTTGATGGCAAGTATTGCCTCGTTGAGCTTGTTCATCGTCTCCACGGACATGTTGATGAGCCTGCCGCTCTCGTCGATAAGCTTCAGGTTCTCGCTGATGATATTGCCGATCTCCTTGGCGTTCTGGGTCGTCGCGTCGGCCAGCTTCGAGATCTCGTCCGCGACGACGGCGAAGCCCCTGCCGTATTCGCCGGCCCGGGCCGCCTCGATGGCGGCATTGAGGGAGAGGAGGTTGACCTTGTCGGCGATGTCGTTTATGATCTGGACGAACCTCGCCATCTCGTCCGATTTGACCTTGACGGTGTTGAATTTCTCCTCGGTGAGCTTGATCTGGTCCGCGGTGGCCTCAGAGTAATGGGTCACATCGTTCAGAGAGCGGTTCATCTCCTGCGAACTGTCCTGCACCTTGTCGTTCACGGATTTGAGGTCGTTCACCGAGTCGACGGTGATGGCCAGCTCCTCGTAGAGGGAGCGGGCTATGTCGCTGATGCTGCTGGAGTTCGACGCCAGCTCTTCCAGCGAGGTCGTTATCTCCTCGAGGGCAGCCGCCTGGTGCTGGGAGATGTCGTTCATGTTCTTGGTGATCTGGTCGTGCTCCACGGTCTCCTTTTTCAGGATGTCCATGGAATGGGTGACGGCGACGGCCATGCCGCGGAGGCCGGTAAGGCTTTTCTTGGCCTCGTCATGCTGGTAGATGGCAAATTTCAGAAGACGCCGTGTCGCCCGGGAGCCGACAAAGGCGCCGAAGCCGACCATGCCGTACAGGATGTAGCGCACCGCCGTGTCCGAGACGGGCGGCGGCAGGCGCAGCTCCGGATTGATGATGAATATAACCGTCTGAGAAATGAAAACGATGATCGTGGCATAAATGGTAATGGGGGTGTTGAAATAAAAGATGCTCAGCGCGAGGGGGATATAGCGCGTGGCGAAGAGCTGTTTCGCGCCGTGGAAGGTGGTTTCAAACACGGATATGCAGATCAGGACGCCGGTTATCATGATGTAGCCGGAGGCTATTTTGCCCTTGAACCTGTTGGAAACGAGAACTGTTATGGCGAGGGTAATTGCGACAACGGCCAGTTCAATGATAATATGCTCGTATTCAAGGTATTGTGACCCGATCCCCGCGGCCTTGATGGCGGTAACGGCCACGTTTGCAAAGCCTACGATGAACAGGAAGGCATACAGCATACGCTTGTTGTTTTCGATGATGACGTCGGAAAAGATTTTTGACTTTTCCGCTTCGCCATGAAGATCTTTATCTTTCTGTTTTTTTTTAGAAGTCATTGCCCCACCCTGGTTTTTTGCCTCTTTATTAAAATGTCGGTTATTTTTGCTGAATTTTGCACATATAATCATATATTTGTCACTAAAAAATCAGGTCAATGATCAAAATCACTGCCAAAGATCCCCGGGAATCATCTTCCGGGCGCTTATCAGCCGTATCGGCAATACGCTGCGCAGTCTTTGATCCGGGATACTGCCGGCCATCCCGTCTTTATCCCATTCATGGATCATAACCGGTCCTGCGGCGGATGATTAAATTTCTTGACATGGTCTCGTTATGCGGAATTAGTATCTTCAATATTTGCAATCAATACCCAGAGGCTGATTTAAAATGACCGATAAGACCCTTCCCTTTACCAGGGAGCAGATAGAGCGCATCGTGAAGGAATATCCGACCCCCTTTCATATTTATGACGAGAAGGGGATGCGGGCAAACGCCCGGCGCCTGGTGAAGGCATTTTCCTGGGCCCCGGGCTTCAAGGAATATTATGCCGTAAAGGCATGTCCCAATCCCTTTATCATGAAGGTCCTGAAGCAGGAAGGCTTCGGTTCGGACTGCAGTTCCCTGGCGGAGCTGGTGCTCTCCGAGCGGACCGGGATCACCGGGGAAAATATTTTTTTCAGCTCCAACGATACCCCGGCCGCCGAATACAGAAAGGCCAGAGAACTGGGGGCCATCATCAATCTCGATGACATCACCCACATACCCTTCCTGGAAAAGGAGGCCGGCTTGCCCGAAGTCATATCGTTTCGATACAATCCCGGTCCCCTGAGGGGCGGCAACCATATCATCGGCCACCCGGAGGAGGCGAAATACGGCTTCACCCGGCCACAGCTCTTCGAGGGGTATCGCATCTTGAAAGAGAAGGGCGTAACGAGGTTCGGGCTTCACACCATGGTCGCGTCTAACGAGCTTGACCCGGACTACTTCGTCGACACGGCGGACATGCTCTTTAACCTGGTCGCGGAAATCCACCTGGAGGTGGGGATCCGCTTCGAGTTCGTGAACCTGGGGGGCGGCTTCGGGATCCCGTACCGGCCCGAGCAGAATGCGATCAACCTCGAATATGTTTCCGATAAAATCCATGAGCGCTACGATCAGATCATCGTTCCCGCGGGGCTTCATCCCCTGAAGATATTCATGGAGAGCGGCCGGATGATCACCGGCCCCTACGGTTTCCTCGTGGCCAGGGCCATCCATAAAAAGAACATCTACAAAAACTATATCGGCCTTGACGCGTGCATGGCGAACCTCATGCGCCCCGCGCTGTACGGCGCCTACCATCACATCACCGTGATCGGCAAGGAGGACCGGCCGTTGGACCATACCTACGACGTGACCGGCTCCCTGTGCGAGAACAACGACAAGTTCGCCATCGATCGCAAGCTGCCGGAGATAGAGATCGGCGATATCATCGTGATCCATGACGCCGGCGCCCACGGCTTCGCCATGGGCTTCAACTACAACGGCAAGCTCCGCTCCGCCGAGCTCATGCTGAGGGAGGACGGTTCGGTCGATATGATACGCCGGGCCGAGACCCTGGAAGATTATTTCGGGACCCTGGACTTTTCCCGCATCTGAGCCCTAACGTGTTATGACTGCCGGCGGATGAAATTCGTCGGAGATGTAGTCCAGGAAGCGTTCCGTCAGGACCCGTCCGCCAAAGGGGGTGTGATGAATCGGGTCATTCGGATACTTTACCGCGCCCGTCTGGCCTTTGCCGTCTTTCATGACCGCCACGAATAATCCCTTTTCACTGGTCATATCCCAGGCCGGTATGTAACGTACGCCGGCGTGCTTCCGGCTTTGGGCCCGGAAAACCTTGTTCAACACCGGGTAGCGCGTCTCGAAATAGGGGTGATTTGTCGATGGCTGTCCCACAAGGTAGACACGCTTCACCATCGGCGTGATATCGTCCAGGTAGCGGTCCAGCCGGGCGGCGTATTCATCGCGCCAGCCTTCCTGGGTGAAGAGCAGGAGTGTGCCGTCCGGCCTGCGAAGGGCGTAGCAGTCATTCCCGCCGAAGAGGATCACCACCACGTCGGGGCGGTACCATTTGATATACTGGAGCGTCTTGCCGTGCCAGTCAAAGCGGATGAATTCGCTGAGGCCTGTTGATTTCACCCCTATGCGGAGGACCTGCACGCCGGGCATTTCCCTGAGACGGTGCTCAAGCATATAGCCGAAATACCCCGCCATTATGGAGTCACCCAGGAGAAGGAACCGGAGCGGGGGATCAAGTTCCACCCTCGAATGGGTGGCGCAGCCGGCGGCGGCGAAGAGGGTCAGAGCAAGAGTAATTGACACAATTACTTTTTTCATTAGATAATAACCTTTATGGGCATGTTAACCATGCTTCACGGCGCTGATCATCCATAACGGCATGCCGGGAACCTGAGCAGACTTTATGCCGGATGCCGGCAGTCCGGTGAACAATGATTCGGCGGATTTCATCCGCAGCGATCGGGCGGCGATTTTCCACCTGAACCCCGCCATGGCCGCCGGTTTCAGGAAAAAGGGAACATGCTGACGCGCGACAAAGGCCCGCCTGTCGTCGCGACTGTGATCCGGGTCCACTTCCATCACAACCAGGGGGCCTCCCGGCCGGAGGACGCGCAGGCATTCCTTCAGACCCCGGGCCGGATCCGGCCAGTGCTTGATAGAGCAGACGCTAATGACGCCGTCAAATGAATTTTCTGCAAAGGGCAGGCTGGCGGAGGACCCGGCCATGAAATAAATTCCGGCGCCGGGGTCAGGGGAACGCCTCCGGGCGCGCCGCACCTGGTCCTCCGAGAGGTCCAGGCCGGTTATGTGCCAGCCAGGATTGGCGGATGCAAGGGCAATGGCCAGATGTCCGCCGCCGCATCCCACGTCAAGGAGGCGGCCATCCGCCGGCATCGCCTTCAGGAAAGGCCGCAGGATCTGGGGCCGCTCTTCGAGCATCTCAGCTATCGCGGGGGCTACGGCCCAGTCATAGAACCATGATTCGAGGGCGTGGTACGGCGCTGTTATATCGCGGAACATGACGCAGTGTCCAAAAATTCAAGTGACTCCTCCCGGAGCATGGGTTTCGGCGATCACCAGTTCAGATTGTCGGTGTGGGTAACCTGAAGGTATTCCCGTATCTTATCCCGTATCGATTCGGGCAGCTTGATACCGATCGACTTGAGGCGTGATTCATACTTGTCAAAGGAGCGCATATGCTGTGACGTCGTCGCGAATATCCGGAAATAGGACCTGATGCTACCCTCCATCTCCCGGCGGAACTCGATATCTTCGTTCAGGATGTCCTCGATCGGCGCTATGGCCTTGTAGTTGACCGGCCTGCAGATGGAGCGGTACGCCACGAAGCGCTGGGTCACCTCGCATTCATAATTCTTCGTTATGATGCTCCGCTCGACCACGTTCAGGTCGATGCAGTCGATGATCTCGAACTTGTACTTGTCGCCGATAATGGTTTCGAGCAGGGCCTTCGCGCTCTTGTAATAGTCACACTGTTCGTACATGTCCTGGCAGTTCCTGCCGCACCGTACGTACAGGACGATATCGATATCGGAACTTTCCTGGGAGATGCCCATGTTCACGGAACCGACGATGTCCATGGCTATATCGTCGAACTTGTCTTTTAATAGCTCAATGGCGTGGTCGAGCTCGTCCAGGCGCTCCTCGGTTTCCTGGGTGCGGAACATGCGGAAAAAGTTCTTAATCTCCTTGAAGAGCTCGATTTCCGGGATATGGTGGTACTTCTGCACCTCCATGTCGTAGTTCCGTCCCAGGCATCTGGCCTGTAAACGCTCGAAGTCAATGATGTCCTCGAGCCATCTGCCGTCGATGTGGTAATATTCAACGATGTCATGGATGCGGTGATCGCCGACGATTTTTTTCAATGAAATTTTTTCAAGGTCGGTTTCGTTAAACTCGATCTGATAGAAAAAGCCGCCCTCGGACACCTCGCCCTGCACGGTTGTAACCTCGCCGAAATTGGACGGGTTGAGATAAACACATCCCTCAACTTCTTTGAACCCCCAGTCATTGTGGATATGGCCGGTAAGGCACAGCTTGACGTCATTATTCTCGCAGAACGTCCTGAGGGCCGGCGAACCGGACGGCCCGATACGGGCGATGCGGTCATGGATGCCGTGGGCAGGCTGGTGTGCGACGATAATGTCCGGTTTCACGGCCTTGAAGAAATTCCACATCTCGTTGTTGCTGTCGTCGGTCCCGATGCCGCCGTTGTATTTAACGATATAACGTTCGGGAATGCCCGCAGTCCAGACATCGGCCCCGCCGTAACCTGCGATTTTGAGGCCGGCGATATTGTGCCAGTGGAGGTGAAGGTCCCGTTCATGGAGGGAAGTGAACTTGAGGTCCATGTCATAGTTTCCCGGGAGCGCAAAAACCGTGGATGACTTGAAGGATATCATGTTCTCCAGGACCTTGTATTTCTGCTGCATGACACGGCGGGCCCTGATGGTGAGCTGCTGATATTCGCTACCTTTGTCGATGATGTCTTCCGGGACATTGGGTGAATCCATCAGCTCGTTCACGAAGTCCTCCAGGATCAGTTTCTCCCGGCTCATCTTCTTCCTGAGGCTGTGAAGATATGTCTGGATATCATGGTATTGTATGGCTGTATTGATACTGTAGAAAGGAATATCGATGAGGTCTCCGCCTATAATATAAAGATCAGCGACTGATTCATAGAGGAGGGATGCGGTCTGGCTGAAAGAGCCATGGATGTCGGTCAGGAAAATGATCTTCATATATGATCCGGATATATTTAGTAATGATATAAATAAACTAGAAATTTTTCAAGAGATAATAATGATTTTTTGCTCTGACCCCCGTGTTTTATTCACGGCAATTTGTGTTGGTTTTTTGCTCTGACCCCATAATTTTTTTTCAATATTTCCCAATCTGTTCGTTTCCCTGTAAAACACCTAAAAAATGAGGAAACAACCATGTCCCGACCATTGCGAATCTGCCTGCCGGATACCACCAACCATGCCATATCCCGGTGCATAGAGAAAAAGCCCCTCATGCACTCCCGACAA